>ENA-OQJR01000576-OQJR01000576.1-human-gut-metagenome-genome-assembly--contig:-NODE-576-length-11530-cov-2.987723_pt1 | contig 11530 bp, 10 predicted proteins | sample MGYA00242614_ERZ504781 | MGnify/ENA primary metagenome ERZ504781 (study PRJEB26092, sample SAMD00036365) | human gut metagenome | host: Homo sapiens | study: EMG produced TPA metagenomics assembly of...
GTCATCGTCGCCGTCATGCGAGGGAACACCGTCGGCAAAGGCGAGAGTGGTATCTCCCACACGGACCTCGTTGGGGAACTGGCTGGCGCTCCCATCCGTCTCCTGGCCCATCGGCACATACGGTTTGCGTTGGATTTTTAGCGGCGATTTTGCGCGCATCCTCCGGCAAATCGGTGACGTGGGTGCCGGTAATCATCAGCAAGGAGAACAGGCCGACGACCACGAAAATGATGATGGCGAACACGTTGGAAAGGCCCCAGGCGAGCGGTGAGCCGAGGAAGAAGCCGAACAGGCCGCCGGCGGATTGCAGAATCGTGATGTCGAATCCGGTGTGGTCGGCGGCGATCGCCACGTCGATGATCGAACAAATCGACCACATGAGCAGCACCCAACCGGTGACCACACGCGGGTTATTGGACCCTTTACCGGAATTGCGCATGAGTCGGAAGGCCACGGCGGCGAGCAACACCGGCAGCACGACGCTCATCAGACCAAGCACACCGGCCGCGATGGCGTGAAGCAGCTGGCCGAATGGACCGCTGACGCGGAACCATTCGGACGCGCAGAACAGTACGGCGAGCACGAGCAGCAGGAAGCACAAACCGTCACGACGGTAGGCTGGATCGTATTCGCCGACGCCGGTGACGGCGCGTACGCCGGAGCCGAACGCGCGCGGAATCGCGAGCAGGATCTTCTTCCACAACGGCTCAGGTTCGAGGTCAAGCTCGGGCTGGACCTTGGTTTCGCCATCATGGGTAGACCCGTTGTCTTTGGATTTACGGGGTTTGGTGCTGTTGGAGGATGCTGTTCGTGCCATATCGGGTCTGATTCTACTAGTACGGGGGTGCATGGTTGGTGACGACACCGTGACGATATGGTCGATTGACGAATCCCGACAGCCGATTCGCCGCGTTCGTCTGAGTCGATTCCCCGCTGGGGCGCGAATATGCCTTATCATGGGTTGCATGACACCCGCAGAGCGTGCGAGCGCAGTCGCATTTGCACTCAAGAACTGCGCACTGGAAGCGATGACGCCGGGCGAGGCAACGATGCGCGCCGCGGCTGCCTACGAACGCGGCTTGAAGCCCGTGACCCATCTCATCGACGTGGCGGACGAACAGACCGCCATGCGTCTGCGCGCCGCCGCCGACCCTGTCGGAAAGGATCGTCTGGCTGCCGGCAGTCTGGATGATCATGCCACGGATCGGGCGGATGCGGTGTTCGCACGTACCGTGTTGTTGGCGGAACGTCGATGGAATCCGTCTGGCGACTTGGATGAGCTGACCGCCATTCATAAGGGGCTGTTCGAAGGCGTGTTTGAGGATGCGGGCAAGTTGCGTACCTCAAACACCACACGCGAGGTGACGAACGACCGGGCTCGGGCCGCGAATCCTGAGGCGTTCTTCCCGGCTGGGCTCATTGAGACCGGCGCGCACAACATCGCGATGGAGTTGGCGGACAAGCGCAACCTGCATGCGTTGGATCGCGACGTGTTCGTTCACGCGTTCGCTTCTATTTATGATGAGCTCGGTTATCTGCATCCGTTCCGTGGCGGCAATGCGATGGTGCTGCGTATATTCGGTTCACGCTTGGCGCATGACGCCGGCTGGGATCTCGACTGGGGCTCAGTGACGCGCGAGGAGTATCGCTCCGCCAAGCACTCGGCATATCGGGGCGACACGTCTGCACTGGAGACGATGTTCGACGCGATACTACGCCCGGCGAATCCGACGCGTGTGTTCTTGATCGCCGGCTGGAATCAGGGGCCTGCACACTGATTGCGGGTGATTGCATCGGCCTTTGGCTGATTCCTACGCCGTGATATCCCCCAGATGATGCTGGGTGTATTCGTCGGCTCGGGCGTCGATCGGGTCGTAGTCGCCGGCGTCGGCGTGCGCGATAATGGCCATCGCGTTGTCGACCAGTTTCGGGTTCAGGGCCTGCAGCCAGTGGATGCGCGGGTCACGACCGAACCATCCCATCTGTTTGCGGGCGAGTCGCTTGGTTTTCTGTGCGATGTCCGCGAAGGCGTCGTTCACATCCCAGATGCCGTCCAGCAGGTCGATGATCTGCTGATAGCCGAGCGCACGTACGGCGGTGGCACCCAGATGCGGGCGCAACCGTTCGACTTCTTCGATGAACCCATCGTCATACATCTGCTTGGTGCGCAAATCGATGCGATGGTCCAAATCCGGGCGGTCCAGGTCGAGTCCGATCTGCACGGACGGAATCACGTACCGGTAGCGCGGCAGACTGGCCGAATACGGTTTGCCGGTAAGCTCGATGACCTCCAGCGCACGGATGGTGCGGCGTGGATTGCGTGGGTCCATACGCGCGGCGGCCTCGGGGTCTTTGGCCCGCAACTCGTCGAACAAAGCACCGGCACCCTCGGTTTTCTCGCGTTCCTCAAGACGTGTGCGCACGTCGGGATCGGTGCCGGGGAAGGTGATGTCATCGATGGCCGCTCTGGCGTACAAGCCGGAGCCGCCGACGAGAATCGGCCGGATGCCACGTGATTGCAGGTCGGCGATGGTCTCGCGCGCAAGCTGCTGGAATCGGGCCACGCTCATCGTGTCTTCGGGGTCGATGATGTCGATGAGATGGTGCGGCACGGCCGCCTGTTCCTCGGCGGTGGGTTTGGCGGTGCCGATATCCATGCCACGGTACATCTGGTAGGCGTCCGCGTTCACGATTTCGGCCCGCTCCCCCGCTTCGGCCAGACGCCGGGCGATGGCGATGCCCAACCCCGTCTTGCCGGACGCGGTGGGACCGACGATGGAGACGACTCGTTGCGTCATATACGCCCCCTCAGTGCCGCACGGAATAGGTCTGGCCGGCGGCCACGTCGGGGTCGGCAAGCAGATTATGGCGGCCGGCGTGTGTGACGGTGGCCGTGACGAAATCGCCGATTTCAGGTACCGGTTCGCCTTCAGGCACGCCGATGTGCACCAGCACGCCGGTTTTCTCGCGGCCGGTGACACGGTGGGTGTCGGTGTCCTTCTTGCCGAGTTTGCCGGTGATCATCACTTCGACGTCGCGGCCCTCGAATGTGGCGAGGTTCTCTTCGGTGATCTGCTCCTGCAACGCCACCAGACGGTCGAACCGGTCCTGCACCACGTCGCGCGGAATCTGTTCCATTGCGGCGGCCGGCGTGCCGGGGCGTGGCGAGTAGATGAACGTGAACGCCGAGGAGAAGCGCGCCTGGCGCACCACGTCCATGGTCTGCTGGAAGTCCTCTTCGGTTTCGCCGGGGAAGCCGACGATGATGTCGGTGGAGATCTGCGCGTCGGGCATGGCGGCGCGGATGCGGCCCAGTATGTCGAGGAACTTGGCGGAACGGTAGGAGCGGCGCATCGCGCGCAGGATGCGGTCGGAGCCGGACTGCAGCGGGAAGTGCAGCTGGTGCATGATGTTCGGCGTTTCGGCCATCGCGGCGATGACGTCGTCGGTGAAGGCGGCCGGGTGCGGCGAGGTGAAGCGCACGCGTTCGAGACCGTCGATGGTGCCGCAGGCGCGCAACAGCTTGCTGAAAGCGTATCGATCGCCAATACCATAACCGAACGAATTCACGTTCTGGCCGAGAAGCGTAACCTCCTTGGCACCATCGGCCACACATTGGCGAATCTCATCAAGAATGTCACCGGGGCGGCGGTCCTTTTCCTTGCCTCGCGTGGTGGGCACAATACAGAACGTGCAGGTGTTATTGCAGCCCACGGAAATCGCCACCCACGAGCTGATGCGGGAGGCGCGGGCGGCGGGAAGCTGGCTCGGGAACTGCCGCAATTGTTCAGTGACCTGGACCTGCGCCTTGCCGGTCGCACGATTCTGATCCAACAGCTTGGGCAGATCTTCGATGTTCTTGGTACCGAACACCGCGGAAACCCATGGCGCAGTATCCGCGATCTTCTTGCGGTCAAGCTGGGCCATGCAGCCGCCAACGGCGATCTGCAGGTTCGGCCGAACCAGTTTGACGCGATTGAATCGGCCAATGGTGCCATACATGCGTTCGGCTGCGTTCTCGCGTACCGCACAGGTATTGAGCACCAGCAAATCGAGGTCATTGTCATTGATCTGGTCCTCGGTTGCAGGCACGTAGCCATTGGCCTCCAGCACGCCGGCGATGCGCTCGGAATCGTGCACGTTCATCTGGCAGCCGAGCGTATGGATATGGAACACGCCCTTGCCGCGTTTCCCCAGCAAACCATCGGTTCCATCGGCTGCAATCGAGGCGCGCTCCGCCTCGGTCATCATGTCTTCATTCATAACGACCGATTCTATCGACGGGGTTCGTCATGATCCGGCCACGCATGCCATTGGTTGTCACGATGTCAAATTATGGGTTCTTGGAAAGATTCCCCGCGAACGTCCAGATTGGCTGGAATCCGCCGAGTATATTGGTGGACGTGATACTTGACCGACATAGCCGACTCAAAACCTCCGATCTGCAAGCCCGTCTCAAAGCGTTGGATCTTCCGGGAGGCACCTTCACTCCCGAACAGGTCGTTGAATTCGTTGACCTCATGCAGGTGTATGAAGGCGCGATGTACGAGATCAGCACCAAACTGGAGATTCTCGACGACGAGTTCCAGGTGCGGTTCAGCCATGACCCGATACATCATATGGAACGCCGTCTGAAGTCGGTGAGCTCGATCATCGGCAAACTGGAGCGCAAGGGTCTGCCGATCGGCGTCAATTCGATTAAGGACAATCTGTTCGATGTGGCCGGCATCCGCGTGATCTGTAATTACCGCGACGACGTGTATTCCGTGTCCAACTATCTGTCGTCGCAGTCCGATATTCAGGTGCTGCGCGTCAAGGATTACATCAAGAACCCGAAACAGAACGGGTATCGTTCATTGCACGTAATCTACGCGGTGCCCGTGTTCCTCTCCTCGGGCGCGCATTACACGCCGGTGGAGGTGCAGTTCCGCACCATCGCCATGGATTATTGGGCGTCGCTGGAGCATGCGCTGCGCTACAAGACCGATTTGCCGGACAACAAGCTCGCCGAGCATTCCCAGACGCTGCTCGACTGCGCGCGCTCATTGCAGAACATCGAGGTACAGATGCAGAACATCCACCGCGACATCAACGGCGCGCCGCAAGTGGGCGAAGCGCCTAAGACCTCGGACTGAGGTGCTATGGAATCGGCCTGCGGCCGATTCATTCACCGTTGCGGCCACTTCGGCAGCCTGGCCGGCGCTTGGGCCAGTAGGGTGCCGAGGAAGATGAGGGCGCAGCCGAGGTAGCCGCGCGGGGTCATCACTTCACCGAGAAGCAACGCACCGCCTACCGCCGAGAAGAACGATTCGAGGCTCATCAGCAGGCTGGCTCGCGTCGGTGGCACCCATTGCTGGCCGACCACCTGCAAGGTGTACGCGATGCCCACCGAGCCGATGCCGGCGTACAGAATCGGAATCCAGGAATGAGCAGCGCCGGCCCAGTCGACCGAGCCTTCGATCAGCGAACCCGCCCAGCTCAGCACGGCGGTGGTGCAGAACTGGCCGAATGAAAGCTTGATGGCGTCCACGGTGCCGCCCAAAGTATCGATCACCAGAATATGCACGGCGAACAGCACGGCCGTGAACACGAGCAGGATATCCGCCAGGCCGATCGAACCGAAACCATCGGTGATGCACAGCAGATAGAAGCCGGCGATGGACAGCGCCACGGCCACGAACACCAGCATGCCGATGCGCCGGCGCAGGAACACGAAGGCCAGCAACGGCACCATCACGATGTACATGGCGGTCAGGAATCCCGCACGGCCGGCCGATTTGCCGTACAGAATGCCATACTGCTGCAGGGTGCTGGCGGTGAACAGCACGATGCCGCAGATCACGGAAATGACCACCGGGTTGGCGAGCAATCGCGCCACGGCCGAATCGGGCTTGTTCGCATTCAGCTTGGCACCGGTGATGGTAACGACGTCGGATGCGCCGTTCGATGCGGCATCTGTGGAGACGGCCACGGATGCCTCGGTCCCAACGACATCGGCCCCGGCTGTATCGCCCTTATCCGCGCTCCCCCGGCCACGCATCCACAGCAGAATCGGCACCAAAGACAGTGCTCCCAGCGTGAAGCGCGCGGCGTTGAAGAACATCGGCGACATCGAATCCATGCCCTGGACCTGCGCCACGAACGCAAAACCCCAGATCAGCGCGGTCAACAACAGGCTCAGCATGCCTACGAGTTCTTGTCTTTTCACGGGGAGCCAGCCTAACGTGCGAATGTGACAGACATGAAAAAGCCCGGCCACAATGTGGTCGGGCTGTGACGTTTGACGGGCAGGCTACATGCCGCTCGCCAATCGGCTGTCGAGGCTAGTCCCTGTTGCCGAGCAGCTGCAGGATGTACAGGAACATGTTCACGAAGTCGAGGTACAGGTTCAGGGCGCACAGGATGGAGATCTTCTTGACCATTTCCGGGCCCTGGGCCTCGTATTCGGTCAGCAGCGCGCGCGTGGACTGCGCGTCGTAGATGGTCATGCCGGCGAACAGGATCAGGCCGATGGCGCAGACGATCTTGGTCATGCCGTCGACCTGCACGAAGGCGAGCACGATCTGCGAGATGATGAGCACAATCAGGCCGATCATCAGGATCGGGCCGGCCTTGAGCATGTTGAACTTGGTAGTCATGCCGAACATGGTCAGCGCAAAGAAGAACGCGGCGGTGACACCGAGTGCCACGCCGATCGAGCCGAGGTCGTAGACCATGAAGATCGAGCTCAAGGTGAAGCCCATCAATGCGGCGTACACATAGAACATGACGCGCGCGGTGGCCGACTTCATCTTGGTGACGCGCATGCCGAGCACCACGGCCAGGGCAATCTGCGCCACGCACAGGCCGATGAGGCCCACCATGCCGGTGGCCATGAGGAAGCTGTAGTAGGCTCCAGTGATCTGGCCGAGCACGGCGACCACGGCGGTGACGAGGATGCCGATGGTCATCTCGCCGTACACCTTGGTCACTGAGACTCGGCGGGCCTCCTCGTAGTTGTAGGTCATCGTCGTGTTGATGGTGGCCGCACCCGCACCGGCACCAGTACCCTGCGGCACGTATTGGTAGGTGGGAGCGCCCTGCGGCTGGGCATAGTAGTTCTGGCCGTAACCGGACTGTGCGTATTGCTGGCCATATCCAGACTGTTGGGCGGCGTTGTAATCAGGCGTGTTGTATTGCGGGTTGTATTGCCCGTTGTTCTGGGGCTGCTGACCGAATGTCATAATCGCTCCTTTAGCGTTTGTTCCAGTACCAATCTTAGAGGAACAAAGCTGAACATTCCATGAATATGATCGATCGGCTCGTTCTGCTCATCTCAAAGCGTAACGGGCGTTTCCACCATGCGCGTGGCATGCACTTGAGATTCGATTGACATTCGATCGCAGCTTGGACCGCCGCGCGATTCACTGCAACGTGAAGGTATGCGTCACCTTGGTGTCTTGATCCGTTGATAGGAACGCAGTGACATCCACCGTAATCGGCGAATCGTCTTGCAGCACATAGCCCAGCGTCACCGTTGCCGCGGTCCCGGGCTGTGCTTGGGCCAAATACGAATTCGCGTCATAGCCTTCAGGCTGATCGAAGTATACTGCCGTCTCCAGTTCGGTGCCGTTCTGGAACACGTTCGGGTGAGCCAAAGTGGCGAACGAGTTGTTCTTGGACGTGTTGTTCGTCCATTCATAAGTCACCAGAGCGGTGGGCTTGCCGTTATAGTCGTTGACGCTTTTCACGGCGGAGACTATTTTCACGTGGGCACCTTCGATATCACCTTCCAAATCCTGCTCGCCCTGCGCTTTCTGCTCGGATGCCTTGCTCTTGGAGGCATCAGACGATTTGCCCGCGGACTTTGATGATGAGGATTGTGACGTGTCGATGCCCTTGGACTCCTTAATGGAATCGTCAATGGCCTTGCTGGCAGCGGACTGCATGGCCAGCGTGATCACAATGGCCAACACCGACAGCACCGCCGCCACAATGGACAGCACCTTGCCGCGTTTCTTGCCCCGGAAGGTGCCCACTATGGCGATAATCGCCAGTATGACGCCGATGAAGCCAAGGATTGCGGCGATATTGTTGACGATGGGAATAAAACTCAGCACCAAACCCAACGCGCCAAACACCACGGCCGCGATGCCGCAGATGGTGGTATGCAGATGTTGCGGTTGCGGCGGCTGAGGCTGAGGCTGTTGTGGCTGGTACTGCTGTGGGGATGAGGGAACCGGCTGCGGGGCGATGTTGTGGTTGGACATGATGTGCTCCTTCTCGTATCTTCCCCGAAATAGGGATGTGAGCACGACGCTACCGGCCGCGAAACAGCGACGTTAGTGGACGAACGGTCATTGTTCGTTGCCTGTTCGGGCAATACGGAGGTGATAACGGTGCCCGCATGTCCAGTGGCGGGGGCCGGATGCAGGTCATACAGTGGAAAGCATGACGAACCCACAACGCGCCGCCGGGCCATACCCCGGTTTCCGACCCGGCTCACGGCCTGACGCTCGCCCTATGCCCGGCACGGGGTCCCCGGTTCCTACACCGGATACGGACGAGGTGCCCGTGACTACGCGCGTATGGTGTTCGGTCGTTATGGTGCCATTGGCCAGTTTCATGTGCATGGCGCAAACCTCGTTCTTCGCCCAGAATTTTGCGCAGGATTCCGCAGGATACACGCTGATGGTCCTCTGCACCTTGCTGGCATTCCCGGCAGGGTTCCTGCTCTTGGCCCGCAGCGAATACCCGGAGGCGACGTTCTGGATCGCCTGCGCGCTGGTGGTCGTGTTCCCGTATGACTCGCTCATCGCACTGATGGCGATGACCTCATTGCTCGCCCGTCGTTCAAACCGGAACACGACCATCCGCGCCACGGTTGGCGGCACCATCGTGACGCTCATCTCCCAGCTCCGCGACGCCCTGCAACAGCCCAAAGCCTCGATTTGGCATCTGATTTTCGCTCAACCGCATACCGGCGGCGATTCAGGCTCCCCGATGGTGATGCTGGTGGAGGAGCCGACCGTCATCATCACCGCCACGGTGGCCTCACTGGTGTTCGTGACCATCGCTACGCTCATCGGCCTGCATATCCGTTCGCGCGCCCGCCTGCGCACGGCGAATGCGGTGGCCAGCGCGGCCACCACGCATGCCGCGACCCTGCAGACCGACCTGACCAACCAGCAGCTCGCCGACGCCATCGCAGCCGAAGCGCACGACACCCTCGCGCATTCCCTGTCCCTGATGGCCCTGAACGCCAGCGCGCTCAAGGCGGAGGCGGCCAAGCTCGGCGACTCCCCCGAAGCGCAATCGTTGGCGGATAAGGCCGAGGACATCCGTCGGCAGTCGGCCGGGGCATTGGACGAGGCCCACTCGATCATCGACATGCTGCGCAACCCGCACCAGGCATGGGAGCAGCTCGCCCCGTCCGACGACACGTCGCTGACCCGCGAATCGCTGGATGCGCTGATTGCGGACACGCGCAACTCGGGCACGTCGCTCAACACCTGGATCGATATCCAGCAGCTGAGCGTGATGGATGAGTCAATCGGCAAGGTGGCCTACCGCGCGATCCAGGAGGGATTGACGAACGCGCGGCGGCACGCGCCCGGAGCGCCGGTGTCGTTGGAGGTCTCCGCCACGCCGCAGGCGGGCGTACATATCCATATCAGCAATCCGATCGCCACGGATGCGACCGAGACGCAGCGGGCCCATGGGGCCGGACTGCCTGGTTTGGCAGCGCGCGTGCACTCGGTCAACGGGCAATGCCGGTATGGGATGGACGATCGGCACCTGTTCCATGTCGACGTGCAACTGCCTTGGCGCAGCTAAGATGGCTAGCGTGAGTGAGAAGAACGGGAATAGTGTGTCTGGTGGAAAGCCCGAACGCGGCGGTCTGACCGGAAGCGGCACCGGCTTAGAGCCCAAGCCGATCCGGGTCAGCGTCATCGATGACGATCCGATGATCTGCCAGGCGATGAGCCTGATCCTCAACGATTATTCCCACGGGCGCATCGAAGTCGTCTCCACGTCCACCGATGGCGAGACCTGCGTGAGGCGGGCTGCCGAGGAAAAGCCGGATGTGGTGCTGATGGACATCGCCATGCCCGGCGTGGACGGCATCGAGGCGACCCGTCTGCTGCGCTCGCTCTCCCCCGCGCCGCACGTGCTGATCCTGACCTCGTTGAGTCCGTCCGGCACCGTGGAACGCGCGGTGGAGGCGGGCGCCGAGGGGTTCGTGTCGAAAACCGATGCGGCGGACGATATCATCCGCCGCATCATCGGGGTATGCGAGGGCGCGCCGCAGTTCAACACGGCCAGTCAGAAACAGCTGATCGACGATCTGAGCGTCACGCGGCCGCGTTCGCGCCGCGATGAGGCGCGCGCCCTGCTCAAGGGCGTAACGGCAGACCATCTGGCTGTAATGCAGATTATTGTCCATCAGGAAATCGGCGTTGCGTTCCGTAGTGGACGAACACGCCCCCATGTGGATGATGGCCTCGACCTTCTGCGGGGCACGGCCTTCCAGCACCATGCGCCGGAATTCGTCACGGTGTACGTAGTCCCGGTACCGACGGTTGACGAGGTTACGCCATTTCTCGCTGGAAGCCAGATTGTCCACAACCAGAATATCGTCGATGCCCGCTTCGTTGAGCCGCCAGATCATGGCGCTCCCGATGAAGCCCGCACCGCCTGTTACGATGTACATGGTCACTCCTTAAAAATGCAATGGCGCCGTCGGGAAACGGACGCTTCCGTTTTTTGTACGCTACAAGGCCGCATCCAGCAACAGATTGTCGCGGTGCACCACTTCGGGGTAATGCGCGTCGCCGAGAATGGCGGCGACCTCGTGCCGTTTCAGGCCTCTGATACGCAGCAGATCCGCCGCATTGTAGTTGCTCAGGCCCACGCCCACCGTTTCGCGGTCATACACGAGCCGCACCAGCGCACCCGCCTCAAAGCTGCCGTGCACTTCCGTAATGCCGCCGGGCAGGAGGCTCTTGCCGTGGTTTCTGACCGCATCCGCCGCGCCCGTGTCGAGGTACAGCGTCCCCTGCGGATCGGCCTGATACGCCAGCCAGTATTTACGGCGGGAAACCGTGCGCTGTTCGGGCCGTACCCATGTACCGATGCTTTCGCCCGCGAACAGGCGAGGGATGACGTCCGGTTCGCAGCCGGGCAGGATGGCGGTGGGCACACCGAGCTGCGCCACCCGGTGCGCGGAAAGCAGTTTGGAGTACATGCCGCCCGTGCCCACGGAGGTCTTGCCGCCGCACAAGGTATCGAGATTGAGGGCCCGGACATCTTCGATGCACGGCATGATCGTGGCATCGGGGTTTTCCAGCGGGTTGGCGTCCAGTACGCCGCCGATGGTCGTCAGGTTGACGAACAGGTCCGCCTCAACCGGATTGATGAGCAAGCTGGCGAGGTTGTCGTTGTCGCTGAACTTGAGTTCGTTGACGGACACGGTGTCGTTCTCGTTGACCACCGGGATGACACCCCAGTTCAGCAGTTCGCTGAACGTATTGCGGATATTGAGGAACCG
>ENA-OQJR01000577-OQJR01000577.1-human-gut-metagenome-genome-assembly--contig:-NODE-577-length-11525-cov-2.342604_pt1 | contig 11525 bp, 12 predicted proteins | sample MGYA00242614_ERZ504781 | MGnify/ENA primary metagenome ERZ504781 (study PRJEB26092, sample SAMD00036365) | human gut metagenome | host: Homo sapiens | study: EMG produced TPA metagenomics assembly of...
CCTCTATGGATGAGATCGTCGATGCTGCCAGAAAAGCAAATATTCACGATTTCATCGAAAGCCTGCCGGATGGCTATGACACCTTTGTGGGAGAACGCGGAACCCGTCTTTCCGGCGGTCAGAAACAGCGGATCTCCATTGCCCGCGTGTTCCTGAAAAATCCGCCGATCCTGATCCTTGATGAGGCCACCAGCGCACTGGACAACGAAAGTGAACGCTGGATTCAGCAGAGTCTGGAAGTTCTCGCTAAAAACAGAACAACCATCACGATCGCACACCGACTCTCCACGATCCAGGGAGCAGACGAGATTCTTGTCATTGCTGACAATGGAATCGCAGAGCGGGGGACTCACGAAGAACTGATCGAAAAAAACGGAATTTATGCGCACTATTTAAGAGCATAAAAAACGTACATCCTGTAAGGATAACTCTCCTTCTGGATGTACGTTTTTCATTTTAGTAGTTTTCTGCGTGAACCTCAAAATAGCTCTGCGGGTGATTGCAGGTCGGACAAATTTCCGGTGCTTTTGTTCCGACTACAATGTGGCCACAATTGCGGCATTCCCATACCTTTACTTCACTTTTGGCAAATACTTCTGCACTTCAGTTCAGAAATTTCAGAAATTCTTCTGCCTGTTTTTGAAGCATCTTTTCACTATCCATTTACATAGGCTTCCTGCATTGGCGTATCGTATTCATCTAATTCATTATCAGTGTTTTTCCGAAGCGGCGAGGCCGGGTAATTAAAGTAACACGATCTCTTCTCTCCCACCACTCTTTTATAAATTGTGTTTTATCTACATAAAACAAATCGTTTATAATAATATCCTCAAATTCCTGATATCCAATTGATACTCTTCGTGCCATACCCTAGCCCTCCCTTCTCTGCATATATTCAATTATGGCACTTTTCTTTCATAATCACAATGGGGATCTTCTTCCAACATCTGATAAGAAAAGAAACCATCAACAAACTCAAAAAATACGTCTCTTACAGTTTTACTGTAAAAGACGTATTTTATACTGCCTTACTCGATCACCTGAATCCATCCTTCCGGCGCCTCAATGTGCCCCATCTGGATTCCCGTCAGTGTGTCATACAATTTCTGAATGGTCGGACCCATCTTTTCCATTCCGCTCGGGAAGCAGATCTCTTTTCCGTGATCCACGATCTTTCCGACCGGAGAGATGACCGCCGCTGTTCCACACAGTCCGCACTCTGCAAACTCTTTCACTTCATCCAGATACACATCCCGTTCTTCCACTTCCAGACCAAGATAATGCTCTGCCACATATAACAGAGAACGTCTTGTGATCGACGGCAGAATCGTATCAGAATGCGGTGTCACCACTTTATTGTCTTTTGTCACGAAAATAAAGTTTGCCCCGCCTGTCTCCTCGACTTTCGTTCTTGTTGCCGAATCTAAATACATGTTTTCATCATAGCCGTTCGCATGTGCTGTCACGATCGCATGAAGACTCATTGCATAATTCAGTCCGGCTTTGATATGTCCTGTTCCATGCGGCGCCGCACGGTCAAAATCAGATACACATAATGTCAATGGTTTTACTCCGCCTTTAAAGTACGGTCCGACAGGTGTCACAAACACCCGGAACTGATACTCATCTGCCGGCTTGACTCCGATGACCGGATTGCTTCCAAACATGTATGGGCGAATATAAAGTGTTGCTCCGGAACCATACGGAGGCACATACGCTGCATTGGCTTTTACCACTTCTTTGACTGCCTCCAGAAAACGTTCTTCCGGAAATACCGGCATCTCCAAACGTCTCGCAGAATCTGCCATCCGGGCAGCATTGAGATCCGGTCTGAATACAACGATCTTACCGTCTTCTGTCGTATACGCTTTCATTCCTTCAAATACAGTCTGTGCATACTGCAGGACTCCGGCACATTCATTGAGTACCACACCGGCGTCTTCTGTCAGTCCTCCCTCATCCCATTTTCCGTCTTTATAATTGGAAACATATCTCTGTTCAGTCTGTACATAACCAAATCCGAGATTCTCCCAGTCGATCTGTTTCTTCTCCATCAAAAACTCCTCCATTCCTCAATCGAACGTATTTGCTAACTTGTTTGTTGCAATTATAATACTCTCACGCTCAAAAATCAAGAGTGCGCTCTGTTTTTTTATCGTTCCATCATACTGATGGATTCAATCCCGACACTTCCGCCTCTGACGACTTCAATACTTTTGAATTCTTCTTTTATCAGCTTCACCACTGCGTCGTTTTTCGTCCCGGTCTGTACAAATTCCAGAAGCAGGCTGTCTCTGTCACAGTCGATCACTTTTCCTTTAAATGTCTCTGCGATCTGATGCAGCTCCACTTTCTGATCCAGTGTACACTTCCGAACTTTGATATAAAGGATTTCTTTCATCCGCACAAAAATATCTGTAAAATCGATGACCTTGATCACTTCTACCATTCGATTGAGCTGCTTTTTGATCTGCTCAAATGTCTCATCATCACTGACTGTGGCGATCGTCATTCGGGATACCGTCGGATCTTCTGTGGTTCCTACTGTCAGACTGTCCAAATTGTAGGATTTTCCGGAAAACAGACCGGAAATCTTAGAAAGCACTCCCACCTGATTTTCCACATACAGAGAAATCCATCTTTTTTCATACTTTTATCTGCCATCGTCCGTCTTCCTCCTAACAATCCATAATCATATCTTCCAGTGTTCCGCCCGGCTTGATCATCGGATATACCATCTCTTCCGGATCAATGATAAATTCAATCAGGGTCGAGTTTTTGATTTTTCTTTGCCTCTTCAAATGCTGCCGAGATCTCTTCTGTTTTTGTCACACGGATTCCTTTTGCCCCATAGCTTTCTGCCAGTTTTACAAAATCCGGCGTATACTCCGGAAATTCAGCTCCATCTGTCCGTCTCGAAAGCGCTCCTGCGCGCAGATTGGTCATCCCATAGCGTTTTCCGTAAAACAGCTTCTGCCACTGACGCACCATCCCCAGATATGTATTGTTAAATACACAGGCGATGACCGGTGTCTCCTCCAGAACTGCCGTTGCAAACTCCTGAATATTCATCTGCATACCGCCATCCCCGGAAACTGCGATCACTCGTTTCTCCGGATTACCGATCTGTGCTCCGATCGCCGCCGGGAATCCATATCCCATCGTCCCCAGTCCTCCGGACATGACAAGCTGCTTCTTTTCTGTAATCTCCGCATACTGAGACACCAGCATCATATGCTGACCGACATCTGTCGTGATGATTGCATCATCAAACTGACGGTTCATCTCTTCAATAATATCCAGAGGGCTCATCAATGCATGCCGTTTCATCCGAAGCGGATGCTCCTCTTTCCATGCCGCGATCTGCGCAAGCCATTTTTTTGTCTCGCACTCTTCCACATACTCCGTCATCTTCGTAAGCGCTTCTTTGGCATCTGCTACGATTGGAATATCCACATGAATATTTCTGGAAATCGATGCCGTATCGATATCAATATGGACAATTTGTGCATGAGGCGCAAATTCATGCAGCTTTCCCGTAATCCGGTCATTGAAGCGCGTCCCGATGGAAAACAGCAGATCACAGCCGCTGACTGCCATATTGGCTGCATAAGCGCCGTGCATCCCCAGATTTCCGATAAACAGCGGATGATTTGTCGCAATGGCGCCTCGCCCCATGATCGTTGTCACTACCGGCACCTGTGTTTTTTCCACCACTTCTGTAAACAATGCACTGGCGCGCGCAATATTCACCCCTCCGCCTGCCAGAAACAGCGGTCGTTTTGCCTTGTGAAGCATCTTGATCGCTCTTTTCAGCTGTCCGATATGTACACTGGTATTCGGCTTATATCCTCTGATATTCACCTCTTTCGGATACTGTGCACTGCCAAGCTCCGCCATCACATCTTTCGGAAGATCGATCAGAACCGGTCCCGGCCTTCCCGTTCTTGCGATGTAAAATGCCTCCTTAATGATCCGTCCAAGATCTTCCCGCTTCGTGACCGTCACACCGTATTTGGTGATGCTCCGTGTGATTCCCACAATATCCACTTCCTGAAATGCATCATTTCCGATCAGATGTCTCGCCACCTGTCCGGTAAAACAGACCAGCGGAACACTGTCATAATTGGCAGTCGCAAGTCCTGTCACCAGATTGGTCGCTCCCGGTCCGCTGGTCACCAGACAGACGCCGACTTTCCCCGTTGTCCTCGCATACGCATCCGCTTCATGCACCAGTGCCTGCTCGTGTCTCGGAAGGATCACATCAATCCCGCTCTGCTTATACAGCTCATCGCTGATATCGATCGTACACGCGCCCGGATATCCGAACAATACTTCTACGTCTTCTTCTTTTAATGCTTTTACAAATAATTTGTTTCCTGAAATCTGCCTCACCTTTCACACCCTCCTTATGCAAAACGCCCCAAGCTGTCAAAAAGCTCAGGGCGAATAAAATTCCTCATACACTGAATTTCAGAGGCTTTCGCTGCTGAAATTTATCCTCATTATACGGTGTATTTTTATCTTTGTCAATTTCCTTTTCTTGTATCTTTTTTAATCCAATTTCGCTACTTTACTTCCCGTTTGTTTCTGTTTTTTCAGGGTCTCCGATCACACTGTAGACACGCCAGCATTGCCTATACTTGACCACAAACTACACTCGCACCTGCCGGTGTTGCATACACATAGGAAATACGTCACTCCCACGAATCAGGCATACAACCGATAGAATCGCTGAATTCTAGAATCACACCCTTAAAGGTACTTAACACCCGCATGGAAGTCAGCGCCGGAAAAATAAATCAGACTGGAGATCAGAAGTGCTCCCATCATCCGCATTCCCAACACGATCGTAACTGCCGTCAACACCGCAATCAGAGTATTATACAGATTTGCACGGACTCCTGTTGCCCGGGCGAAAGTCTCATCAAAGGTGATCGCAAAAATCTTATTATAGAAAAACAGATATAAGATCAGCACCGCAACCGACAGAAGAATACTGGACTGCACATCCTCACCACTCATGGCAAGGATACTTCCGAACATATAGTTATAAACATCAGTGTTCATTCCTGTCGTCATCGAAATCACCATAATCCCGATCGCCAGTGCTCCCGTAGAAATCAGTGCAATTGCCGCATCTCCTTTGATCTTGCTGCTGCCGCTGATGCGAAGAAGCAGAACCGCAGCCACAACAACCACCGGAATTGCAACTGCCAAAGGCGCCATGTTCAGCGCAGCCGCGATCGCCAGCGCCCCGAATCCAACATGAGAAAGCCCGTCTCCGATCATCGAATAGCGTTTCAGTACCAGACTGACTCCCAGAAGTGCTGAACACAATGCCACCAGGGAACCCACCAGAAACGCCCGCACCATAAATGGATAGGACATCATTTCCATAAATGTATCAAGCATTTCCCTCACCTCCCAGAAATCTCTTGCCAACTGTACTGTTTTGATATTCCTGCGCAGTCCCGTAAAACAGGGCGCTCTCCTGCAAATGCAGGATATGGCTTGCATACTGTATCGTACTTTCGATATCATGAGACACCATGACAACTGCAATTTTAGCCTCCTTATTGATTTTTTCAATCAACTGGTAAAACTCTGCAGTCACCAGCGGATCCAGTCCTGTCACGGGCTCGTCTAACAACAGGAGCTTCTTTGTGGCACACAGCGCTCTCGCCAGCAGCACCCTCTGTTTCTGTCCGCCGGAAAGATCCCGGAAGCACTGGTGTTCCATTTCCCGGATTCCTAAAAGCTCCATATTCTCTCTGGCTGCCTTCTTATCCGCTGCACTGTAAAACGCCGCCAGCCTCTGCTGTTGAGTCTGCCGGAAAGTACCACCTCATAGACGCTTGCCGGAAAATCTTCTGCACGACTGTCTGCTGGGGAAGATACCCGATCTCGTCTTGCTTCAATCCGTCTCCCAGCAGAATCTGCCCTTTAAAGGGAGGCTTTAATCCAAGAAGGCTTTTTACCAGCGTACTTTTTCCGGAACCATTCTCTCCCACAATGCAGAGATAATCTCCCTGCTCGATCTGAAAGGATAGATCCCGAACAACTGTCTGTCCCTCATATGCGATTGAAATTTCATCACACTGTATCAATGCCATCAGTTCAAAGCCTCCTTTAATGTTTCTACATTCTTTTTCATCATGCTCAGATACGTCTCCCCGTCTGCAAATTCCTTTGCAGTCAGATTATGACAGCTGTAAAACGTCATCACTTTCGCATGTGTCGTCTCAGCAATGGCATTTGCAATATTCTCATTGCTCAGCTCCATCTTTAAGATTGCCGGAATCTGTTCTTCCTTTGCTTTGTTGATCAGAAATGCCATTGTTGCCGCACTTGGCTCCGTATCGGATGCGCAGCCCGGGAATGCCGCATAGTATTCCAGACCGTATTCATCTGCAAAATACCGAAACGGAAAACGGTCTCCAAAAAGCAGCACATCGCGTTTGGCCGAACTTACCACCTCACGAAACTCATCATCCAGCTCTTCTAAAAGACTCACATACGCTTTTTCGTTCTCTTCATAAACTGCCGTCTGCTCCGGATCCAGCTCTCCCAGCACCTCGGCAATCTGTTCCACGATTGCAATGGCATTCTCTGGAGACGTCCATACATGTTCATCCGGGGTCAGCGTCTCATGTGTTTCGTGCTCCTCTTCCCCGTGCTCATGCTCGTGCTCTTCCTCTTCTTCATGTTCATGACCACGTTCTTCTTTCATCCCTTCTACGTGTTCTTCATTTACCGTATCCACGCAGTCGATCAGGCGAAGCAGTCTGATATGCTCTGTATCGATGGAGTCCAGAATATCCTCCACCCATTCATCGTTCTCACCACCCACATAAATAAACAGATCACAATTCTGGATCTTCAGAATGTCCTGCGGTGTCGGCTCATAGGAGTGTGTCTCTTCTCCCGGCTTTAAAAGCATCGATACTTCTACATTATCCCCTGCGATCTGACGTACAAAATCATACTGTGGAAAAATGGTTGTCACGACATTTACTTTCTCTTCGCCGGTCTCTTTCACAGCCCCCACTCTCTGACATCCGGCCACACTTGTCACCAAAAGAAACACACTCAGCAGCACTGCCGCCTGTTTTCTCTTGTATGTTTTTCTAAATTTCATGATATGCCTGCCTTCACTGTCGGCGCTCGTAAGTCGAAAATACATACTCCAGATCAAAACAAGTATGCTCTTCACTGACTTCTGTCATTTCCCAGTCTTCCAGCTGATCCAGATTCGGGAAATACGTATCTGCCTGATATGCATGGTCGATCTTTGTTACATATACTTTGCTGCAATAAGGAAGCATCATCCGGTAAATACTTTCTCCGCCGATTACAAAGATTTCTTCCTCATCATATTTTTTCAGTTCTTCCAGCAATTCTTCTGTTGTATGCACGATCACTGCATCTTTCACATGATAATTGGGATTCCCTGTCAGCACAATATTGGTGCGGTTCTTCAGCGGCAGACCGTTCGGAAAGCTTTCCAGCGTCTTTCTTCCCATCACAACTACCTTTCCACCTGTCATCTGACGGAAAAACTTCATATCTGCCGGAATGCTGACCAGCAGTTTGTTTTTATATCCGATTGCCCAGTTTTTATCGGCTGCTACAATTGCATTCATATTCATTTTCCTCCTTTTTTTACACAACACCTATACCGCGATTGGAATATTCTTAATCTGAGGATGTGTCTTCATATCCATCCAGCCGTACATCATCCGGTGTAAATTCATAAAAGTCTTTTACCTCCGGATTCAGCCAGAATTTCGGTGCCGGAAGCGGTTCTCTTTTGATCAGTTCCTCGATCATCGGGATATGTCTGTCATAAATATGCGCATCTGCGATCACATGAACAAACTCTCCGACCTTCATATCACACACCTGTGCCAGCATATGAAGCAGCACCGCATACTGACACACATTCCAGTTATTTGCTGCCAGTACATCCTGAGAACGTTGATTCAGGATTCCATTTAATGTCAGTTTGTCGCTGTCCTTTTCTTTTGTCACATTAAATGTCATGCTGTATGCACATGGATACAGATTCATCTCATGCAGATCCTGATGCACATAGATATTCGTCATGATCCGTCGGCTGTAAGGATTGTTCTTCAGATCATAGATCACACGATCCACCTGATCCATCATTCCCTCTTTATACTGATGCTTTACCTGCATCTGATAGCCGTAGGCTTTTCCGATGGAACCGTCCTCATCTGCCCAGCTGTCCCAGATGTGACTGTTTAAATCATGAATGTTGTTGGACTTTTTCTGCCAGATCCACAGCATCTCATCCACACAGCTCTTGATTCCTGTCCTTCGCAGAGTCAGTGCCGGAAACTCTTTTGAGAGGTCATAACGGTTCACAACACCAAATTTTTTGATGGTGTACGCAGAGGTTCCATCCTCCCATACCGGGCGTACCTTTTCTCCCTCTGTACTCGTTCCGTTGTCAATAATGTCTCTGCACATCTCTATAAATACTTTATCTGCGTAACTCAATCTTATCTTCCCCTTCTAATATTCTCTGATCATACTGCTGATCTCAGAAATGCTGTCCATTTTCTGCAGCTCTCTCAGCGCATCCTTGATATGATACTCTTTCACTTTTTCTGTACTGATAACCAGTTCAGCCGCTTCTTCCTGTACATGCTTCTGCACAACTCTGCGGATACTTACCTTGTGACCGCCAAATACACTTGCCACTTTCGCCAGAACTCCCGGTTCGTTTTTCACCTGCATTCTGAGGAAAAATTTATTTTTCACTTCATCAAACGGCTTCACCGGCAAATCCTGATAGCAGGTACAGCTGATTCTTCCGTTGCATCCAAACTGCAGGTTTCTGGCAACATCAATCACATCACCGACAACAGCACTTGCCGTCGGCATCTCCCCGGCACCTCTTCCGTAAAACATCGCATCATCCACAGCATCTCCGTGCACAAAAACAGCATTGAACGAATCCCGCACGGACGACAGGGGATGCTCTTTTCCAAGCAGCACCGGATACACTCCCACTTCAATCCCTTTGTCCGTATTGTGCGCAACTGCAAGCAGCTTGATCACACAGTCAAATTCTTTTGCATAGGCAATATCTTCTGCTGTGATCTTTGTGATTCCTTCTGTATAAACATCTTTAAACTGTACTCTGGAATGAAAGGCAATGGAGGAAGGATCGCGGCCTTTCTTCCGGCATCCAGCCCTTCTACATCCGCTGTCGGATCTGCCTCTGCATATCCCAGCTCTGTTGCTTTTGCAAGTGCAGTCTTAAAATCCATATTTTCTTCAAACATCTTGGTTAAAATATAGTTTGTCGTTCCGTTCACGATCCCCATCACTTCTGAGATCTCATTTCCGGCAAGACACTGTTTGAGCGGACGGATGATTGGAATAGCGCCTGCCACCGATGCCTCAAACAGCAGATCACAGCCATGTGCCGCCGCAAGGTCCAAAAGCTCTCCTCCGTGTTCTGCCATCAGATCTTTATTCGCTGTCACCACATGCTTTCCGGCTCCAAGTGCTTCCTCGATCATGGACTTTGCCGGTTCGATCCCGCCCATCACTTCAATCACAATCTGAATCTCCGGATCGTTTACAATCGATTTCCAGTCCGTTGTGAGAAGCTCTGTATCCACACCTTCTCTTTTTTTATGCAGACTGTGTACCAGGATCTTTTCCACTTCCAGCTCGGCGCCGACTGTGTGTATCATACTTTCTGATCTCCTCTGGATCAATTTGTACACTCCGCCTCCAACTGTTCCAAGTCCCAGCAATGCCACTTTGATCTTTTTATTTTCCATACTCTTCACCTCTGTTTTTGAATCCACTGTTTTTCTTTGCTCCGTCTACAGACTTCTGTTTCTATAGAGTAACAAAATCTTTTCGAAAAGTAAAGCGGACATTCTTCTGTCCGCTTCTATCTATAGCTGACCTTATTGAAAGGCAATACCATATAATTCACAGGCCTGTGTAAACAATCGCTCTGTGTTTTCTGTTGCCTGAGAAGTATTCAAAGATACACTGCTCACCAGAATTTCCCGGTCCTCCATCAACTGAACCTGTATGATCTCAGTGCACGGATAAGCTACTCCATCTGCCCCGATCTGATTGCAGATCAGCTGCTGCATCACGAATCCGTCTTCTGCTACCATCTCACCTGCAGTAATATCCGTATAGATTCCCGCCTGACTTTCCAATGTCTTTCGGATATTTTCCACTTCTGCCGAAATTCTCTGCTCGATCGTTTCATCCGCAGCCAGAAGTGTAAAACCTGCTTTGAGCTCAATTCCATCTTTTGCGGAAGTTGCTGTGGACTCCGTAACTGTATTCTCCCCGTCCTTGAACAATGTGACATCCGTAACCCATTGATAACCATCCAGGGATACTGTCTCAAAATCCTCATATCCTTCAATCGGAGTGCCCTCATATTCTCTCTGAACGTCCTCCTCTTCTTTCACATCTGGTTCTTCCTGTGTTTCCTCCGGAACTTCTTGTGAAATCACCGCATCCTGTGTCTGTTGTACTGTCAGATCTGAAACTGCAAACAGGCCCAGTGCGACAACTGCTATCACTTCAAGTACCAACAGAATGATACCGATTCCGCCAGTGATCGCACTGGCTATGATCGCTCCTGTACTTTTCTCCGGATCCGGACCTGTATACTCTGCCTTTTCCAAACGCAAGGATTGGAAGAAAGACAATACTTAAGAAAATCAGCCCACAGGCAAATCCACCTTTCTTTCCAAATACTTTTGCCAGTTTTATCATTGTAAAAATTGCAAATATCAGATTCCCCAACGGCAGGAATCCAAAAATAAACAGCCAACCTCTCCCCCAGGTTATCCTGGTCATTACATACAAATTATAAAACGGGATCAATGACGCCCATCCGGGTTCTCCTGCTTTACAAAATACTTTCCACATTACCGCAACACAAAAAATCAGAAGCGCCAATGCCACAATTATCATTCCTATCGCTGCTGCCATCATACCGTTTCTCCTGTTCCTGGCCCTGTGCATATGCATTCACGTCAGCTCTCAACTATCGGTTTTATACCCCCAAGCTCCGTGAGAATCAATCTTCATAACCTTAGAAACGGAGAGACATACGACACAATCTTCATCGGCACCTCCCATGGGCAGTATGGCATTGACCCCTTTTCCGTGGACTGCTGCCTCCGGCGGCAGCTCCGTCAGTTTGTCGTATGGCGGACGCCTATCCGGACGATATGTACCCATACTGCTGCGGCTTGCCTGTGAAACCCAGTCGCCGTCCCGCGTTGTATACGAGCTGGACCCCTCATACTGGATGAATGAACAGCGAAGCGGATCCACCCAGATTTTCTTCTATCAGGAGTTCCCGGCTTCCAGGTCCCAAGTTTTTTTATTTCCTGGATAAAATCATAAATCTGGATTTCCGCTCTGCACTGGCTCCGTGGAGCTACTACCGCAACCTAATAGGCCCAGGTCCCGGACCATATACGCCGCAAGCAAAGCACTGC
>ENA-OQJR01000578-OQJR01000578.1-human-gut-metagenome-genome-assembly--contig:-NODE-578-length-11518-cov-3.659380_pt1 | contig 11518 bp, 12 predicted proteins | sample MGYA00242614_ERZ504781 | MGnify/ENA primary metagenome ERZ504781 (study PRJEB26092, sample SAMD00036365) | human gut metagenome | host: Homo sapiens | study: EMG produced TPA metagenomics assembly of...
CGCGCCAAGGCCGAAAAAGAACAGCACGAACACGGGAGACACCAGCTCACGGCCAGCAAGATTATGCCCAGAATAAACCACATGGCGGCGACAGACACGGCGCCCTCCTCCTTCTTTGAGTACACCCCGCAACGGAACACCCGATGCGGAACCCGCAAACGCTATGCATCCCCCCAGAGGAAGCCGCGCGCCGACGCCATAGCCTGTTATGGTCGCCACAGCCACAAGACTCCCTTCGGCATCGGTTACCCGGACCTCATATGTGGAAAGCAGCTTTCCCGAACGGAGCACACGCGCTTCCCCACGCAGGGGCCCCACGCGACCGGAACGCACAAACGAAATGGAGGTCTGGGCATTCGTGCAGTACAGGCCGTTCGCATTGGAAAGCGCCGCAAACGCCACATCCGCCAGAACGAAAACGGCTCCCATACGCATTGAAAACCTTTGACGGCAAACAATACCTGGAGAACTTCCCGCAACGCGCGGCCGCCGTTGCGCTCGCGCTTGCCGCCGGCGACCATGCGGCCGCCGAATCGTATTTCGAAGAACTTATATCAGGACGTTTCCAACCGGCGACGCCCACTTTCCTCAACCTCGGCAAGGCGCAGCGCGGAGAGGCGGTCAGCTGTTTTCTCGTACGTATCGAAGACAACATGGAGTCCATATCGCGTGGCATCAACGCCGCATTGCAGTTGAGCAAACGAGGTGGAGGCGTCGCGCTGTTGCTTAGCAATCTGCGCGAGGCCGGCGCGCCCATCAAGCGCATCAAACACCAGTCCAGCGGCGTTGTGCCTGTGATGAAACTGCTTGAGGACTCTTTCAGCTACGCCAACCAGTTGGGCGCTAGACAGGGTGCCGGTGCGGTGTACCTCAACGCTCATCATCCGGACATCATGCATTTCCTCGATACCAAACGCGAGAACGCGGATGAGAAGATCCGTATCAAATCTTTGGCTCTTGGAGTAGTGATACCCGACATCACATTCGAGCTGGCGAAGAGACACGAACCTATGGCCCTGTTCAGCCCATATGACGTCGAACGCGTCATGGGTAGACCCTTCGCCGATGTCTCCATCAGCGAAAACTACCGGAATATGGTGGACGATGAACGCATCGGGAAAACCTACATCGACGCACGAGAGTTCTTCATGACTTTGGCCGAATTGCAATTCGAATCCGGATACCCGTACATGGTGTTCGAAGATACTGTGAACCGAGCCAACCCGATCGACGGACGAATCGCCATGAGCAACCTGTGCTCGGAGATCCTCCAAGTGCAGGAGCCAAGCACCTATCATGAGGATCTGTCCTACAATCACGTGGGACGTGACGTGTCCTGCAATCTTGGATCGCTCAACATCGCCAAAGCGATGGACGGTGATTTGGGACGAACCGTGGAACGTGCGATTCGCGCATTGACCTCGGTGTCGGAACATACGGACATCGCGTGTGTGCCATCCATCCGACGCGCCAACGACGAAGGTCATGCCATCGGCCTGGGACAGATGAACCTCCATGGATTCCTTGCCAGAGAATCGATCATGTACGGTTCACCGGAAGCCCTCGACTTCACCGACATGTACTTCATGACCGTTGCATACCATGCCTACCGTGCCTCGCATGAGCTCGCAGTCGAACGCGGAACACGGTTTGCAGGCTTCGAACGGTCCGCCTATGCGAAGCCTGCAGGCGCAGGCAACTATTTCGACAAATATACGAACGGCGAGCGCTCGCTGGCGCCGAAGACCGGGAAAATCGCGTCGCTGTTCGCACGGCGGGGCATCCATATCCCCAACGAGGATGATTGGCGTCGTCTGCGTGACGACATCATACGTGACGGTATCTTCAACCAATATCTACAGGCCGTGCCGCCCACCGGGTCAATTTCGTACATCAATCATTCCACGAGTTCCATCCATCCTATCGCCTCGAAGATTGAGATTCGCAAGGAAGGCAAGATTGGACGGATCTACTATCCAGCTCCGTATATGACCAACGACAATCTCCAGTATTTCGCGGATGCGTACGAAATCGGATGGAAGGCCATTGTTGATACGTATGCCGAGGCAACGCGGCATGTCGATCAAGGCCTGTCGTTGACCTTGTTCTTCCCCGATACGGCGACTACCCGAGATTTGAACAAGGCGCAGATTTATGCATGGCGCAAAGGCATCAAAACGCTGTATTACATCCGCATTCGTCAGCAGGCGTTGTCTGGCACCGAAGTACAAGGCTGCGTCAGTTGCATGTTGTGAAACCTGTGACTTGAAAGGAAAAGAAAAGACATGTCTCGTTTGGTTTACCGCGCGATGCTTCGTCTGACGGCTCCGGACGAATACAGGCGGTTATACGGCCGCGACGATAAGACGACGATTAGAAAGGACGACCATCATGGCGCCGATATCCGTACCTCGACAGAGGATTAAGCTCATTGACCGTGTGAGTGCCATCAACTGGAACAAACTTGAGGATGACAAGGACCTTGAGGTATGGGACAGGTTGACCGGCAATTTTTGGCTGCCGGAGAAAGTGCCCGTCTCCAATGATTTGCCCGTTTGGCGCACAATGAGCGAGGCCGAGCATACGTTGACCATGCGCGTGTTCACCGGTCTCACCTTGCTTGACACCATCCAGGGAACCGTTGGCGCGGTCAGCCTCATACCCGATGCGCTTACCCCGCATGAGGAAGCCGTCTATACGAACATCGCGTTCATGGAGTCAGTGCACGCCAAGAGCTATTCCTCGATTTTCTCCACCTTGTGTTCCACCCGACAGATCGACGAGGCGTTCTCTTGGAGTGAGGAGAACGAGTATCTGCAAAGGAAAGCGCGCATCGTGCTCGACTATTACGAGGGGGATAGTCCACTCAAGCGCAAAGTGGCCTCCACGCTGCTGGAATCGTTCCTGTTCTACTCAGGCTTCTATCTACCGATGTATTTCTCCGCGCATGCCAAACTCACCAACACCGCCGACGTGATCCGTCTTATTATCCGCGACGAAGCCGTGCATGGTTATTACATCGGATACAAATATCAAAAAGGGCTTGAGCTGGTCAGCGAGGACAAACGCGGCGAACTGCGCGACTACACCTACGACCTGCTCAACGAGTTGTATGACAACGAGGTGGAGTACACGCGCAGCCTCTACGAGCCTGTCGGATTGACGCAAGATGTCGAAAAGTTCCTGCGATACAACGGCAACAAGGCGTTGATGAATCTCGGATATCCAGCGCTTTTCCCACAAGAGATCTGCGACGTGAACCCGTCGATCCTTGCCGCGTTAAGTCCGAACGCCGATGAGAACCATGACTTCTTCTCCGGTTCGGGAAGCTCGTACGTAATGGGCAAATCAGTCGAGACCGACGACGATGACTGGGATTTCTGACTGTATCCCAGACAACCCCGAGGAAAGCAGCTATGGGAAACCGTCACGGGCGAGTTCGCGTCGGATCATCCACGCAGATATCTGCCCGTGACGCTGTCAGGACAGGCACGGACCGTTTCCGGTGTTCCCTCGCATACGATGCGACCGCCGGCCATGCCTCCGCCCGGACCCATGTCGATGAGATAATCCGCGTTTGCGATTACATCAAGATCATGTTCGATTACTACAACTGTCGCCCCAGAAGCCACCAACGAGTCGAACACGCGTAGTAATACCAGCACATCCAACGGGTGTAGCCCGATCGTCGGCTCGTCGAACACGAATACCGAACCGGACTGTCCGCGTCCCATTTCGCTGGCCAGCTTCAGCCGTTGCGCTTCGCCGCCTGATAACGCAGGAGTCGGCTCGCCAAGTGTCAGATACCCCAGGCCAAGCTCATGCAGTGTGGCCAGTTTCGATCGAACGGGGCGTAGGAAATCCAATAGAGGCATCATCTCGTCGACGCTTAGCAACATCAATTCCGGCAGTGAACGGGCGACGCTGTCCGCGCAAACCAATCGAATGTCATCGGCGGTCTGTGCATACCGTGTCCCATGGCAATCGGGACACGTGACGTCAACATCGGGCAGGAACTGCACGTCCAACGAAATGGTACCGGTTCCATCGCAAGTGGAGCAGCGCAACTTGCCCGTGTTGTATGAGAATGCGCCAGGTTTGAGATTCTTCTTATGGGCATCGGAAGTCTTCGCAAACGCACGACGCAGATCATCGTGAACACCGCAATATGTCGCCACGGTCGAACGGATGTTTGCTCCAATGGGCGTGGCATCGATCAGTTCCACTTTCGAAATGCCATCCGCGTCAATCAGACGAATCGAGCTCGGGGAAACGGTACCATCAGCGGCCGAGCGCAACGCAGGGACCAGTGTCTCCAATACCATCGTCGTCTTACCGGAACCCGACACGCCAGACACCACAGTGAGACGTCCTCGCGGAATGTCCACCAATAACGGATGCACCGTATGCACGGTATTCGTCTCCAAATGAATCCGACCCTTGGCGAACATCGCATCTAAGTCAATCTGCGGCCGCGCCCGCTCATGTATTTTGCCACCATCACGCAGAAAAGGCGCTATCTGAGAACCAGGTGCCGTCATGACATCCGCCACCGCACCCTGAGCGATCACATGACCGCCTTCGGCACCGGCCGTTGGACCCATCTCCACCAAATGATCCATCGCGGCAAGCACACGGGTATCATGATCGACCACAACCACCGAATTGCCGTCAGCCACCAAATCGCGCATCACGCCCAACAGTCCATCCACATTCGCCGGATGCAATCCAATAGACGGTTCATCCAGCACATACAGCACGCCTGTAGTGCGGTTACGCACCGAACGGGCCAACTGCACACGTTGGCGCTCGCCGGTGGACAGTGTCGCACCTGCGCGGTCAAGCGACAAATAGCATAATCCGAGTTCCACGAGCCGCTCGGCCGTATCCTCGAACGATTCGCAGATGGCTGTGGCCATCGCACGCATCTCCTGCGGCAATGACTTGGGTACTGAACGCACCCAACGTATCGTTTCGTCAAGTGTCATCGCCGTGGCTTGTGCCAGATTAATACCGAGAATCTGCGGTTGACGAGCCTGCTGTGAAAGCCTCGTACCGGAACAATCCGGACATGGTTGCTCGCTGAGGAATCTCGACACGCGTTTGATACCCTTCTCATCCTTGGCTTTGGCGAGCGCGTTCTCCACGGTATACACGGCGTTGAAGTACGTGAAGTCAAGTTCGGCGAAATCATTGCCTTTCTTCGGTTTGTATAGAATATGCTTCTTGACGGCCGGGCCGTTGAACACGATGTCCCGCTCGGCGTCGGTCAGCTGGTTGAATGGAATGTTCGTGCGCACTCCCATCGCGCCGCACACCTGCTTCATCAGATCCCACATCAACGATCCCCATGGTAATACTGCGCCGGCGTCGATGCTTTTGGTCTCGTCTGGTACCAGGGAAGCACGGTCGACGGTTCGCACGATGCCTGTTCCGGAGCAGGTCGGGCATGCGCCGGCGGAATTGAACGACAGCTGTTCGGCGGATGGTGGGTGCATGAGTTGATTGCAGGATGTGCATCGTATAGGCAACTCGGCCGCCACGTTCATTGTGGGACGGTTGCGTTCGCCACAATGCTCGCAGACATGTGAGGCGCAACGGGAGAACAACAGACGCAGACTGTTGAGCAGCTCCGTCATCGTGCCGAACGTGGATCGCACGCCGGGCACTGAAGGTCTTTGATGGAGGGCGAGAGCCGCGGGCACATGACGTATGTCGACTACCTGCGCTCGACTCGCTTGGGTGAGACGTCGCCTGGTATACGTCGACAAAGCCTCCAGATAACGTCGGGATCCTTCAGCGTATAGCACACCTAAAGCGAGAGAGCTCTTTCCGGACCCGGAGATACCGGCGATGCCGACTAATTTGTTCAACGGAATGTCGACGTCGACGTTCTTGAGATTATGTACGCAGGCACCGCGCACTTCGATGCGGGACGGCGGGAAAGCTCCAGATGATTGTTCCATACCCACTACAGTACCTGTGTGGCGGAAAACACGCGGGCAGGGGAACCTTGTTCGTCATGGTATTGCTGCAATTGTGGTATCTGATCCATATATTCGACCGCAACGGAGGGGATGCCATTGTTTTTCACGGCTACCGTCAGCGTACGTGAATCGGAAGGCGATGCGGTGGAATACGGGGAAATGGATTGGGAAAGGAAGGAATCATATACATCGTATATATCAATGGGAAGAAGTTCGCCGGGGAGCGGAACCAAAGTCTGTTCCCGGCGCAGGGCGGCTAACAAGCGAATGCCCAGAACATCCGCATAAGGCGTTGATGGGCTCATCCGCCGTGTCAGCGTGTTGAACGATGTATCATGCCGCTCAACGTGATGATAAGGCGTTGGCGCCCTTGCCTTTCGTGGCGAGCGTCACGGCGATGATGGACGCGAGAGCGACGGCGTACAGTACGGTGATGATCGGAATCAGCGCGCTGTATCGGTGGGCCGCATCCGTCGCATGAGAGACGACGAAGGATGCCAACTGGTTGCCGGACAATCCGGCGAACGCCCACGCGCTCAAAGCCAGTCCGTGCACGGTGGACACTGACTTCATGCCAAAGTGCTGCTCAAGCAGCACCGGCAGCGTTGAACACGGCATCGACGGTCAGGATGACGCTGATGCTTCCCGCGATGGCCTTGGCCAGACCGAATCCCGCGACGGCGATGCCGGTGGCGAGACCTTTGGCGAACCACAGCATTAGGTTCTTCACCGGCGTCAGATAGCCGACGCCCAATCCAATGCCCATGATTACGCCATAGAAGATGAGCACGCCGGGGGCATCCTGCCGCGATACTGGCTCCGGTACCGGCGAACCTGCAAGCGAAGCAGACCGTTGAGATCAAAGCCGATTTCTTGATGTCCTTTTCGACGAAGGGTCCAAGGAAGGCGGCCGACATGCCAAGGATGTTGATTGGCCATGTAATATTCGTTCCTCTCTGTTGTTTGTTCGCCCTGCGACGAACAAACAACAAGATAATGGTGAAGTATTCCGTGGCCTTGAGCGTGCCGGGAGGCGGCAGAAGTGGGTAAGCCGTTGATTTCATTGGATTTTCCAACAAATGAACATTGTGTATGTTCACCTTGGGGATAAGCATGAGGAAAAACTCATGTGAACCTTGACACAGTTTTCATGGCTCACAATTCGAATGCGCGTTTGATGAAGGCATTGACGGTGTTCCAATACAGTTCGGGATCCACGACGGATGCTTCCATATGGCGTGCGTCGGGAACCATGAGCTTTTCTCGATCGATGCTCGAGCACGCTTCGTAATTGATCTTGAGAAAACGTGAGCTCACGATGTCGTCCTGTTCGCCATGAATGAACAGCATCGGAATGACAGTATGTCTGAGCGACTGCAGACAGGTGGCTTCCGAAAAATCGTACCCTGCATAATGTTTGCAGAACAATCCCGCGGCATCCACACATACCGCGGCAAGCGGTTTCGGCAGACGCGACGAATGCCGAAGGCTGTCGATGAACACCATGCGCGCAGACGTGTAGCCGCTATCGACAATCGCGGACACCACATTGCGCGGCAGACGCGGGTCTCCCGTCGTCATCATCACCGTTGCCGCGCCCATCGAACCGCCATACAGCAGGATACGGGCGTCGGCGTCACTCGACGCGATAAGGTCGATCCAATTCAGTAGATCATTGCGTTCAAGCCAGCCCATGCCGACGTACCGTCCCTCGCTCAAGTCTTGGGCGCGCTGTGACGGAACCAATACGGTGAAGCCCATGCGGGCGTAACGATGTGCCCATTTCGCGGTTTCCTCCGGTACACCGGTATAACCATGCATGCAGATTGCGTACAGGTGTGGCTTTGGCGAAGTGCAATCCGGATCGAACAGCCATCCATGCAGTCGAAGTCCATCATCGCTGGTAATCGTCACAGGCTGTTTGGCTTGCGCGAACCATTCTCCTGCTTCCTGTGCCTCACCCTGCTGAAGTTTTTCGATACGCTCCGGCGCAATCAGCGATTGATGGAAAACGGAACGTTTCCATTGCGTATCGATGCAGAAATGGAACAGGTATTTCGCAGTCGTAGCCAACGATGCGATACAGGCAGCCGTCACGGCTCCCGTGGCGATGCAAATGTCGCGAACGATTGTGTCATTGTCATGCTTCATTGCTGTCTCGTTTCCTTGCGATTGATGGATTGTTCACAATCACTATCGATTGTACGTGCGTACTGCGTTTTCGTGGGCTTTGACAGATTTTTTCATTTTTGATGTGAGATGTTTTTCGATAATGTCCGCCCTCGCCGTATACTGGTTAACTGTTGTCTTGGCGAGGGAAGCGTATGGCTTCCGTAATCGACTCGGCGTGTGATTGTAGGCTCCTTGTGGGTTGATTCACGGCTCGTTGATGCGCCGAAACAGAATGAACGAATAAAACATAAGGAGAAATAGCCCATGGCTACCACCATTACCCTCGAAGGCGCTGCCCGTACCGAGTTCGGCAAGGGCGCTGCCCGCCGCATGCGCGTCGCCAACCTTATTCCGGCCACCGTGTACGCAGGCGGCGAAGAGCCGGTCTTCGTGCAGCTGCCGATGAAGGAAACCACCCTGTCCCTGCGTCACACCAACGCTCTGTTCACCATCAAGTTCGGTGACGAGACCAAGATGGCCGTCGTCAAGGACGTTCAGCGCAACCCGGTGAAGCGCATCGTCGAGCACGTTGACTTCTACGAGGTCAAGGCCGGCGAGAAGATCGACGTCGAGGTGCCGGTGTTCGTCGAGGGCACCCCCAAGGGCGCTGCCGTCGCATTCGTCGACATTCAGGAGCTTAAGGTTCGCGCCGATGTCGCCAACCTGCCGGAGAAGATCGTGGTCAACGTTGACGGCCTGACCGACGGTTCCAAGGTCTTCGCCAAGGACGTCGTGCTGCCGGAAGGCGTTGTGCTCGACGTCGAGGATCCGGAAGAGTCCGTCGTCACCGTCGAGGTGCCGGAAGACGCTGCCGATGAGGCTGCTCCGGTTGAAGCCGCTCCGGCTGAAAACGCTGAGTGAGTTCAGTTAGCTTAAGGAAGTTAACTTTCATCTCTTACGGTTTTGAACAACCGTAAGAGATGATGAAAAGCCCATGTGCTCAGACGCGCGTGGGCTTTTTCATACCCGGCAACACCCGTTCTATGAGCTGGAAGACATAAGAGACTGACGGCGCATCCTGCATTTCTTACGCAATATTGGTACAACGGGTGGATACGGGCTATACGCGCCTATACGTTCAGTGAACCCGTATGGCACTGTCGGGTGCGAGGGGAACATTTGCGTACTGCCGGAGACGGACTGCGTGACGATCCGTTTTCCCGGCAGCCATCCTGATGCCGCACATTAATGGACTATATCGAGAATCATCATTTGACGGTGGTAGGCTTCCCACGTGAGATCACACTGATCGACAATGATCTGACGCAGGATTCCAGCAAATACGTCACATGCATCAGCATTCCAATCGAATAACGACTAGCATGACTGACGATGCATGGAAACAATGCACGAGAGACAAAGTGAGACGGTGCGGAAGAGAGAAACATTTGAATAAGCATATTATTCGGCTTGATGTGGTGACGGTGGTATTCCTTGGCGGATGCGTCGGCACGGGACTGCGGTATGCGAGCTCGTCCATTGCGGACGTGGGCGGCTTCCATGTCGGTACGTTCGCGGCCAATATGGTGGCCTGCTTCGTATATGCGGCGCTTTCCGCATGGCTGGGATCTTCCAGTCTGTTGAAAGGCCGTGCAAAAGAATACGTGAATCGTGGATTCGGCATGGGCATGTGCGGAGGCCTTTCCACCATGTCCACGCTCGCATTGGAAGAATTCATGATGATTGACGATCATGCGATTCCCAGAGTCCTCACCTATTGCTGCGCAACGTTCATTGTCGGTTTTTCGCTCGCCTACGCCGGTGCCTTATGCGGTTCGTGGTTGGCGGAACGAAACAAAGACGAACATGCTGACAAGGAGGCGATTCGATGAGCGCAATGCTTGCGATCGGCGTATGCGCATGCGGTGGCGTCGGCGCGGCCGCACGCTATATCTGCGATTCGTATATCAAGGCATTGTGGCGCAAAACGTTCCCGCTTTCGACGTTTGCCATCAATGTTGTGGCCGGTCTGCTTGCCGGCTTGGTGGCGGGATTGTTCGCGGCGAACACCATAAGCCCCGACTGCCGCCTACTGCTCGCAACAGGATTTCTCGGCGGTTTCTCAACGTTCTCAACCATGATGAACGAGACGGTTACGCTCCTGCGCAATGGGAAAATCGCTTGTTTCATCGGTTATGCTCTGGCTTCGATCGTCGTGCCCGTCATGGCCGTTGCGTGCGGTTACTGGCTGGCCTGAGCCACCGTAAACGTGATTCCAAAATCACGTCCGAATGCAGAGACTGGCTTCAGTCCGCGCGTAGCATGCAACACGCTACGGGGCTATGGGGGGATAAATTATATCATAAAGAAATCAATTGACAAACATCACCTAAAATTCAATGAACATATTTATTATAATGAAGACAGGCTCTTTATTTTTCAATACCTGAGCCACTGCCAATCAGCCGCATACACCACTTCCCCCTATTATCACTATGTCACAAGAAAATCAAGCGCCATGAACCTGTCGCAAAAAAACTACACCCCCAAACTGTGCACTTTCATGGATGCATTCGACCTGATGACTTCACTTTCGGCTACATTCCCCACCTATATTCTACGTGCTTTGTCGGCCGATTACATAAAAAGTTCGTTCTTGTTCTATACCCAACACTCACGGGAAATCCCCTTCAATGAATTATGGGACAGAATGCTAAGAATCAGAAAAAACAATTATATACATCTTCCACTTTCTCTAAAAATAAAGTATGCGCTATATGGCATCAGACTTATCCTGCGGGCATGGCTCAAGTGAAAAGACCAATTTACTGCTTACTTAACACGCACCCGTTTTATCTTTCCATGCACCCACAACAAGGCACAGACCAATTTGTATGCCATCTGATGAAGGCCCGCAGTTTTATTCAGTTCGGGAATCAGTTCCAATAAAGGAGATTCCACCTTTTCCAGTCTTATATAATCCTTCATCATTCTATCCGGAAACAGTTCCTTATACACCCGCTTTCTTTCCATATCTCTTGTTCCGGCATCCGTTTCACTGACCCCTCCGGGTACAAACCTACAAACGATGGAACGAATATTGCGGAACGTCGCATTGTTGAATATCAAGGTCTGAATATAAAATTTCCAATCGGATACAATCTTATAACTCTCGTCATACCTGTTTTCATCAAAAAGTTCTTTACGGAAGAATGAAGCCTGATGCAATACAGTTCCCCGAATCAAATCCATCAGCGTTATATCCTCCTTATGAAATCCCCACACCTCTGTGCCATGCTACTATTTTTTCCAACAACAATATCGCTGTCCAATGAAGGTGCCACCTCCTGCAACACACCATTGTTATAAAATTCATCACCGGAATTCATAAAAGTTCAAAATCTACTCCATGCGCCTGT
>ENA-OQJR01000580-OQJR01000580.1-human-gut-metagenome-genome-assembly--contig:-NODE-580-length-11488-cov-3.244609_pt1 | contig 11488 bp, 10 predicted proteins | sample MGYA00242614_ERZ504781 | MGnify/ENA primary metagenome ERZ504781 (study PRJEB26092, sample SAMD00036365) | human gut metagenome | host: Homo sapiens | study: EMG produced TPA metagenomics assembly of...
TCGGGCCTGACGCTCCTGGGCACGCAGCACCTGCTTGGGGTCTTCGAGCGTGGCCTCGGCCATGGAGATCACGTCCAGCGCATAGGTGTCGGACTCGGGGTCGAGCAGTTCGAGCGCGGCCAGCAGGAACGGGGAGAGCGGCTGGTCGAGGGCGAAGTCGTCCGGCATATCAAGGGTCATGTAGTAGTCCTTGCCGCCGTCCTTGCGGCCCTCGGTTTCGATGACTTCGGTATCGAACAGGGTTTGGAAAATCTCGTCGGCCCGCTGGTGCAGATGCTCCTTCTGGTCGGGGGTCTGCGCGGAATCGTCGATGAGATCGTCGATACGGGCACGGGCGTCGCCGCCCTGCGCCACTTCGTTGAGCACCATCGAATGCGTGATTTTCAGGTGCGGGACCAGGGTTTCCGGTTCGGCGTCGATGAGCTTGTCAAACCGTGCTCTGGTTCCAGGTCACAAAAACCTTCCGGAGCCTTCTTGCGCTTGACCTTCTTGAGCTTCTTCGGGTCTCCCCCGGCCTTGGCGATGGCCTTCTGGTTTTTCGATTTCGTATTCGGGAGCCTCGGCGATCACCAGTCCCTCGGTATCGAATCCCATACGACCGGCTCGTCCGGCAATCTAGGTGGAATTCACGGGCGCGCAGGCGGCGCATCTTGGTGCCGTCGAACTTGGTCAGGGCCGTGAGCACCACGGAGTGAATCGGCACATTGATGCCGACGCCCAATGTATCGGTGCCGCAAATCACGGGCAGCAGACCCTGCTGGGCGAGCTGTTCGACCAGGCGGCGGTAGCGAGGCAGCATGCCGGCGTGATGGATGCCGACACCGGTGCGCAGCAGTCGCTGCAGAATCTTGCCGAAGGCTGTGGTGAACTTGACGCCTTTGATGGCTTCTGCGATGGCTTGGCGCTGTTCCTTGCTGGATACACCGGTGGAGGCGAGCGCTTGCGCGGTCTCCAATGCGGCGTCCTGCGAAAAGTGGACCACGTAAATCGGGGTTTCGCCGTTGCGGAAGGCGAGTTCCACGGTTTTTTCCATCGGGTCGAGCGTGTATTCGTAGCTCAACGGCACCGGTCGCGGCGCGTCGGCGATTACATCCACGTCCGGGGTGTCGTTCAGATCGGAGAGCTTGTCGGCGATGGCGTCCACATTGCCGAGTGTGGCGCTCATCAGCAGGAACTGGGTCTGCGGCAGCGTGAGCAGTGGCACCTGCCACGCCCAGCCGCGCTCCGGATCACCGTAATAATGGAATTCGTCCATCGCCACGAGGCCCACATCGGCATGGGTGCCTTCGCGCAAAGCCTGATTGGCGAGGATTTCGGCGGTGCAGCAGATGATCGGCGCGTCCGTGTTGATGTGGCTGTCGCCGGTGATCATGCCGACATTGTCGCGGCCGAACACTTCGACCAAGTCGAAGAATTTCTCCGACACCAGCGCCTTGATCGGAGCGGTGTAATAGGAGCGGCGGCCAGTGCATAGGGCGGCGAAGTGCATGCCGAGCGCCACCAGCGATTTGCCCGAACCGGTCGGGGTATTCAAAATCACATGGTCGCCGGCCAAGAGGTCCATAATGGCCTCTTCCTGATGCGGCCACGGCTCGATGCCCTTGACGTCTTCCACCCAGCCGAAGAACCGTTCGTAGATGTCGTCGGCCGTAAGATTCCGTTCGCGTCCGTCGCCGTCCCATTCGGGGGCCAGCCGCCCCAGGGATCCGTATTCCTTCTCGTCAGTCATAATGCTCAGTCTACCTAGTGGCCTATTCCGGCGGCACGAGCCACCCTCCGTCGCTATGCGACGCCTCCCGCCAGCGGGCGGAGCCGTGCGAAGAGCCGTGCCATGCGCTTGGCTCCGCCAATGGGAGGATCGCTCACGCCAACCGGCGGCGCACCTCGTCGGGGTCCACCTCGGGTTCGAGGGGAGGCCAGGTCATGTTCATGTTCTTCAAGGTGGTGCGCAGCAGTTCGGAGACCACGGCTCGCGAATACCAGCGGTTATCGGCCGGAACGAGGTACCACGGTGCGGCGGCCGTGCTGGTTTTCTCGAACACTTCCTGCCAAGCGAACATGTACTCATCCCATCGGTCGCGGGCCTCGAGGTCGGAGATGTCGAATTTCCAGAACTTGGTGGGATCGTCCAGCCTCCCAAGAAAGTGTTTTTTCTGTTCTTCCTGGCTTACCACGAGGAAGATCTTGAGGATGGCGCATCCGCTGGCGGCCAGTTCACGTTCGAAATCGTTGATCTGGTCGTAGCGGGCACGCCATACGTCTTCGGGATAGGTGCCATAGACGTGCGGCATGACCACATCTTCATAATGGGAGCGGTCGAATACGGCAATCCACCCCGGCTTGGGCAATTCACGCTTCACACGCCAGAGGAAGTCGTGGTCGAGCTCCTCGGCCGTAGGCTTGCCGAAGCCATGGTAATGGATGCCCATCGGGTCGCCTTGGCTGAACACGTGACGCACGATGCCGCCCTTGCCGGAGGCATCCATGCCTTGCAGCACGATGAGCAGCCGCCGTGTCGAGCCTTTGACGCCATTCGCGTACATGAGCCGCTGGTATCGGGCGATTTCGGAGGAGCTGATCGAAATGAACTTCTCGGCGTCCTCTTTATTGCCGTCGAATCCGGGAGTGGAATCGCCTTCGACATCAGTGACCTGCATGCCGTGGTGGAACATAAGACGTTGAGCGGGCGGCAACGACCATACGGCGCTGAGCAGTTCACTGGATTTCGCCGCACGCGCCAGTCGTTCAGGCACGCTGGCACTGGAGTCGATGGTGTCTATGCGATCCGCCGCGAGCTGTAATACCTTGTCGATCCGGCGATCGGTTTTGTATTCCTTTCCCTTGCCGTTCTTGTTGTTCTTTCCTGAGGATTTTCCGGCCGTACCCCACTTGCCGGCCTCTTCAGGCTCGTTGGTTCTGTCGTCGTCCTTGGCCATGCTCCCGATTGTACGTCTTGTAACTCAGGAGACCCAGCAACGTAGCGACATTCACATTTCGCCTGTTACTGCAAATCTATAGGCATGCAGTCGTTCGGACCGTAATTGTTGGCTTTGCACCAATTCCAAGCCTCATCCGTCGAGTCGAAGCCCTCACCGGCAAGAATCACATAGTATTTGTCGGAATTGCTGCTGTAGGTGGGCCAGTCACCCGACCAGATAAGCAGTACGTTTGACTTCTTGTTGTGCATCGTGATGAATTGCGCAAGAATATCGTGGTAGTTCCAGGTCTTGCCTTCAGCTTCCATGCCCTTGCGCTTGCTGGACAACTGCGCGGTATACGTGGAATAGACCCGAAAAATCGAACACGGCATCGGCCACGACATTATCGTCGCTGTCCTGCAACGTGAGTCGGGTGCCGAATCATTGAATTTCGTGGATGCGTTCTTATCATCACAATTCGAAGTGGCCAGAATCGTGACTATCAGATTGTCGCTCTCGCTCTTGATCGAGGAGACTTTCATATCGGCAGCGGCATCGCAGGTTTTGGCAGGCTTTGCCTTGTCGGGGTCGATGTATGCCACCAGATATCCGCCGGCTTTGATGACGGTGTCCGTATTCGTTACTTCGCTGGTGCCGATGGTGTAGTGCTTCTTGGCTTTCTTGTCACTGCCGTAGATGCCCAGACCTTCACGTCAACGTCTGTGGAGCCGGTGTTCTTGAGCTCGACCCAATCGCAACGCTTGCTATCCGGGTCTCCGGCAGCTTTCGTATTGCCGGCATAGACCTCGTTGATGATTACGGATGGTTTGGCAGCCGTGTTCTGTTCGGCAGTGGTCTGCTGCTCGTCCGCAGTCGCAGCGGGCACGCCGATCAGGGCGATGCTGCTCAGTGTCACCGCAGCGGTGAGCAGCGCGACTGAACTTTGGCTGAATTACTGCTGAAGCTGGTTCTTGGATTTGCGTCGAACCGTCCGTATTCCGCCGATAATCGCGATTACAGCGGTACCGATAGCTACGCTGATCAACGCCGGTCGTTGCACGGCATGGAGGGTGGCGAGATCCGGCCCGGCCGCAATGGCACTGTTTTCACCCGCCAAGCTATCCGACGCCGGGTGATTGCCCGCGTCGATGTACTGGGCATTGACCACACTCGGGCCGGCAAGCGCCACTTGGTCAGCGGTCTCGACCTTGGCCACGTCGCCGTGCTTATCCAAGGTGACGCGGGCGCACAGGGCTTTGGCCCAGTTGATACGCTGCCAGCCGTCGCTCGATTGCCATAGGGGGTATCCGGAATCCAAGGCGGTGGCTTTCAAAATCGCGTTGCGCTGATCGGCGTGCAGTTCGGGATAGGCCAGTCGCAGCACGTCCGCCGCCCCGCGCGGTGCCACGAAATCAGCGCCGGACTGGGCGGTGTCTTGCGGGAAGGTGTAGGTCAGGCGTGCGGTGTAGACGCGCACGGCCGAGGCCTGGTCCGCGACCGGCTCGGTGGCCACCGGGTCCAGAAAATCGTTGGTGTAGCCGCCCGAACCGGAGGCCTTGGTGTTGGCGATGCAGGCGGCGAGGGTAGTGCCGTGGCCGTCCGCGGCGCAGCGGGACACCAGATAGTCCCGCAGCTGCCGGGACGCGGGCACGATGGACGAAGCGAATTCGTTATGCCAGTACTGCCCGTTCTGGGCGGATGCGCCAATGCGCCCGCCCATGATGTCAAGCGGATAATGCACGCCGAGCACGATGCGGTTGTTGCCGGCCTCCGAAGTGCGGGCCATGATTTGCGGCGCGAGTTCGGGAATCATGCCGGCCAGCGCGATACCCCACGAATAGGCGCCGGTAGTGTGGCCGGAGGGGTAGGAACTGTTTTTCTGCAAGTTCGAGTAGCCGGGCACGTGTTCGAGCCATGAGGGTGATTGCTTGATGTCAAGCGTGGCGGGCAGTCCGGCGAGATCGTTAGTGCCGCCGTAGCTGCTTTCCGCACGGTTCAGATAGGGGCGCGGATGCATGGCCGCACGTTTTGAGGCGTAGGTGGAGGCCACGTTAAAGGAGAAGATATCGGCGACGGCGTTGAGTTTCCCGGATTTGAGCCCTTCGCTCATATATTTGCCAAGCACCGGACCGAGCGCGTCCGGCATGGCTTCCTCGGCTTGCAGATCGGAGTCGACGAGCGCACGCTTGCGTTGGGCGTTCAGGCCATCCTTATCGAGATTTTCGGCGGCTTTGTGGTTAATGGCCACGGCCAAATCTTCGTCGAGTTTCATTGTATCGGCGTCGAGCACCTTGCCACCGTGTTCGGCATCGGTGGGGGCCTGCCAATAGTTCTTTTCGTAGTCGGAGAGCAATGCCACCCAATCCGGGTTGGGCAGCTGGTCGGCCTGTGCGATTGCAGGCGTCGCGGCTAGCGTGGCCGCCAACGCCAGCGGCGCAATGGTCGCAATAGCAAAAACGGAGGATAGGTGCCGGAACATCTTCATATGTTCCAACCTATCCTCCGTGAAGGCTACGTAGCCGGAGCCCAGTCAAACACTCAGTAAATTCTTCGTGCCGGCTTAGCGGCGATTGAGCTGACCGTCAGGCCTCTGACTTGTCCTCAGGCTTTTGAGACTCCTGGAATTCGCCGGTTTCCGGGTCAACCTGTGACTCGGGCTGGGTGGCGTCATATCCCTGTTCGTAGCGGGTGCGCCGCCAGTTGCGAATCGAGGCGTTGGTGCCACGGTGATGCACATGGTATTTGCGCGGCGTACCGCCCAGCGGCAGCTCTTCGAGCTCCTTGGCCACCGCGATCTGATTGACGTTGGACGGGTCTCCGGCGGCGATCGGCGCCAGTGGCTCGGGTTCGGCGGGTGCGGCCGTACGCTGCTGCATGCGCGCGGGCAGCCATTCGGCGAGCCTCGACAGCAGCCAGCAGGCGACGAAGTAGATCACCGCGGCCATGACCAGCGTCTGCAGGATGTTGAAGTACATCGAGCCGAGTCGGCGCGATTCCTGCAGCAGGTCGGTATACATGATGATCGAGCCTAGGGCGGTGTCCTTCAACACCACGACCAGCTGGGTGACGGCGGCCGGCAGCATGGCGTAGACGGCCTGCGGCACCTCGATCTCCATCAGCGACTGCGTTTCGGTCAGGCCCAAAGCGAGCGAGGCCTCACGCTGGCCGCCCGGCAGATTGCCGACGCCGGAGCGCACCAGTTCGGCGACCACCGAACCGTTGTACAGCACCAAGGCCAGCACCACGGCCCAATAGGACGGGCTGGGCAGGCCCGCGAACGCGAACCATCGCCAGAAGAAGATCATGAGCAGCAGCACCGGCACCGCACGGCAGAACTCGACGATCACGGCGGAAACGCCACGTACCAGCGGGTTCGGCAGCAGTCGGCCCACGCCGAACACCAGGCCGAACACCACGGCACCCACCACGGCCACGACGGTGGCCTTGATGGTCATCCACAGTCCGGGCAGGTAGAAATCGGTCCACGCTTCACGTTCGATGGCGGGCTTCCACAGCTCCCAGCTGAGCTGATTCTCGCCGTCCGGCGGGTTGTGCAGGCGCATGAGGATAAGCACGAGCACCACCGCGAACAGAATGCCTGCGATCCAGTTGACGATGCGAATGGTGCGCCGGCCCTTGGGACCGGGCGCGTCGAACAGCACGGAATTCGAAGTATCGGCCATATCCGTCACCTCCTTACGGCGAGCTTGTTGGACAGGTACGTGGTGAGCATGCCGATGGGGATGATCAGGATCACGTAGCCGAGCGCGAAGATCAGGAAGATCTGGATGATCACGTCGGGACGGAATTCGATCATCTCGCTCATCAGCGAGGATGTTTCGGTGGCCACGGATGCGGCGGCGGCCACGGTGGAGTTCTTGAGCAGGGCGATCAGCGTGTTGCCGAGCGGTGCCACGGAGCCTCGGAAGGCCTGCGGCAGAATGATCTCGGTGGCGGACTGCATGAAGCCCAAGCCCAGCGCTCGTGCGGCCTCGGCCTGGCCAATCGGCACGGTGTTGATGCCCGAACGCAGAGATTCGCACACGAACGCCGCCGTGTACAGGCTCAGGCCGGTGACCGCGAGCCAGAAGAAGTTCGTGGTGAAGGTGTCGGAGAAGCTGAGCTTCAGCTGCGCGTAGGCACCCAGCACCATGAACACCATGATGATGGTCAGCGGCAGGTTCTTGAACAGTTCCACATACGCACCGGCCACGGCCCTGAGCGAGGAAATCGGCGAGATGCGCATCACCACAAGGATCACGCCGAGGATCAGGGAGAACAGGGCGGACCATAGGGTCAGTTCGATATTGACCAGAAACGCGCCGAGCACGTCATACTGGCTGAAGAGTTCCAGGAATCCGCTCATCAGGCCTCCTCTCCTTCGTCCGGGGTGGGCGGGTTGTAGCGTACGTCGGGCGTGTAGTTGGTGCCCTTGGTGTTATCGCTGATGGCGTTCTCCCACGAGCCGTCCTGAATCATGTCCACGATGGCGTTGTTGATTTTGGTGGCCAGCTGCGTGTCGCCCTTCTTGATGCCCACGCCGTAGTATTCCTGCGTGAACGGTTTGCCGACCACCTTGAGCTTGCCGCGCGAGGCGGAGGCCAGGCCGGCCAGGATGATGTCGTCGGTGGTTACCGCGTCCACGATGCCGGAGAACAGGGCGGTGGCGCATTCGGCGTAACCGGGCTGTTCCATGAGCTGGACTTCGGAGGCGAACTTCTCCTTGACGGTGGCGGCCGAGGTCGAACCGGTGACGGAGCATAGGCGCTTGCCGTTCAGGTCTTCGGGGCCGTTGATGGAGTTGTCGTCCTTGCGCACGAGCAGATCCTGTCCGGCCACGAAGTACGGGCCAGCGAAGGAGACGGCCTTCTTGCGCTCGTCGGTGATGGAGTAGGTGGCGAGGATCATGTCCACGTCGCCGTTCTGAATCATGGCCTCACGCTGCTTGGAGGGGGCTTCCTTCCAGATGATCTGGTCTTCGGAATAGCCGAGTTTCTTGGCGATGTACTTGGCCACGTCCACGTCGAAGCCGACGTAGGTGCCGTTCTTCTTGAAGCCCAGGCCAGGCTGGTCGAATTTGATGCCGATGCGGATCTTGCCGGTTTCGTCCGCGCCGCAGGCTGCCAGCGACATTGTGCAGGCCACGGCGGCGAGCGCGGCGATCACGCGGCAAGCCTTCCGTTTGAACGTATTGGTGAATGTCATTGGATTGCGTACCCGTCTTTCAGTGGGTTCGTCAGTGGGTGAGGATCTTCGAGAGGAAGTCCTTGGCACGGTCGGTCTGCGGATGCTCGAAGAACTCGTCGGGCGTGTTCTCTTCGAGAATCTGGCCGTCCGCCATGAAGACGATGCGGTCGGCGGCCTTGCGCGCGAAGCCCATCTCGTGGGTCACGCAGATCATCGTCATGCCTTCATGCGCGAGTTCGACCATCACGTCGAGCACTTCGTTGACCATTTCCGGGTCGAGTGCGGAGGTGGGCTCGTCGAACAGCATGACCTTGGGGCGCATGGCGAGCGCGCGGGCGATGGCCACACGCTGCTGCTGGCCGCCGGAGAGCTGGGAGGGCATCTTGCTGGCCTGGGAGTCGACGCCCACGCGGGCGAGCAGGTCCATGGCCAGTTGCTCGGCTTCCTTCTTGTCCATGTGACGCACCTTGATGAGGGCCAGCGTCACGTTTTCAAGAATGGTTTTGTTGGCGAACAGGTTGAACGACTGGAATACCATGCCAACTTCGGCCCTGAGGTTCGCGAGCTCCTTGCCTTCCTGTGGCAGGGGCTTGCCGTCGATGCGGATGTCGCCGGAATCGATGGTCTCGAGGCGATTGATGGTGCGGCACATCGTGGACTTGCCTGAGCCGGACGGGCCCACGACCACCAGCACCTCACCCTTGGCGACGGTCAGGTTGATGTCCTTGAGGACGTGCAAAGCACCGAAGTGCTTTTCGACGTGGGTCAGTTCGACTAGCGGACGGTTCGGGTCCTCTTTGCCGGGAACCAGCGGGGTCAATTTGGCCTTGCTCGGTGATGTTGTGCTTGTCGCGCGCGAACGCACTGCTGTTTCATTGTTCGTTTCAGACATGAGTGGGAGGATAGCACACCGACGTTTCCAACGTGTTCACAGTATGTCCACACAGTTGCTCAGTCGATGTCTCATTTCCGCATCAGACATCGTGAAGGCGGCATTGGGCATCGGCATACATTCTCGCTGAGTCGCGCATCGCTCGGCGTCTGCTGTGCGCTGATTGCCTGCTGCGTGGTGGCTGAGACGTTGCTGCGACGGCAAAGCGGGCACGTGTTGTCCTATCTGCTGATTCCATGTTTGGCCTTGGTGTCGTTGGCGTTGCTGCCGTGTATGCCGCAGTCGGGCGCATGGCTGGCGGTCACTTTGTATTGTGTGGGGCTGGTCTCGCCGTTTCCCATGTCGTATTCGTATAAATGCGCTAGGCATTTTGAGCGTGGCTAGCTGTTCGCACACGATGAGTGCTGTTATACGGTGGACGACACTCCCGAAGCGCGGTGGATAACCGGGCGCGGCACACGATATGCCGGTGGATAACCGGTTCGCGCCGCTTAAGTTATCCCCATTTTTCGGTTTTGCCCCTGTGCCACCGTGGAATGCGCTACGCTCGGCGCATGAACGGATACAGCGAAGTGCCGCACAATGGCGAAATCAACAACTATCTGCGCAAAGATCTTGACGCCAAAGCCACGGCCAAGAACACGGCCTGTTGGAATCTGCTGGGCAAAGTGCGCACGAAACGCACGTTGTGTTTCTCGCTGTATACCGCATTGGAATTATGCGGCGTGGAGTTGCCGAGGCACAGCACGTTGCCGCAGAAGGATTTTTATGTGACGGTGAGGAGCAAGGGGACCCGCTCTTCATTGGACAATGTCGACTATCGCATATGGAATGCAAAGTTCAACAGTATCGCTTTCTCAAACGGCGTAACCTGCATGCATCCCATGGATGCGTGGATACAGTTTGCCCAATATCTCAACCTCACTGAATTAGTGGTGCTGGCTGAAGCGCTCATCAGACGTTATGGATATGCCATTGAACAATTCACTCAACGACTAACGGCCTTTCACCGCGTTATTGGCCGTGCGCGTTGTGAGGCGGCGCTGAAGCTCGTAAAACCATCGGATTCCGTTCAGGAAACTCGTACACGCTTGGCGCTTATGCTTTTCGGCCTGCCCATACCGCAAACACAATATGGCATTACCGATTCAGAGAACGGATACACCTACACCGTTGACATGGCTTATCCACAATACAAAGTCGCTATTGAATATGATGGCGATCATCACCGTCGCTTCCGCAAACAATATGTGCGGGACCAGCAAAAAACGTCGACGTCTGCGGCAATTGGGCTGGACCGTCATCGAGGTGTTCGCCGATGACCTGTGGAACACCGCCAAACAACGTGCCTTCGCACAAGAGGTTGCCACCGCGATGCAAATACCGCTTCCTGGCCGTCCTCAACCTTCATGCCGGGTATTAATAGACGGCAGCCTTACCATCAAATGCGCGACAAAGGGGAAATACAGGAAGGCGGAAACAAGCAAAAACACAACAAAAGCCTCACAACATTGATCAAATACGGAGTTGCGATTGCTCCTCATGGGGCGGTAATTTGCTCATGGGGCGGTTTGAAGAAATTGTGAAACCGCGGAATTAAGCCATTTTGACCTACCGCCCCATGGGGTTTTCACCGCCCCATGGGTTGTTTACCGCCCCATGAAGAAGTTACTGCCCCATGAGGGGATAATCGGCAAACGCCAAGGGGGACACCGCATGGTGCGAGGTTTGCCGCATGGCGGAGGTGCCATCGGGCGGAGTATTTGGCACCCCTTGGCAGGTATTTGGCACATTGGGCCCCACCCGCAAAAAGCAAATGGCCCTTGGAATTATTCCAAGGGCCATTTGCGGCTAATAGCACCGGAGCATTACTCCTCGAAAATTAATCTACGCGTGCGGAGACCGCCGTCCGAAGCCGAAGGCGCACTGAAGTACGTCGAGTGCTGAGGAAAGGCGGTATACGCTCCGTAGATTAGTTTTCGTCGGCGTCCGGGTCGTAGTCGACGCCAGTCTCGGCGCGCTGCTCGTCGGAAATCGGGGCCGGAGCACCGGTCAGCGGGTCGCGGCCGCCGCCGGCCTTCGGGAAGGCGATGACGTCGCGGATGGAGTCGGCACCGGCCAGGATGGACACGGTGCGGTCCCAACCGAGGGCCAGACCCGCGTGAGGCGGAGCGCCGTACTTGAATGCCTCAAGCAGGAAGCCGAACTTCTCGTCGGCCTCTTCCTTGGTGATGCCCAGCACATCGAGCACACGGGCTTGGATGTCGTCGCGGTGGATACGCACGGAACCGCCGCCCATCTCCTCACCGTTGCAGACGATGTCGTAGGAGTCGGACATGGCGTGCTCGGGATCCTTGTCGAACTTGTCGATCCAATCCTTGGACGGCATGGTGAACGGGTGGTGCATGGAGGTCCACTTGGAGTGGCCGACTGCCACATCGTCGTCATCCGGATCGTCGGTGGGCTTGAACAGCGGGAAGTCCACAACCCA
>ENA-OQJR01000581-OQJR01000581.1-human-gut-metagenome-genome-assembly--contig:-NODE-581-length-11469-cov-3.822694_pt1 | contig 11469 bp, 11 predicted proteins | sample MGYA00242614_ERZ504781 | MGnify/ENA primary metagenome ERZ504781 (study PRJEB26092, sample SAMD00036365) | human gut metagenome | host: Homo sapiens | study: EMG produced TPA metagenomics assembly of...
GGAACTTCTCCATGAAGTCCACCAGCTTGTCCACACCCTCGGCGGGCATTGCGTTGTAAATGGAAGCGCGCATACCGCCTACCAGACGGTGGCCCTTCAGGTTCACGAAGCCTGCTTCTGCAGCTTCGGCGCAGAACTTCTTGTCCAGATCTGCATTGGGGCTGGTGAAGGTGACATTCATGGTGCTGCGGTAGCGGTGCTCCACAGGATTCGTGAAGAAGTTCTGACCGTCCAGATAGTCGTACAGCACTTTGGCCTTGGCTTCGTTGATCTTCTGCATGTTGGCAAGACCGCCGATGTCGTTTTCCAGATACTTGAGCACCAGACCGGTCATATAGATGCACCAGCAGGGGGGCGTGTTGTACATGCTGTCCTTGCCCAGCAGGGTGGTGTAGTTCATCATGGTGGGCACATTGTCGGCGGCATGGCCCAGCAGGTCGTCGCGGACGATGGCAATTGCCATGCCGGCGGGAGCTACATTCTTCTGCACGCCGAAGTAGATGCAGCCGTACTTGGTCACATCCACCGGCTTGGAGAGGATCATGGAGCTCATGTCGGCTACCAGAGGCACACCCTCCACCTGCGGCACCTCGACAAACTGAGTGCCGAAGATGGTGTTGTTCTGGCAGATGTGGATGTAGCTGGCATCCTTATCATAGTTGATGGCGTTCACGTCCGGGATGTAGGTGAAGTTCTTGTCCTTGCTGGAAGCAACGATGTTCACCTCGCCGAACTTGGCGGCTTCCTTGGCGGCAAGGTTCGAGAAGTTGCCGGTGACAAGGTAATCTGCTTTGCCGGTGGTCATGAAATTCAGCGGGACCATGGCAAACTGCTGGGTCGCACCGCCCTGAAAGAAACCGACCTTGTAGTTGTCGGGAATGTTCATTACCCGGCGCAGGGTGGCCTCGGTGTCCTTGATGATGGCATCGAACCACTTGCTGCGGTGGCTCATCTCCATCACGCTCTGACCGCTGTCGCCATACTCGAGCAGCTCTGCCTGTGCCTGCTTGAGCACCTTCTCGGGCAGCATGCTGGGGCCTGCGCTGAAGTTGTAAACTCGTGCCATAATGAACTCTCCCTTTCCTGTATCGCACAGCACCGCGGTTTTCTGCGGTGCGTTCTGTTGATTGCTGTAGCCGTAGTATACCGGTTTTGCAGGGATGAAAACAGAGCATCTTTGCACAAAGATACGGCGCAAAAGCCCCTGTGCGGGCACAAAGCACACAAATGTCCTTGATAGAAAAACAAAAACAAAGACAAATGTAAAATATAGCTAAAAAAGCCTGATTTCATCGGCGTTTTCGGCTCTTGCACTTTGGAGCAGAAATTGGTATAATAATAAAACAAAGACAAACGTAAAAGAAAAAAAGATGCCAAAAGGAGGGAGAACAGCAGGATGTATGGCATCCCGGACAGTGTAAAGCCGCTTTCGGCGGCAGAGGAGCAGGTGATGCTGGCGGTGTGGGCCTGCCGTGCGCCCGTCACCCGGCGGGACATCGACGCAAAGCTGCGCGCAAAGGGCTGGGCACCGGCGACCGTGCTCAACTTTCTTTACCGGCTGGAAGAAAAGGGTTGGGTGAAAAGCGGCAAGGATGGCAACCGCAACACCTACACTCCGGCCATCACCCAGCGCGCCTATAATGTGTGGAGTATGCGGGAACGGCTGGATACCCTCTTTGGCGGCGACCTTGCGGCGGCGGTGCACGCGCTGGTCAGCGAGAGCGGCTGCGGCCAGAGCGAGCTGGAACAGGCCATGAAGGTGCTGGAGGAAAAGCATCTGGAAGCGGAAGAATATGATCTGTATGACCCTTATGGGTAAAAAGGAGAGCGGAAGATGGATTGCAAACTGCGTGCCAAAAACTGCGGCGGCTGCCCGATGCTGGGCATGGACTACGCCGCACAGCTGAAACAGAAAGAAGAGACCGTGAAAAAGCTGTTGGGCAGATTCGGCCCGGTGGAGCACATCCGGGGCATGGAAACGCCGTACCACTATCGGAACAAGGTGATCTCCACCTTTACCACCGGCTGGGGTGGAGAACTTACTTCCGGCATTTACGCGGCAAACAGCCATAAGGTGCTGCCGGTGGAAAGCTGCCTTTTGCAGGACGAAGTGCTGGATAAGACCATGCTGGCTGTGCGCGCAGCGGCGGGCGCCTGCCATTACCAGCCTTTTAATGAGGATAAGGGCACCGGCCTTCTGCGTCACTGCCTGCTGCGGCGGGGCGTTATGACCGGGCAGGTGATGGTGGTGCTGGTGACGGCTCAGCCGGTGCTGCCGGGTGCCAAGAACTTTGTCAAAGCCCTGCTGACCGAAGCCGGAAAGCAGGGCGTGGCCATCACCACCATCGTCCAGAACGTGAACGACCGCAAAACCAGCGTGGTGCTGGGCGATATGGAAAAGGTGCTGTACGGCAAGGGCTTCATTCTGGATACCCTCTGCGGCAAGACCTATGCCATCAGCCCACGCAGCTTTTACCAGATCAACCACGCCCAGACTGAAGTGCTGTACGGCCTTGCGGTGGACGCGGCGCATCTCACCGGCAAAGAAGTGGTGCTGGATGCCTACTGCGGCATCGGAACCATCGGCCTGACCGCCGCCGACCATGCAAAGCAGGTAGTGGGCGTGGAGGTGAACCGCGAAGCGGTGCACGATGCCATAGGCAATGCAAAGCACAATGGCGTGAAGAACGCCCGCTTCTTTGCCGCAGATGCCACCCGGTGGATCGGCGAAGCCGCTGCGGCTGGTGAACGCGCAGACGTGATCTTTATGGACCCGCCGCGAGAGGGCTCTACGCCGCAGTTTATCGAAAGCGTGGCCCGCATGGCCCCGAAACGTGTGGTCTACGTGAGCTGCAACCCGGTCACGCTGGCCCGGGATCTGGAGCTGCTGACCCGGAAGGGATACAAAGTGGAGAGCAGCACGCCGGTGGATATGTTCCCTCACAGTGAGCATATCGAGACGGTTGTCTTGCTTTCCAAGGGCGAAGTCGACTCGAAAAAGATTCGGGTTGAGTTCTCTTTGGAAGATATGGATATGTCCGAATTTCAGGATGGGGCAACCTATCCGCAGATCAAGGAGTATGTGTTGGAGCATACCGGGTTAAAGGTGTCCAACCTCTATATCTCACAGATTAAACGAAAATGTGGGATTGGGGTTGGTAAGAACTATAATCTGCCGAAGTCCGAGGATTCCAGACAGCCCCAGTGTCCGCCGGAAAAAGAGAAAGCAATCCGAGAAGCATTCAAATATTTTGGGATGATCTAACATCCCGCAAAATGGAGGTTTCTTATGGATAGATTGATTTCTTGTGAGTTTAACATGGATACCGCTTGTGTGGAACTGAAATTTTTAGATGGCAGCATGATTGCCATTGATACCATCGCCGTGGAGAATGAGGTTGCTGACAATATGTATCAACGGTCAGAACTGGATTATCTAATCTACAATGATCCGGTTGGATATGCAGACTTGATCTTGAACGGTGATCCCGAAATTTATCTAAAAACTGTAACTGAATGTAAACCCTTAGATTAAAACTCAGCCCTCTGCCTTTTCCTTGGCAGAGGGCCGTTTTTTGCTTAACAGTTATTGAGCATCCCTTAATTGCTCTACAACACTGCATTTCGCTGCATTGTCATACATCATGCAAGGAATCAGCCACCCCAGCAGAAGAAATACCGGAATTGTCAGTAGGACAGGCAGAATGGTGAATCGATACTCAAAGAACCAGAACATACTGCCCAGCATTTTTCCTGCAAGAGGTCCCACCGCCAGCGACAGAATAAAGGCCGCCGATACGGAGGACATTGCGTAAAACAATCCCTCGTAGATCAGCATGGTTTTGAGCTGCCGGTTCGTCATTCCTACAGCCTGAAGCACAGCAAATTCACGGCGGCGGGAAAGAATACTGGTCATCATGGCGTTGAAGAAATTTAAGAGTCCCACCAGCCCGATGATAGCACAGAGGATACCACCTACCAGAAGGAACATCTGCCGGAACTGAGCAAATTCAGAGCGAGCCGTGGCCTTGCTTTCATACATCAAGGGCGAAAACTCACCGGCAGTGAGCTTCGATAGATATTGCTCTGCTTCGGCCTCGTCAACTTCGTCCGCTGTGTCGAACAGGTAGAGCATCGGAATGGCTGCACCACCGCTGTCCCTCTGTGCGGTGTCCACAGACAAAACTACGTCATATCCAAAACCACTATAGCGATAACTCATGGAATTCGGAAGATTTACCAAGGCGCAGACCGTGTACTCTACATCTCTGGCTCCATACAGTTTTTCCTGAAAGTACTCCTCCGGTGTAACTTCGGTGAGTTCCCCGGTGCGGCTGTCGATATATTTCACATCGTCCGCATAGGTAGCGGTGATCGTGTCTCCCACCTTGGGGTAGTATTCAAGATTGGGCAGATTACCGTAGTCATCTAAGGAAACCGCAATGGCAATGGCGTTATTGTCCGGCTCCAGCATGGGAGAAATATCTCCGTCGAACACTTGCAGCTTGTCAAACAGACTGTTATCCAGAGCCTCAATTCTGGTCTTTCCCATCACCATATTGCCCCGGTGCTCCAGACGGCTCATATGGCTGTCCAACTGCTCGGCGCTTTCGTACCTTGCATAGTCCTGCCGCAGAGCATCCTCCGTCATCCACAGGTAGGCGGGTTTTCGCACAGCATATCCCGTGCCGGAAAGACTGGCCTTTGTGTTTGCTGCGATCTCTCCGATCTGTTCTGGCGTGATGAATTCATCTGCTGAGTTGTAACGGAAATAGTCGGGCGTGCTGACGATAAAATCGGCGCAGGTCATGGCGGATACATACTTCTCCATGCTGAAGCCGCCCACAAAGGCACACAGCGCATTGAACAGTGTCACCGACAGTGCCAGAGACACCACCACCAGCACCGTCTTTTTCTTGTTTCGTCCCAGATTGGCAAAGGCCATCTGATGGAGCTTCGCTCCCCGGAGGCTGCGCCGTTTTTTCTTGGTCTTGCATCACATCCGTATATTTGGTAGCCTCCACCGGAGAGACCTTGGCTGCCATTTTTCCGGGCTTGGAACAGGACAAAAGCACCGTCAACAAGGCAAACAGCATGGACCCAAGGAAGATCACAGGCGAAGTGCTGATGGTGGTGATGCCTGTATCCAACTGGATGGAGTGCAAGACAACAGGCACCAAAACAGCGCCGATGCCGTAGCCCAGCAGCAGCCCCGCCGGAATACCGATCAGACAAAGCAGAAGTGCCTGCTGGCGAATGATGCGTTTGAGCTGCCGGGGCGTTGTGCCAATGGTTTTCAGAAGTCCGTAAAACCGGATATCCCCCGCAACAGAGATCTGGAAAATGTTATAAATGATAAGATACCCGGTAAAAATCACCAGCAGCAAAAAAGCTGCTATGGCGACCATCAGCTCTGGATCGAGCTGCGACTCCAGCTGGGATGAGGTATATCCCCAGTTGACGCCGATCCGGACGCTGTTGGGATCGGTATAGCTGTCCCATGTGTAGCCAAGATCGGTATCCACCTGCTCCATCTGCCCTTGAATGTTTGTGCCGGAGGCCAGCATGACATTCAAATCGGTGCGGAAAGGCTGTAAACCTGTTTTCACTGCCTGCGCTTCGATGTCATCTGCGTAATCACGGCTGATGTTGATGTAATGAACAGGCATTAGTTCATCATAGTCCCAATAGCCCACCAGCGTAAAGGTATCTGTTACAGTAAAGGCGGTTTGATCCTTGTACCGTAATGGAATAGGAAACCGTGACCTCGGCGCCCAGCTCCGGCGTTACGCCAAGCAGCTGCAACGCTGCCGTATCCATGGCTACCTCTTTGCCGCTTTCGGGCATCCGTCCGGTAGTAGGGGTTGCATAGCTCCATTTAGTGCAGTTGGCATCCATGTAGCTGATCTCTGCCGGTATTTTGGCAAAGACCCCTTCCGCAGTGATACCGATTACCTTCCGTGCCCCCGCAGCCTTCACCTTTGGGTGGGCAGCGATGCGTTCCGCCTGCTCGGGGGAAACATCCTTAAAGGTGCCATGCGCATAGCCGCCTACCTGCCGAAACTGGTAGGTTTCATAGCTGGCGTTCAGTGACAAGACAATGGTGAACATGGACGTAAATAGCAGCGTTGTCAGCGCAATGGCAAAAATGGCGATCAGATTGCGGCGACGGTTCGCATAAAGAGATTTTAAGCTGAGCTTTCGAATACATTTTCTGTTTTTGACATTCATCGCAGCCACCTCCCGTTAGTTCTGGGAGACGATCCGACCGTCTTCGATACGGATAATGCGGTCTGCCATCTGCGCAATTTCTTCGTTGTGAGTGATCATTACGATTGTCTGGGCGAACTTTTGACTGGTGACTTTCAAAAGGCTCAATACATCCTGACTGGTTTTGGAATCCAGATTACCTGTCGGTTCATCTGCCAGAATGATAGCGGGTGCTGCCGCCAGCGCACGGGCAATGGCTACCCGCTGCTGTTGACCGCCTGAGAGCTGATTGGGCAGCGCATCCAGACGATCATCCAGCCCAAGTGTCTGTACAATCTGCTGTACGAAATCCTTATTGACCTTGCCACCGTCCAGCTCAATGGGTAGAACAATATTTTCATACACATTCAGCACCGGAACAAGATTATATGCTTGGAACACAAAGCCGATTTTCCTGCGGCGGAAGATGGTCAGCGCTTCCTCCTTCAGGGAGAAAATATCCTGTCCGTCCACCATGACCGTGCCGCTTGTAGGGCGATCCAGCCCGCCCAGCATGTGCAGCAGCGTGGATTTGCCGGAGCCGGATGTGCCGACAATTGCAACAAATTCGCCCTTCTTTACACTTAAATCAACTCCATCCAACGCATGAACTGCGTTATTGCCGGAGCCATAAATCTTTTTCAGGTTTTTTGCCTGTAAAACTTCCATAAATGAGTACCTCCATGAAAAAATCTGTATGTATGAAAGGAAATGATCCTTTAATACATACAGATTATCGCATAGGAATCTTTCCACATTCTTTCCGGCGGAAAATGAAATCTAACAGTTTTGATAGAATTGTTGTTATTTCGGCAGAAATATGGAAAACGTACTTCCTTTTCCCGGAACGGAAGCAACCTTGATATAACCGCCCTCGCCGGATATGATCTGTCGGGCAAGGTATAAGCCGATGCCGACCCCTTCTTGTTTCTGCACACTATTTGAGCGGTAAAAGCGAGCAAATATCTTCGCTTGCTCAGTTTCCGGTATGCCTGAACCGGTATCCGATATATCGATCCTTGCAAACATTTCATAGCTTACGGCAGAAATAGTAATGGTGCCATGCTCTGTATATTTGATGGCGTTGTCTACGATATTCGCCAGCGCTTCCTCTGTCCATTTGAAGTCGAATACAGCAAAAGCATCTGTATCCTGCATTTGCAAAGACAATCCTCTTTCAGAAGCCTTGGCAGTATATTGTTCTACCACACTTTCAAGCAGCGTCTGCAGCGCTGCTTGCTGAGGGGTGAGTGAAATGATCCCGTTTTCCAGTCTGGAAAGCTTTACGAGAGAATCGATCAGAAATCGCAGCTTTTCCGATTGTTTGTACAGCGCCTCCACATTTGCCTTCGCCGATGCAGGCAGAGTTTCCTCCATCAAAAGCTCGCTGTATAACAGCAGATTTGCAATCGGCGTTTTCGTCTGGTGGGAGATGTCCGCAATCAAGGCTTTGATTTTGTCTTTTTCCTGCGCTACATTTCGAGAAGATGCTTCTGCGGCAGAAAGATAGTGCGCAAACTTCGTTTCCAATGCAGACAGCCGGCTTTCATCAAAATTGGTTTCAGAAAAGGAGCCGGTCATGGCAGCGTCCAGCATCCTTTCGATTTCTTCCATCGTTTTTCTGGTCTTTCTCCGCTCCCATAACACAACAGCTGCCGCCGCCAGAAAACACAGCAGTATGATCACAATGCCGGTTTTATTCATCTTTTGTCACCCAGCTATAACCGATTCCATAGACGGTTTTAATATATTTCTGTGCGCCAAGCTTATCCCTCAGTCGCTTGATCGTAACGGATAAAGCATTTTCATCCACATATTCTGCGCCATCTGTCCAGATCCGGTCGACAAGGTCTCCACGGGTCATGGTGCGACCACGATTTTCAACAAGCAGACGCAGTAATTTTTGTTCTGTTTTGCTCAATTCCACTTTTGAATCTCCCACATAAAAGGTCATAGCCTCAAAGTCAAAGTGAAATAGATCCATATGGAACGGCGCATTTTTATGGTTTGACGCTTGCTTTCGCAGTTGGGTATTCACCCTTGCCCGCAAAACCGAAAGAGAAAAGGGCTTGGTAATATAATCATCAGCGCCTCTCTCCAGTCCGTCTACGATGTCCAGATCGGTGTCGTTGGCAGTCAGCAGAATAACAGGAATATAGGGTGTGTTTTCCTTGACCTCCCGGAGCAGCTCAAGCCCACTGCCATCCGGCAGATTGATATCCAGCAGGATCAGGGATACACCGCCGCAAAGCAGCTGTTCCTTCGCCGTTTTTAGGTCTTGGCAGGAAATGATCTGCCGAGCATCTGCTTTCAGCGCTTTGCATAAGCCTTGATTCAAACCGATATCATCTTCAACAATCAGTAATTGCTCCATATATCTCACTCCCTCGTTATTCAAATGCCACCATCGTTTCCTTGGGCAATTTTTCGTTCTCACAGTTCAGAAGATAGGCTACGGCCTTGTTCGCAAAGCGGTTGGTTTTTATCGTATCCCAATCGGCAAGGCGAATGATCTCTGCTGTGCCGTTCTCAAAATCAAATGAAATCTCGCCCCATTCGCCGTCGCAGTCTGCCTGATATTCGTAGATTGCGGCGGCGATTTTCTTTTTTCGCTTGGTCTTGGATTTCTGTTTTAGCCGGACTGCATGGATTGCGCCCTCGGCAACCAACAATTCCGTCAACTTGTCCACTGCTTTTCGGTAGGCTCGTTCTGCACCGCTGGCTGTACTGCCCTCAAACATAACCGCCAGTTCTTCAAAGGTGGGGCGGTCTTTCCATGAGCTGACACGCCCACAGGTCATGCAAATTGCTAACCGTTTTTCGAGCAAGGTCTGTTCCCGGTAATTCAGTTTCTCAAATGCCCGTTGCACCTTTTCTGCCTGTATGCCGTTCCAGAGGATGTCGGTATAGTTCCAAGTATCATCCAAGGCAACATCTTCGCCGGTTTCCTCGCCATCCTCGTCTGTTACATAGAATGGCTGCTGATTGCGGATACCTCGCACAACTTTCAGATAGTCTTCGGCAAGAGCAAGATCACAGTTGTATTTCTTGGAAAATTCGTTGACCGCATCCTTGGTATTGTGGTACAGCCAAGCCATTGACCGCACCATTTTGTAATTGGTCAGAGAGGACACCGACCATTTTTCTTCACCCATGCGGAAACGGAGCATAGCATCCCGGATGAACGGGAAAATGTATGTAGCATACTCTGCACCCTTGGCAAGGTCATAGTCCATCAGCTTTTGGAGCATTTGCTCCCGGCAGGAGAGCTTTATATCTATAAATCGGTCTGTGTCATACAGATCGCCGCCATCCACACCGAGAAAGTCTTTGATGCGCTTGTTAAGCTGCGGCTCGTAGTGGTGTAGGAAGAATGAGAAATATATCAAATTCTTTTCCTGCAAGGCAGACAGGATATATTCGTTCAGATTGCCCACCGCTGGAGGCTCCGGTTCCAGTTGGAAAAATGTGCTCTGCCACATAGGAAATGATGCCGTCATCGTGCGGATTGACTTGGTGTTTTGGTATGTATCCGGTCATATTCCATGTAAAATCATTCAGCATAGCGCACCTTCTTTCAACTTTCAAAATCTATTCAGTCAAACAATATGTGTTGCCCAAATATGTACCCTGATTTTTTGACCATTTCTATTCAAAATGATTTGAGCATGCTTCAACTCTCCATATCCCGTTTCCACATCTAAAAGACTACATTCTCGTGGAAACGGGTAGGAATATTTATCAAAATGGTTGAAAATGTTTTTATAACCCAAATCGAAGTTTTTGGCAGTGGTATAAACTATCAAAAAAGTGTACGGGCAACCGTTGGGGTCGTATTTTGTAAGAACTTTATTCATGTGGGAGTCTAATCGCTCTCTTTCCAATGAAGATACCTTTATTCCCTCTATCATTACAACAGGTAATCCATCATAACAAAGCTGAATATCAACCTCCCCAGCCTCGTCACCGTTTTCTGAGTCTCCTTGCCTTGTTTGATCTTTCATGAAATAGCTCTCGCCCAAAATATCCCGAATATAATCATTCATTGTATCTTCGCTACTATCTGCGTTGTAGTGGTGATTACGCTGTAGCTTTGAAAGTGCTCGTAACATTTTGTCGCATATTTCTTTTTCGGGTATTCGGCTATCATCTTCTATTTGTGCAGTACTACAATCTTCTTTGTATTCGTCCAAATGATCCTTCAATACATATAATTTTGACTCTAATTTGTCAAATCGTGTTTTGTCATCCCATCCGGTAAAATGGGATGACAATGCAATTATTTCGTCAATGTATGCGTCACCTTCTATTTTGGCAAGTTCAAAACACACTCGGTCTTTCCACTGCAAAAAGACTGGATTCTTATATATGGTTTGCAGATCTATGCTGGATGTTTTATGCGTTCCAGTATTGTAGTCATACATTGAAGCCACTGGGTAGCTCTCTGTGGTAAATAGTGTTTTGATTTCCGGTGCTTGATCAATCAATTCTTTTATAGCATCCACATTAATCATAGTTTTTTCCTTCCAACGCTTCTTTTCTTAATACGCCTTGTCCCATTTCTTTTTTCATAACTCGCCCTTTGGCATAGGCTACATTGCTCAATGCCCGGAGCATTTTTATCCTTTGCCAGCTTCTTCATAACCTCTGCAAGATCAGCGTCCAGAGTACCACGCTTCACATAGCGGTTTATGGTATTTAGCCGCTTTTCATAAATCTGTTTCAGCGGATGATCGTCCGCAAGTTCCCGCTGTTCTCTGCCTTTTAGATTGCCGATCTGCCGACAGGTGCGTGCAGCTTGCCCGCGCATACGCGCAGTCCTTGGTGTGCCTTGCGTTGGTGGTCAGAAACCATTTGCCGCAGATCCGGCATTTTTTCGGTGCATGACCCACACACAAACCCTCAAAGAAATCAGACCGGAACATTCCCACAAAGGATACATAGTGCATCCGCTTGACCAGCTTCGCTATGTCCTCGCCGGGACGGATGGTAGCCACATACTGAACAGAGTTATTTGCAACAGACATCCAGGCATTGCCCTCTGTGATAGAGAACTTAGGCGGGAAATAGCTGCCGAACATTTTTGCAAAGCCCTCCGCTGTGCGGTCTGCCTCGTTGCCGTCTGATTTTTCTGCAAAATCAAGCATTGCCTTTTGATATTCCTCAAGAGAGTATGCCAGATGCCCGCATACAGCGGTATAGCGCTGGAGCATCACCGCA
>ENA-OQJR01000584-OQJR01000584.1-human-gut-metagenome-genome-assembly--contig:-NODE-584-length-11422-cov-2.388402_pt1 | contig 11422 bp, 9 predicted proteins | sample MGYA00242614_ERZ504781 | MGnify/ENA primary metagenome ERZ504781 (study PRJEB26092, sample SAMD00036365) | human gut metagenome | host: Homo sapiens | study: EMG produced TPA metagenomics assembly of...
AGATAATATGCTCTTGCAGTTGGCTTCTTGCCATGTCTGTAAGGCTGATATAGTCTTCTTCATTGTATTTGACAACGCTAATATCTGTATTTTGAACGGTAATTTTTGCCATTGTAATTGATGCATTGAGTTTCAATCACAAAGATAGCTATAATTTGTGAGGTTGCATTCTTTTTATATGGACTATCTACAAAGATAGGATGCAGTTTTTTTGATAGTAGGCATTATTCCCCGAATAATTTTATTAACTTTATAAATGCAAAGAGTTATTTGACAGCATAGCACCGCAAATCGCTGATATTCGCACGGTTGCTAAATCGTTACCTCTGTTTCTCAAATACTACGCTAAAAGTTTATTCTTCAATCGGTTGTATCAAACTGATGAAAATCTAAAATAAAATGCAAACTGCTTCTTTGGCATGACACATTATGTCGTTGCAGATGCCCGGCTCTCAAAAAGTTTGTCTGCCGGGCATATCCATCTTTGTCGTTAAGTTATAATCTGATAAAACTTTACGTACTGTTATTTTTTATTTCCGCACTGCAATGTTTTTGTTCCGCCACCGCATTATACTGATATACAACGATATGCAGTGACAGAATTTTCTGTATCCCCACAAAGTGTTTTTTTTCGTTTTTCCTTGCGGAAGCCAGCTCGTCAGATGCCGGTTGTCATATTGGATACGTAATCTTGGTATATTTACGGCAGTATCCGTGCAAGAAGAGTGCACCATCTGTACCATCACCCAGATGAACAGGCCCTATCATTCGGGTGAAGAGCCGTTGTCACCTGTGTGAAACTGCCGCTTCACACAGGTGAAGCAATAAAGCCATAAGGCTGTTTTCATGGTAACATACTGCCGGCAAGGTACATCTGTTGGAGTATTGCCGCTATGGGTATGGTGGGCGCAATGTGGTACATTGACCGGCGATTACCAACCGTTTCGGGGCCTTTACAGATATTTTCACACCGGAACATACTGATAATGAAGACGATGAGATGACGGGGGAATTTTATATTTCACGTTAAATTAGGCCGTGTTTTCTTTTATAGTCTTTAAGATCTTTGATATTGATGGGGGGGTGGTTGTACTATGCGTCTTTCTTTATAACGCTATATTGACAAGGCATTGTAACATATAAATAGTGTATGATATTAATGCCTGTTCGATATACATATTAAATTTACTTGTCTAAAAAATAAGAGCATAACAATAAATCTAAAACAGGAACGGCAATAATATGGGAACAGAATAAATCCCTTCTCCTCTTTTATTTTCATAAAACTCAAGGCTATAAGCAAAATAATAACTATTTTTGCACATTCAATTGAATAAAATATATAACTCATGAGCAATCAACGATACATGCAGCGCGGTGTGTCAGCATCCAAGGAAGATGTGCACAACGCCATTAAGAACATTGACAAAGGTATTTTTCCGCAAGCTTTTTGTAAAATCATCCCCGATATTCTAGGCGGAGATCCTGAATATTGCAACATTATGCACGCTGACGGTGCAGGTACCAAATCATCACTGGCTTATTTGTATTGGAAAGAAACCGGCGATTTAAGCGTATGGAAAGGCATTGCACAAGATGCACTGATTATGAACATCGATGACTTGTTGTGTGTAGGTGCAGTAGATAATATTCTGGTTTCATCAACTATCGGCCGTAATAAGCTACTCGTTCCGGGTGAAGTCATTTCCGCTATCATCAACGGAACGGATGAACTGTTGGCCGAACTTCGCGAAATGGGTGTAGGCGTATACGCTACCGGAGGCGAGACTGCTGATGTAGGTGACTTGGTTCGTACCATCATCGTAGATTCTACCGTAACATGCCGCATGAAACGTACCGATGTCATTAACAATGCCAATATTCGCCCGGGTGACGTCATCATAGGTCTGGCATCTTACGGACAGGCTACTTATGAAAAAGAATACAACGGAGGCATGGGCAGCAACGGACTCACCAGTGCCCGCCACGACGTGTTCGCAAAATACCTGGCCGAGAAGTATCCCGAAAGCTATGACAAGGCAGTACCCGAAGAACTAGTGTACAGTGGCAATTTGAAGCTGACCGATGCTGTGGAAGGAAGTCCGCTGGATGCAGGAAAGCTGGTACTCTCACCTACCCGTACCTATGCTCCGGTAGTGAAGAAATTACTGGATGCGCTCCGACCTGAAATTCACGGAATGGTTCACTGCTCAGGCGGTGCTCAACCAAAGTCCTGCACTTTGTAGGAAACAATTGCCGTGTAGTAAAGGACAACCTGTTACCCCGTTCCCCCTCTGTTCAAAACCATCAAGGAACAAAGCGGCACCGATTGGGAAGAAATGTACAAAGTATTTAATATGGGCCACCGCCTGGAAGTTTACCTCTCACCCGAACATGCCGAAGAGGTGATCGCCATCAGCAAGTCATTCAATATTGACGCGAAGATCGTGGGACGTATAGAAGAAAGTGACAAGAAGGAGCTAATTATCAAAAGTGAGTTTGGAGAATTCAAATACTGACAAGCAATATTATAATAACACTTCCAGGCCTGCTACATTGAAAAAAAGATTTTTTTATGGCATAGGAGCAATAATATGCTCATTAGTTACGATTGATACAATACGCGAGTTGTATTTCATCTCTACCGCATGGGGTCATGAAACAACTTGGCATGACATACTATATACAGTAAGAAAAGTACTTGCCATACTTGGGTGGATATTACTCACTTGGTATGTCGCAAATAAATGTTTAGAAAAGAATGGCAGAAAACAATAATACATTACTTGAGTAAATAGACGGTTAGTGCGTCGCTTTGAGAAGTTTCCAACCTCATTACAGACCCTAATGTACATAGCTGACCAAAAACGTTATGTCAAGCTCACCAAGGAATACAAGGACTTGAATGACATCATGAAAGCCCGTAGAGAATATATACAATGCCTGAATGGACTGGAAGAGGCCAAACAAATCATGACTAACGAATCCGACCCGGAGATGAAAGAGATGGCACGCGAAGAGGCAAATCTCTGCGAAGTCCGCATCCCAGAACTGGAAGAGGAAATCAAACTGTTACTCGTTCCTGCGGATCCGCAAGATGACCGAAATGCCATTCTGGAGATACGCGGTGGTACGGGAGGTGATGAAGCCGCCATTTTTGCAGGCGACTTGTTCCGTATGTACTCCAAATACTGCGAGACAAAAGGTTGGAGACTGGAAGTATCCAGCGCCAATGAAGGAGCAGCAGGAGGTTTTAAGGAAATTATCTGCTCCGTAACCGGAGATAAAGTATATGGCACTCTGAAATATGAATCGGGCGTACATCGTGTGCAACGTGTACCAGCCACCGAAACCCAAGGACGTGTACATACTTCAGCCGCATCAGTCGCCGTTTTACCCGAAGCCGAGCCTTTTGATGTGGAAATTAACGAAGGGGAAATCAAATGGGACACTTTCCGAAGCGGTGGTGCCGGCGGACAGAACGTAAATAAGGTGGAATCCGGAGTACGCCTGCGCTACAACTGGAAGAACCCCAACACCGGAATAGTAGAGGAAATCCTGATAGAATGTACCGAAACCCGTGACCAGCCGAAGAATAAAGAACGAGCCCTTTCTCGCCTGCGTACCTTTATATATGATAAAGAACACCAAAAGTACATTGACGACATTGCCAGCAAACGAAAAACAATGGTATCTACCGGAGACCGATCGGCAAAAATACGTACCTACAATTATCCGCAAGGACGTATCACCGACCACCGCATCAACTATACCATTTACAATTTGGCCGCCTTTATGGATGGCGACATTCAAGACTGCATTGACCATTTGACTGTAGCCGAGAATGCCGAACGTTTGAAAGAGAGCGAATTATAATTTAAATATCGTAAACCATAAACTGTAAACATAGCAATGAACAAGCAACAATTATTTGAAAATATCCAAAAGAAAAAATCATTCCTCTGTGTAGGACTGGACACCGACATAAAGAAGATCCCCGAACATCTGTTAAAAGAAGAAGATCCTATCTTCGCTTTCAACAAAGCCATCATTGACGCTACCGCCCCTTATTGCATCGCCTATAAACCCAATCTGGCCTTTTATGAAAGCATGGGCGTAAAAGGATGGATCGCTTTCGAAAAGACTGTATCCTACATCAAGGAAAACTATCCCGACCAATTCATCATTGCCGATGCAAAACGTGGCGATATCGGAAACACTTCGGCCATGTATGCCCGCACATTCTTTGAAGAGCTGGACATTGACTCAGTCACCGTAGCTCCTTACATGGGTGAAGACAGCGTGACTCCCTTCCTGAGTTACGAAGGCAAATGGGTAATCCTGCTAGCGCTTACCAGCAACAAGGGTTCCCACGACTTCCAGCTGACCGAGGACACCAACGGCGAACGCCTTTTCGAAAAAGTATTGCGCAAATCACAAGAATGGGCCAACGATGAAAACATGATGTACGTAGTAGGCGCCACACAAGGACGCGCTTTCGAAGACATCCGTAAAATTGTTCCCAACCACTTCCTGCTTGTACCTGGAATCGGCGCACAAGGAGGTTCTCTAGAGGAAGTCTGCAAATATGGCATGAATAGTACCTGTGGACTTATTGTTAATTCAAGCCGTGCCATTATCTATGCGGATAAAACTGAGAATTTTGCGACTGTAGCAGGACAAGAAGCTCAGAAAGTCCAGGCACAGATGGAGAAAATAATGTGCCAATAAAACAATGTGCTAATATGCAAATTACCAGGTAGATACATAGCGTAATACATTGGTTTAAGCATATCAGCACACTGAATAATTATTCCCCATGAGTGACCGAAAAATTATAAATGACCCCGTCTTCGGGTTTATCAACATCCCGAAGGGGTTACTATATGACATTGTATGTCACCCATTGCTGCAACGTCTTACCCGCATCAAGCAACTGGGCCTGTCCTCTGCCGTATATCCGGGAGCACAACATACCCGTTTCCAACACTCATTAGGCGCTTTCCACTTAATGAGCGAAACGATCAAGCACCTTACCGCCAAAGGTAACTTCATCTTTGACAGCGAAGCGGAAGCCGTACAAGCTGCCATCCTGTTACACGACATCGGACACGGTCCCTTCTCCCATGTGCTGGAAAACACATTGGCAGGAGGCGTTTCACATGAAGAAATCTCCTTGATGCTGATGGAACGAATGAACAAGGACATGAAAGGTCAACTCAATCTTGCCATACAGATATTCAAAGATGAATATCCCAAGAAATTCCTGCACCAACTGGTCAGCGGTCAATTGGATATGGATCGTTTGGACTATCTGCGGCGTGACAGTTTCTATACCGGTGTATCCGAAGGCAATATCGGGTCCGCCCGCATCATCAAAATGCTTGATGTAAAAGACGATCACCTGGTAGTAGAATCCAAAGGCATTTACTCCATCGAAAACTTCCTGATGTCCCGCCGCCTGATGTACTGGCAGGTATATCTGCACAAGACCTCCGTTGCCAGTGAAAAAATGCTGGTCAACACTCTGACACGAGCAAAGGAATTAGCCTTACGTGGCGTAGAGCTGTTCGCCTCACCCGCTTTAAGATTCTTTTTATACCATCCTATTGATAAAAAAGAATTTTATAACAGCCCGGATTGTCTTGAAAATTTTATTCAATTAGATGATAATGACATATGGACTGCACTGAAAGTTTGGAGCAATCACAGCGATGTGGTATTGTCCACTCTGAGTCGTGGAATGATTAACAGGAAACTATTCAAAGTAGAGGTAACCTCCTCTTCCATCACAAAAGCACGAAAAGAAGAAATTCTTTCAAGAATAAGTAAACAACTGAATATCAATAAGAAAGAAGCAAAATACTTCCTATCCATATCCAGTATAGAAAACAATATGTATAAAAAGGAGGATGACAGTATTGAAATCATCTATAAAGATGGAAGCACCCGCGATATAGCCAAGGCTTCGGATATGCTCAACATCTCTCTTCTCTCCCGAAAAGTCAAAAAATATTATATATGTTACCTGCGTTCCGAAAACGACGGACATTAAATAATTAGCGAATTGTACGGATATATAAAAAAAAAATGCGTAATTTGCATAATTAATGATGTGTTTACACTAACATGTAACACGCAAGTAACAAAACTGAAACATTTAGAACATAAAGAATTAGACAGTATTATGGAGTTCTCAGCTAAACAAATTGCGGAATACATCCAGGGAATTATTGTTGGCGATGAAAACGCAACTGTGCATACTTTTGCTAAAATAGAGGAAGGCGTGCCGGGAGCGATTTCTTTTCTTTCAAATCCTAAGTATACTCATTACATTTACGATACTCAGTCTACCATTGTGTTGGTAAACAAAGATTTCGTTCCCGAGCAAGAAGTAAAAGCTACCTTAATCAAGGTAGACAACGCCTACGAAAGTCTGGCTAAACTACTGACCCTCTATGAAATGAGCAAACCTAAAAAGACTGGTATAGATCCGCTGGCATACGTTGCCCCCACTGCGAAGTTGGGGAAGGATGTATATATCGCTCCGTTTGCCTGCGTAGGCGATGGTGCTGAGATTGGTGACAACACTTCCCTCCACCCGCACGCTACTGTAGGAAGCCATGCCAAAGTAGGTAATAATTGTACACTTTATCCACATGCCACCATCTATCACGACTGCTTGGTAGGAAACCACTGTACCCTGCATGCAGGCTGCGTAATCGGTGCTGATGGATTCGGATTCGCACCTTCTCCCGAAGGGTACGAAAAAATTCCACAAATAGGTATTGCCATCATAGAAGATAATGTGGAGATTGGTGCTAATACCTGCGTAGATCGTGCCACCATGGGCGCCACCATTGTACATAAAGGAGTGAAACTGGATAACCTGATCCAGATAGCACACAATGTGGAAGTAGGAAGCCACACTGTCATGGCATCACAGGTGGGTATTGCCGGTTCCACCAAAGTAGGTGAATGGTGCATGTTTGGCGGACAGGTAGGACTAGCCGGACATATTAAGATAGGTGACAAGGTAGGTATCGGCGCACAAGCAGGCGTTCCCGGTAACGTGAAATCCAACGAGCAAATTCTAGGCACTCCGGCCATCGATGCCAAGAATTTCATGAAATCATCGGCCGTATACAAAAAACTGCCCGAAATTTACACCACACTGAACGCCATGCAGAAAGAAATAGAAGAATTAAAAAAACAACTAAATAAATAAACCCCATGTTGAAACAGAAGACATTAAAAGGCAGTTTTTCTTTAAATGGAAAAGGCCTTCACACCGGAGTAAACTTGACGGTGACATTCAATCCTGCACCGGACAACCACGGGTATAAAATCCAACGAATTGATCTTGAAGGACAACCAATAATTGATGCAGTGGCAGAAAATGTAGGTGATACCACCCGCGGCACTGTGCTGATGAAAAACGGAATAAAAGTAAGTACAGTAGAACATGCTTTGGCAGCTCTTTATGCAGCTGGTATAGACAACTGCCTGATTCAGGTAAGCGGTCCCGAATTCCCTATTCTGGACGGCAGTGCCAAAGCGTATGTAGAAAATATACAGCGTGTAGGAATCGAAGAACAGAATGCTGTCAAGGATTACTATATCATAAAATCAAAAATCGAATTCAGGGACGAGGAAACCGGATCTTCCATCATTGTTCTTCCGGACGAAAATTTCAGTGTGAATGCACTGATCTCTTATCAGTCTAAAATACTGTCCAATCAGTTCGCCACACTGGAAGACATGGCTAAATTCCCCACCGAGGTAGCTTCCGCGCGTACCTTTGTATTCGTCCGCGAAATGAACCATTGCTGGGCGCCGGACTGATTAAGGGAGCGATCTGGACAACGCCATCGTAATCTACGAAAAAGAGATGAGCCAGGAAAACTACGACAAGCTGGCAGACGTCATGGGGGTTCCCCACATGGACGCCACCAAACTGGGCTACATCAACCATGTTCCCTTGGTATGGGACAACGAACCGGCCCGCCACAAACTGCTGGATATCATCGGCGACCTGGCACTGATAGGCAAACCCATCAAGGGACGTATCATCGCCACCCGTCCGGGGCACACCATCAACAACAAGTTTGCCCGCCAGATACGCAAAGAAATCAAACTTCACGAAATACAGGCTCCGTCCTATAACTGCAACGAAGCTCCCATCATGGATGTCAACCGCATCCGCGAACTGCTTCCGCACCGTTATCCTTTCCAGCTAGTGGACAAAGTCGTTGCCATTGGCGCCAACCACATTGTCGGTGTGAAAAACGTAACCGCCAACGAACCCTTCTTCCAGGGACACTTCCCACAGGAACCTGTCATGCCGGGTGTGCTTCAAGTAGAAGCCATGGCACAATGCGGTGGTCTGCTTGTTCTTAATTCAGTGGACGAACCCGAAAGATACTCCACCTACTTCATGAAAATAGACGGTGTGAAATTCCGCCAGAAAGTAGTGCCGGGAGACACTTTATTGTTCCGTGTTGAATTGTTGGCTCCTATCCGCCGGGGCATCTCCACAATGAAAGGATATGTGTTTGTAGGCGAGAAAGTAGTCTGCGAAGCCGAGTTTATGGCACAAATAGTAAAAATAAATAACCACTAAAAAAACAACATGATTAGTCCATTAGCATATATACATCCCGAAGCAAAAATTGGTGAGAATGTAGAAATCGGTCCTTTTGTGTTTATCGACAAGAATGTAGTTATCGGTGATAACAACACAATCATGCCTAACGCCAATATACTGTATGGCTCACGCATAGGGAACGGCAACACCATTTTTCCGGGAGCTGTTATAGGCGCTATTCCCCAGGATTTGAAATTCCGCGGTGAAGAAACGACTGCCGAAATAGGTGATAACAACACCATTCGCGAGAATGTAACCATCAATCGTGGTACAGCGGCTAAAGGCAAAACCATAGTGGGCAGTAACAACCTGTTGATGGAAGGGGTACACGTAGCACATGATGCCATCATAGGCAGCGGTTGCATCATAGGCAATGCCACCAAGATGGCAGGGTGAAATTATCATTTGATGATAACGCCATTATCAGTCGGCGCCGTATTGATGCACCAATTCTGCCGGGTAGGCGGTTATGTAATGGTACAGGGCGGTTCACGTTTCAGCAAGGACATTTCCTCCTTATATTTATAGCTAGGGGCGCGAACCCCATTGCCTACGCAGGTAATCAATATCGTAGGACTCCGCCGCCGCGGATTCTCTAATGAACTAATAGAGAATATACACAACACCTATCGCATTATTTATCAAAATGGCATGAACGTTACCGATGCCTTGGAACAAGTACGCAAAGAAATACCTATGAGCAAAGAAATAGAATATATTATTTCTTTCATAGAAAATTCTCAAAGAGGTATCATCAGATAACAAAGTTTTTTATAACTTTACTGCACGAAAAAAAAGTTATATAGTATATACAGTATAAATATATGATTTACAGATTTACACTAATCTCTGATGAAGTCGATGATTTTATAAGAGAAATAAAGATAGACTCGGAAGCAACTTTCTTTGATTTGCACGAAGCAATATTGAAAGCGGCAGGATATAAAGATGACCAGATGACCTCTTTCTTCATTTGTGATGACGACTGGGAGAAAGACCAGGAAATCACACTGGAAGATATGGGAAGCAGTTCGGAAGAAGACAGCTACATCATGAGAGAAACCCGCTTGAGTGATTTGGTGGAAGACGAAAAGCAAAAATTGCTGTATGTATTCGACCCGTTGGCAGAACGAGTGTTTTTCATTGAACTGTCGGAAATCATCACCGGCAAAGACCTTGACAAAGCAGTGTGTTCGCGCAAAGCCGGAGAAGCCCCGAAACAAACCGTCGACTTTGACGAAATGATGGCAAAAAGCAATAGCGGAAATCTGGATATAGACGAGAATTTCTATGGCGACCAGGACTTCGATATGGAAGACTTTGATCCCGAAGGATTTGATATGGGCGGTGCCTCCTCACCGGACCCTTATGAGCAAGAAAACTATTAATCTTAACGGGGGCGGACGTTACACGTCCGCCCCTCTCTTTTTATAAACACCATGCCTGACACCCTTATCGTCCTTATCGGCCCTACCGGTGTAGGAAAGACCGAACTAAGCCTTTCCATTGCCGAACACTTCCGGACTTCCATTGTTTCGGCAGACTCACGCCAATTGTATGCAGACCTGAAGATAGGAACTGCCGCCCCTACCCCCGAGCAACTGGCGCGTGTTCCTCATTATTTTGTCGGAACATTACAGCTAACAGATTATTACAGCGCCGCACAATACGAAGCAGACGTACTGGCACAACTGGAAATCCTATACCAAAACCATGACACTGTAATACTGACCGGAGGTTCCATGATGTATATAGATGCCATTTGCAAAGGCATAGATGATATCCCCACTGTAGACAATGAAACACGCCAGCTGATGCTACGACGTTACGAACAGGAAGGGCTGGACACTCTGTGCGCCGAACTAAGGCTGCTGGACCCCGAGTATTACAAAATAGTGGATTTGAAAAATCCCAAACGGGTAATACATGCATTGGAAATATGCTACATGACCGGAAAAACTTATACTTCTTTCCGTACCCGTACTCACAAGGAACGCCCTTTCCGCATCATCAAAATAGGATTAACCCGCGACCGCGAAGAATTGTATGACCGCATCAACCGCCGCGTGGACATCATGATACAGGACGGCTTGCTGGAAGAAGCCCGGCAGGTATATCCTTTCCGGCATCTGAACTCGCTCAATACCGTAGGATACAAAGAAATGTTCAAGTATCTGGACGGAGAATGGACTTTGGAATTCGCTATCGGAAAAATCAAGCAAAATTCCCGCATTTACTCTCGTAAACAGATGACCTGGTTCAAACGGGACAAAGACATCGTGTGGTTCCATCCCGACCAACAAACAGAAATTATGCAATATATTCATTCAGTTAACCACTAATTACAATCATGAAAAAATTACTAACCTTCATCATGGCTTGTGTCATAAGCCTGGGTGCAACAGCCCAAATCTCGGAAAAAGCATTTGAGAAATGGCATCAGAACAAGTATTCCATGTTCATCCACTTCGGTCTTTATTCCGAACTGGGAGGCGTATGGGAAGGCAACCCCGTCACCCGAGGATACAGTGAACAAATCCAATCGTTTGCGGGAATCTTCAGTGACTGGTATGGAGATACCGCCCTGCGCTTCAATCCCACCCTGTTTGATGCAGACGCTATCGTGTCACTGGCCAAAGAAGCCGGTATGCGCTCCATCATCATTACCACCAAGCATCACGACGGTTTCTGTATGTTCCGTACAGCCACCACCGACTATAATTCATACGATGCCACCCCCGGCAAGCGCGACTTCATAAAAGAGATGGCGGAAGC
>ENA-OQJR01000585-OQJR01000585.1-human-gut-metagenome-genome-assembly--contig:-NODE-585-length-11420-cov-3.805897_pt1 | contig 11420 bp, 10 predicted proteins | sample MGYA00242614_ERZ504781 | MGnify/ENA primary metagenome ERZ504781 (study PRJEB26092, sample SAMD00036365) | human gut metagenome | host: Homo sapiens | study: EMG produced TPA metagenomics assembly of...
GACGTGTTCCCTCGCAGTGACGGCGACGACAGACGGAAGCGACACGATCAGGCCGCGATGCACGGCCCAGCCTGTTCGCACGACTCGTTCGGACCGCAAATCCAAGACCGAAGACGACAAAACTCTTGACAAGTATGCTGCCGACGATCCATTCGACCGTGCCGCCAGCCAGCATGGTGCCACCGCCGAAACCCCGGTGGTCGATCCGATGACCGGCGAGATTATCGGTGCGCGAACCATTGCATCGTCTTCGTACGACGGCCGTCCGCACCTATCCAGCCCTGCGCCTGCTGCCGATGCAGATGATGGCGACGCTTCCCGAACCCGCGTCATCACCAGTGGCCAGACCGTCGCCATGCCCGGTGGGGGAGCGGTAGACGACCCGTGGGCACCCAGTGCCGCCCAGGCCGGTACTGTCGCGCTCGCAGGGGCAGCCGGTGCGATGGGAGCGGCCGGAGCCGCCGGTGCCGCGGCTGCGGCAGCCGCGACCGGAGCCTACGCGGGTGCCGATGCGGACGGCAGCGGAGTCGGCCAGGGCGTGCCCAATACGGGCGGCCAGCCGAATGCCACCGCCGGCAACGATACAGACGACGACGCCAATAGGCCGTATCAGTTGCCCGACCTGAACCTGCTGACCAAAGGCCAGCCCCATGCGATGCGCACCCCGGCCAACGATCGCGTGATCCGGGCGCTGACTTCCACCTTCGAACAGTTCAACGTGGATGCCAAAGTCGTCGGCTTCCTGCGTGGCCCCTCGGTCACCCAATATGAGGTCGAGCTTGGCCCCGGCGTCAAGGTGGAGAAAGTCACCAACCTGCAGCGCAACATCGCCTACGCGGTGGCCAGTTCGGATGTGCGTATCCTTTCACCGATTCCCGGCAAGTCCGCCATCGGCATCGAAATCCCGAACGAGGATCGCGAAATCGTGCACTTGGGCGACGTACTGCGCTCCGACAAGGCCGTGGGCGACCCGAACCCGATGCTCTCCGGCATCGGCAAGGACGTCGAAGGCCACTTCGTGACCGCCGACCTGACCAAGATGCCGCACCTGCTGGTGGCAGGTGCCACCGGTTCCGGTAAGTCGAGTTTTATCAACTCGATGCTCACTTCGATCATCATGCGTGCCACGCCCGAACAGGTGCGTCTGATCATGGTGGATCCCAAGCGCGTGGAACTGTCCGCCTACGCAGGCATCCCGCACCTGCTGACCCCGATCATCACCGATCCGAAGAAAGCCGCACAGGCCCTCGAATGGGTGGTCAAAGAGATGGATGCACGCTACTCCGACCTCGAATTCTTCGGATTCCGCCACGTCAAGGACTTCAACGAGGCCGTGCGCGCCGGCAAGGTACATGCGCCCGCCGGCTCCCAGCGCAAGGTGGCCCCCTATCCGTACATCCTCGTGGTGGTCGACGAGATGGCCGACCTTATGATGGTGGCCAAGAACGATGTGGAAAGCTCCATCCAGCGCATCACCCAGCTGGCACGAGCCGCCGGTGTGCATCTGGTGCTCGCCACCCAGCGTCCGTCCGTGGACGTGGTCACCGGTCTGATCAAGGCCAACATTCCATCCCGACTGGCGTTCGCCACCTCGTCCGCCACCGATTCGCGAGTCATTCTTGACACGGTCGGTGCCGAGACCCTGATTGGTCAGGGCGATGCGTTGTTCCTGCCGATGGGTTCCGCCAAGCCGATTCGTGTGCAGGGCTCGTGGGTGTCCGAATCCGAGATTCGCAAGGCCGTGGAGTTCGTGCGCACCCAGCGCAAGCCGAAATACCGCGAAGACATCGAACAGATGGCCAAGGAAGCCGAAAAGAAAGACAGCATGGAGCCCGACGAGGAGATCGGCGACGACATGGACGTGCTGCTGCAGGCCGCCGAACTCGTGGTCACCAGCCAATTCGGCTCCACCTCGATGCTGCAGCGCAAGCTCAGGGTCGGCTTCGCCAAGGCCGGCCGACTCATGGACCTGCTCGAATCGCGTGGCGTGGTCGGGCCGTCCGAAGGCTCGAAGGCCCGCGAAGTGCTCGTCCAGCCGCAGGACCTGCCGCAGGTGCTCGCCTTCATCCGAGGCGAAACCAGCTCGCTCGAAGCCACCGCCCCGCAACAGCCCGAACTCGGCGAATAATTCACCCATCGACCTTCCTCTGATGAGGGAGGTGCCCCGAAGGGGCGGAGAGAGAAGCGCGGCCACGCGGCCATCAGCACGCAACCTGATTCCCGAATAATGGCAGTCAATATCCAGCCAATACTCACTCAAGGTAGAAGTGTGGGGGTAACGTGAACACTATGGATGAGAACACAATGGACAAGCAGTCATCGCCCAAATCATCGCTGTTCGACGGATGGAACGCGCCGCCGAACCTAGTCACCTACTCGCGCATCGTACTCGTGGTGATTTTCCTGACACTCGACATTCTCGCCGGTGCCTGGGGTGAGAACAACCTGACCATGCGCTGGGTCGCCGCGGTGCTGTTCATCATCGCCGCGTCCACCGATAAAATCGACGGTTGGATGGCCCGCAAATACAATCAGGTCACCGAAATGGGCAAGCTCATGGATCCGATCGCGGACAAGCTGCTCACTTGCGGCGCAATGATTGTATGCTCCGCGTTCGGCGAGCTCGGCTGGTGGGTAACCATCCTGTTCCTGATTCGCGAAATTGGTATCACCGTTATGCGTTTCTTCGTCATGGAGCGTCCGGGCGGCAAAGTCATCGCCGCCGCATGGCCCGGCAAGCTCAAGACCGTATTCCAGTGCGTGGGTCTGTCCATGCTGCTGCTGCCGTTCTGGTCTCTGGGTAACGGACAAGCCACGCCGTTCTGGATGACCGCTTACTACTTCCTGACCTACGCCATCATCTACGTGGCATTGGTCCTGTGCCTCTACTCGGGTGCCGTGTACCTGTACAACACGTTCGTCGCCCCGAAGCGGAAGTGACGGATATTCCAATGCGGGAATTGTGCGACAGTCTCGCGGCCGGCATCCTCAAGATTTGCGAGGCGAACAATACGAAAATCGCCTGCGCTGAATCCCTGACCGGTGGCCTGCTTGCCGATGCGTTCGTGCGTATTCCCGGCGCCTCCAACGTGTTGTTGGGCTCCGCTGTCACTTACGACATCAATGCCAAGGCCTCGATCCTGCACGTGGACAAGGCCCTATTGGATCGAGAAGGTGCCGTACACCCCGAAGTCGCCCGGCAGATGGCCGTCGGTACCGCTCGCCTATACAGCCAGCCGGAATACGGCGACCGAATCATCGGCCTTTCCACCACCGGCGTGGCCGGCCCCGGTCCGGACGGTGACAAGCCGGCCGGACTGGTGTATGTGGGCCTGCGCATCCCCGCAAGCCTCACCCCGGACCATGCCGAAGTGCTCAAAGCCGTCGAACTCCATCTTGATGGCATGCGCGAAGAGATTCGTCGCCTCACCGTATTCCACGTTCTGCAAAACTTGAGTCTATTCACAGCAAGTTTTAAGGAATAAAACCGTTGGGTTGTCGTGTTGTACATAGTGGAAACACTGAACCGACCTGGGAAGGGGCGATGGCGATGGAAACGATGACCCGAGTGAACGAACAGATGGATGTGGCCGCCAAGAAGCCGATGGCTGTGCAGCCGGGTGTCGCCCGTATGCGTGAACTGACTCCGGCCCAGCGCCGTGCGGTGATGTTCGCCCAGCAGCAGGTGCTCAAGGCACAGGCCGCCAAGAAGGCCAAGGATCAGCGTCAAGCCGTTCGTGAACGTATGTGGGATGAGGATTCGCCGTCATACAAGCCGACTGCCGCCGCCGAGCCCGTGGTGGCTGAGGAGGAGCCTCGCGAGTTTTCGCTGCGTGGTGCTATCGGTCATGTGCTGCGCGAGCTGCGCACGCGCGATCGCCGCACGTTGCGTGAAGTCTCCGAGAAGGCAGGCGTTTCGCTAGGCTACCTTTCCGAAGTCGAACGTGGACAGAAGGAAGCCAGCTCCGAACTGCTGAGCTCCATCGCCGATGCGCTCGGAGTCTCCACTTCGCGCATGCTGCGCATGGTGGCTGATTATCTCGACTCGGTCGAGGGCTGATCGGTTGGCGGTGTGAAGCCGCGTCCCGTAATCTATGTCTAGCTGTGAACCCGTATCGCTTGTGGCGATGCGGGTTTTTGCTGTCCTGCGGTTGGTGGCACACTGGCGTGTATGCGTGAACGGGAATTCTGGGAATTACTTGAAGAGGTGTTCGGTCGGACCTACGGTCGTTCGCTGTCGCGTGATCAACGGATGCCCAAACTGGCGAATATGACCGTGGTCGAGGCGCTGGACGCGGGGGAGGAGCCACGCGTGGTCTGGAATGTGCTCTGCGACCAAATGGAGGTTCCGGACTCCAAGCGTTGGGGCCACGATCATAACGCTCCGCCCATGCCCGCCGTCTGACACTGCGGGATTACGGAGTCGCTGAATCGTGAAATTGGCGATTTCGGCGTGTTGCACGCCAAATTCGAACAAATGTTCGTGTGTGTGGTTATAGTTATCCACAGTGACAAGAAGCCGCATACGTGTGCACAGGGTGCTTGCCATCTGCCATAATCCTTACCGCAGTAAGGCTTAAGGAGGCCAGGTGGCCAAGCTCGGGCAAGCTGGAACCACAACGGTTGGTTTGGATTGCCTCACATGGCATGTCCGTCATACGGTGGAGGCATCCGATTCGCACACGACTTCGACAAGGAGAAGATCATGGCACTTGAGACCAAGCCGGCCAAGGACCCGGCAGCCGAGGACAAGCACGAGCTCGATCCCAAGCGCAAGGCGGCGCTGGACACCGCGCTGGCGCAGGTCGAGAAGAGTTTTGGCAAAGGTTCCGCAATGCGACTGGGCGACCAGCCCGAGCAGAACGTCGAGGTGATTCCCACCGGTTCGTTGGCTCTCGATATGGCGCTCGGCATCGGCGGCCTACCCAAGGGCCGCATCGTGGAGATCTACGGCCCCGAATCATCCGGTAAGACCACGCTCGCATTGCATGTGGTGGCCAATGCCCAGAAGAAGGGCGGCGTGGCGGCCTACATCGATGCCGAACACGCGCTCGACCCGGCCTACGCCCGCAAGCTCGGCGTGGACACCGACTCACTCATCGTCTCCCAGCCGGATAACGGCGAGCAGGCCCTCGAAATCGCTGACATGCTGATTCGCTCCGGTGCGCTTGACGTCATCGTCATCGACTCGGTCGCCGCTTTGGTGCCGAAGGCCGAAATCGAAGGCGAAATGGGAGACAGCCATGTTGGTTTGCAGGCCCGACTCATGAGTCAGGCACTGCGCAAGATGACCGGCGCGTTGGCTCAGGCCGGCACCACCGCCATCTTCATCAACCAGCTGCGTGAGAAGATCGGCGTGTTCTTCGGCAACCCTGAAACCACCACCGGTGGTAAAGCTCTGAAGTTCTACGCCTCCGTGCGTCTCGACATCCGCCGCATCCAGACCTTGAAGAACGGCGACGAAGCGGTGGGCAACCGCACGCGCGTCAAGGTGGTCAAGAACAAGATGGCCCGCCTTTCAAGTCCGCCGAATTCGACATGCTCTACGGTGAAGGCATTTCCCGTGAGGGCTCGGTGATCGACATGGCCCAGCAGGTTGGCGTGGTCAAGAAGTCCGGTTCGTGGTTCACCTATGAGGGTGATCAGCTCGGTCAGGGACGAGAGAAGGTCCGTCAGTTCCTTAAGGACAACCCGGCCATCACCGAGGAGATTGAGAACAAGGTCAAGGCCGAGTTCGGTCTGATCGGTTCCGCCGATCAGTTCGCGGAAGATGGCGAAGCCGCAGCAGCGGCCGCCGTCAGCGAGGCTGCTGCGGCTGACGTGGCCAAGGACAGCAAGGCCGCAGCGGCGCCTGCTGCCAAAACGACCCGTGCCAAGGCCGGCACAGCTAAGGCCTGAACATGATTAGTGCCGAAGCGTTCTTGCGGCGCAATCCTGTTGCGTCGCAAGACATGCCCATTGCCGAGCAGCATGTTCAGTCGAAACCGTCGGGACGTTTTTCTCGACGGGGGAGAGTCCGCTGCCGTTGTCGAAGATCCCAATGATTTGGACGCTTGCCGCGAGGCTGCATTGCGTTTGCTGGACGCGGCCCCGCGTGCATCCGGTGCGTTACGCGAACGATTGCTTGCCAAAGGGTACGGCGAGGCGATCGTGGACGAGGTCATCGAACGGCTGATTCGCGTGCAACTGATTGACGACAGCGCTTATGCCGAATCGGCCGTACGCTATTGTGCCGGTCGCATGATGGGCCGTCGTGGTACGGTCATGGAACTTGCTCGCAAAGGTGTGGACCGCAAGCTGGCTGAACAGGTGTGTGACGAAGCTGAGCAAAATGGCATCTTTGAAGATGCCGCATGGGAATTGGGCCGCCAAATAGCCCGCAAAACCCATGGCCTCGATCGTCGGGTCCGTCAGCGTCGGCTTTGGTCCGCCGGCGGCCGCAAAGGCCACAGCCCCGAAACCCTCCGTCGAGTCGCCGCCGAATTGTTGGTGTAGCCAAGAAAAAAATGAGACCTCTTATACCCCGGGTTCTGTCGTGCCGTGCGCGAACGCACGGCACGGATGGCCATCCATCTCGACCTGACGTTACCGCCAGGCTCTAGCAGCCTACCCGATGACACGGGCGAGCAGCCCTTACCGCCATCTGCTTGGCCTTGCTCCCGATGAGGCTTGCCATGCGACCTACTGTTACCAGAGGCCCGGTGGTCTCTTACACCGCCGTTTCACCCTTACCCGTCGAGGACGGGCGGTCTGTTCTCTGTTGCGCTATCTCTCAGGTCACCCTGGGCGGACGTTATCCGCCATCGTGCTCTATGGAGCCCGGAAGTTCCTCAGCCGATCCCAATGAAGATCACGGCCGCGGCCATCAAGAGGTCTCAAGCTTGCAATTATACATAAGGTGCGGAAAAGGCGGCATCCCGCCCTGCGGTGAGGCCATGACGTTGCCCGGTTATCCTGTTTTCTCCACGGTTGGGCATAGTTGGACGATTCGTGAACGGCGCGCCGAATATCGGATGGGGCGTGTCGGGCGTGTTGCGGCGTGTCGTATGGAGACGAATCAAATCTGTAAGAGCTTGGTATGTGCGAGAAAGAGCAAGAAAACGCTGCCTATCCATTGCAGTATTTACCATGACGAACAAACGAGCCAGCCTGATAAACCGGTATCAAATCTTCTTATAGGAGACTGCTGCCAAAGCCCCAGTATATACATCGTTTCATTGCAGAGAAAAGCCCGGGAATAAACATATATTCTCTGGGCGAGTTTCCGGCCGTTCACCCATTGTTCGTCTACAATGAAACATACCCGGTCGGTGATGATGCCGTTCGGAACACATATAGCGGGTTACACCGCTTGAGTTAGAGGAGGTCAACATGGAAATCGTCGTTACCGGACGCCACACGCAGGTCAAGCAAAGGTTCCGTGATGTGGTCGAGACCAAGATGAATCGTGTGACCGCTATCGCCCCGGATGCTCAGCGCGCGCAGATCGTGCTGACCCATGAGGGCAACCCGCGTCAGGCCGATACCGCCAAGCGCGTGGAAATCACCGTTATCGCCGGACGTACCGTGGTGCGTGCGGAGGCTTCCAGCACCGATGAATTCAGCGCGCTGGACATGGCGCTGGATAAGTTGACGCTGCGTCTGCGTCGTACTCGTGACCGTCGCAAGGATCACCGTCGTGGTTACGCGAACCCGGTCCCGGTGGATCTGGGTGTTATCGCCCCGGAGCCCGAGCCGGAGGTGTCGGAGGAAGAGCCGAACAACAGCCCGCAGGCTGCGGTCGCCTCCGATCTTGGCCCTGGCGAATCCGTGGAGGTCCAGGTTGGGGATACGCCGATTGTCATCCGTCGCAAGCTGCACATCGCCGAGCCTATGAGCATCGACGAGGCGCTGTACGAGATGGAACTGATCGGACACGACTTCTTCCTGTTCGTGAACAAGGAGACCGGACGCCCGTCCGTCGTCTACCACCGTCACGGTTGGAGCTACGGCGTGTTCGAAATCGATATTCCGGAGAACGTCAAGAAGGCCTGAAGGTAAGGCCTGCTGACACGATCAGCTGATACCGCATGGACCGCTTCCAATATGGAGGCGGTCCATTTTTTCGTAAAAAGGTCGAAAAATTCGGCTGCTGACGGTGTGAGGCGCTATCCTGATACGCGGACACCACCACTTATCAGTCAAGGGAGAACCCAGTGGTCGATATTATTGACAAAGCCCTGCGAATGGGTGAAGGCCACCAGCTCAAGAAGCTGGAGAACGTGGCCAAGGCCGTGAACGCTCTGGAGGACGAGATCTCCGCCCTCTCTGACGAGGATCTGAAGGCCCAAACCCCGAAGTTCAAGCAGGAAATCGAAAACGGCAAGAGCCTGGACGAGATCATGCCCGAGGCGTTCGCCACCGTGCGCGAGGTCTCCAAGCGCACCCTTGGCCAGCGTCACTTCGACGTGCAGCTCATGGGCGGTGCTGCCCTGCACTGGGGCAACATCGCCGAAATGAAGACCGGTGAAGGCAAGACCCTGGTCGCCACCCTGCCCACCTATCTGAACGCCCTCGAAGGCAAGGGCGTGCACGTGGTCACCGTCAACGACTACCTCGCCAGCTACCAGAGCGAGCTGATGGGCCGTATCTACCGCTTCCTCGGCATGAACGTCGGCTGCATCATCACCGAGCAGAAGCCGCCGGAGCGCCGCAAGCAGTACAACGCCGACATCACCTACGGCACCAACAACGAGTTCGGCTTCGACTACCTGCGTGACAACATGGCCTGGGAGAAGGCCGACCTCGTGCAACGCGGCCACCACTACGCCATCGTCGATGAGGTCGACTCCATCCTCATCGACGAGGCCCGTACCCCGTTGATCATCTCCGGTCCGGCCGAAGGCGACGTGACCCGCTGGTACCGTCAGTTCGCCAAGCTGGTGCTGAAGCTCACCCGCGACGAGGACTACGACGTCGACGAGAAGAAGAAGGTCGTCGGCATCCTGGACCCGGGCATCACCAAGGTCGAGGACTTCCTCGGCATCGACAACCTGTATGAGCCGGCCAACACCGCCCTGATCGGCTACCTCAACAACGCCATCAAGGCCAAGGAACTGTTCCTGCGTGACAAGGACTACGTCGTCACCCAGGGCGAGGTGCTCATCGTCGACGAGCACACCGGCCGTATCCTTCCGGGCCGCCGCTACAACGAGGGCCTGCATCAGGCCATCGAAGCCAAGGAAGGCGTGGAGGTCAAGGCCGAGAACCAGACCTTCGCCACCATCACCCTGCAGAACTACTTCCGTATGTACGACAAGCTCGCGGGCATGACCGGTACGGCCGAAACCGAGGCCGCCGAGTTCATGAACACCTACAAGCTGGGCGTGCTGCCGATCAAGACCAACAAGCCGATGATCCGCAAGGACCAGGACGACCTCATCTACCGCACCAAGAAGGAGAAGCTGGCCGCCATCGTCAAGGACGTGGCCAAGCGTCACGCCAAGGGACAGCCGGTGCTGCTCGGTACCGCCTCTGTGGAAAGCTCCGAAGTGGTCTCCACTCTGCTCGACGTGGCCAAGATCCCTCATCAGGTCCTGAACGCCAAGCAGCATGAGAAGGAAGCCGCCGTGGTCGCCGTCGCCGGCCGCAAGGGCGCCGTCACCGTGGCCACCAACATGGCCGGCCGTGGTACCGACATCATGCTCGGCGGCAACGTCGAGTTCCTTGCCGACGCCAAGCTCAAGTCCGAAGGCTATTCTCCGGATGACACTCCGGACGAGTACGAGAAGCGTTGGCCGGGCACCCTGAACGAGATCAAGGCCCAGGTCAAGGACGAGCACGAGGAAGTCAAGGAGCTGGGCGGCCTGTATGTGCTCGGCACCGAACGCCACGAGTCCCGTCGAATCGACAACCAGCTGCGCGGCCGTTCCGGCCGTCAGGGCGATCCAGGCGAGTCCCGCTTCTACCTGTCGCTGGAAGACGATCTGATGCGTCTGTTCAACACCCAGCTGGTGGCCCAGGTCATGGCCAAGGGCATGGAGGAAGGCCAGCCGATCGAGGCCAAGTCCGTGACCAAGGGCGTGCGCACCGCACAGAAGGCCGTCGAATCCCGCAACTACGAGATTCGTAAGAACGTGCTGAAGTACGACGACGTGATGAACAAGCAGCGTACCGTCATCTACTCCGAGCGTCAGGCCGTGCTCAAGGGCGAAGACATCCACAAGGACATCCTGCGTTTCATTTCCGACACCGTCGAGTCCTACATCAAGGGTGCCAACAAGGGATCCGAGAAACCGAAGGACTGGGATTGGGAGGGCCTGTTCAAGGCGCTCAACACCGTGATCCCCACCAAGGTCGACGAAGACGAGGTCAGGAAGATCGTCGGCGGCCTCAAGGGTGCGAAGGCCGTCGAGGCCGTGCGCGACCTGATCGTCGAGGACGCCAGGCAGCAGTACGGCGAAATGGAGGAGACCATCGGCGAGACCGGCTTGCGTGATCTCGAACGCCGCGTGGTGCTCGCCGTGCTCGACCGCAAGTGGCGCGAGCACCTTTACGAGATGGATTACCTCAAGGACGGCATCGGCCTGCGTGGCATGGGCCAGCGCGACCCGCTGGTCGAATACCAGCGCGAAGGCTACCAGATGTACAACTCCATGATCGAGGCCATTAAGGAGGAGACCGTCCAGCTGCTGTTCCACATCGACATCAAGCAGGTCGCCACCACCGACGAGGCCGTTGACGAGGTCGAGGAGACCGCCGAAAGCGCCGACACCATCGCCGTGGCCTCCGGCCCCGACGAGAACGGCGAATCCGTGGTCGAGGCCGCCGAGGGCGAAGTCGAGGAAGAGGACGAGGATACGGACGCCAAGCAGGCGATCGCCGAATCCGCAGCCGCCTCCGGGGCCGGCGAGTCCACGCTGCCTGTTGCCGGACCGGCTCCGATCAGCCACGCCGAAGGCAAGGTCCCGGTTTCCAAGCGTCCGAAGAGCGAAGAGCTCAAGACGCCGTGGGCCGACGGCCGCACCTTCCCTGGCACTGGCAAGAACGCCCCGTGCCCGTGCGGTTCCGGCCGCAAGTACAAGATGTGCCACGGCCAGAACGAGAAGTGACGCATCGCTAGTTAGTAACTAGCTCATGGCTCCCCACACGGGGAGCCATTTTCTATGCGGTTCATCAGCATGTATTCGTGCGGTGCCGTACGCGCGGGACGGCACGCGATTTTCGCGGATTTTGACGTCGTATCCCACACTGTTGCGGGATGGCACGAGTGTCAATCGATTGACTAGCGTGGCGTCCCGCAGTACGAATTACGGAATCGTTGAAATTCCGCCATTCTCGGTGTTATGGTGTCACGGTCCGCAAAGGGTGATGTGGGACGGCACGGCTCAAACGGCGAAAATGAGCTGCCGTCCGCAGTTTTACGGGATAGCACAAAAAAG
>ENA-OQJR01000586-OQJR01000586.1-human-gut-metagenome-genome-assembly--contig:-NODE-586-length-11418-cov-3.663095_pt1 | contig 11418 bp, 11 predicted proteins | sample MGYA00242614_ERZ504781 | MGnify/ENA primary metagenome ERZ504781 (study PRJEB26092, sample SAMD00036365) | human gut metagenome | host: Homo sapiens | study: EMG produced TPA metagenomics assembly of...
CTTTGATCTTGACCAGTTCTCCTGTATTATGAACTGCAAGATCAAGCATAAGTCTCAGAGCATATCTTCCTTTTGTAGAAATCTGCATTTTTCAAAACCTCCTGATTAAATTTCGTCGGATTATCATTGTTTTCTTTTATTATATAGTATTCCTAGTCATATAGTCAAGATGTATTCAACTTTCCTATATGAATATACAAAAAATCACAGAACCATCCCCAGTCCTGTGATTCTCTCACTGTCTTATACAGTATTATTTCTCCAGTTCTTCTGCTGAAGTAAATACATTAAATCCATTATTCTTAAGAATGCATTCTGTCACTGCACCATCCTCCGTCTGAAGAATTACTACAGGTCTGAGATCTTTTCTGTGGAAAGAAGTATAAATATAGTCAAGACTTACATTACTGTCTGATGCTACTTTCAGGAGTTCATCCAGACCGCCTACCTGATCTTTCATATCAACTACGATCGCCTGTGTAATACGATTCATATATCCACTCCTGTTTAAAACAATTTCCGCTTTATCCGGATCGTTGCAGATCATACGGAAGATTGCAAACTCCGGTGCATCGAAGCATGCAAATCCATAAATATTAATCCCGTTATCTGCAAGTATCCCTGTCACTCTTTTCAGACTTCCTGCTTTATTTTCCACAAATACAACATTCTGTTTGATCATCTCTTTTATCCTCCGGTCGACTCTCTCAGTATCTTTATAATCCCTCATCCACATATTTCTTAATATTGGATGTATTTACATATTTCGTCATATGCTCACCGTCTGTGATCACCAGAGTCGGAGCCTGCATAATTCCAAACTCCTTCACCATCTCCGGATTCTTCTCCGCATCAATAATCTCGAACTCCCTGCCTTCCAGTATCTTCTTCGCCACTCTGCAGTTCGGACAAGTACTGGTTGTAAACAGGTATTTATGTGATGCCACAGGTTCTATCTTCACATCATCCTTAGTCACAGTAACTACACTGGCATGAACCGGCTGTATTTTTCTGATATCTGAATGCATCACATCATAAAGCGTACGGTTCTTATACTCCTGTGCTTTACCGTCATTCCAGTTCTGTACAGGTCTGTAATATCCTGTGATACGACTGTAAACCTCCGCCTTCTTACCACATTTCGGACAAGTGAAATGCTCTCCGCTGATGTAGCCATGTTCCTTACATACAGAATAGGTCGGCGAAATCGTATAATACGGCAGTTTATAATTCTCTGCGATCTTACGTACCAGTGCTGCTGCTGCTTTCCAGTCAGGAAGCTTCTCACCGATAAATGCATGGAATACAGTACCTGATGTATAAAGCGTCTGCAGATCATCCTGAATATCCAGTGCATCAAAAATATCTGTGGTATATTCAACCGGAAGATGAGAACTGTTTGTATAATAAGGAGTATCCCCTTCCTTGCCTGCAGTCTTAATATCCGGCCAGCGTTTTCTGTCGTGTTTGGCCAGACGATAGGCAGTAGATTCAGCAGGAGTTGCCTCAAGATTAAACAGTTCTCCTTCGTACTTCTCCTGATAATCGGACAAACGTTCCCGCATATGAAGAAGAACTTCTTTTGTAAACCTCTGCGTACGCTCATCAGACATATCTTTTCCCAGCCAGCGGGCATTCAGACCAACCTCGTTCATTCCCACCAGTCCAATGGTAGAGAAATGATTGGAAAAGCTTCCAAGATATCTCTTTGTATAAGGATATAATCCCTCATCCAGCAGCTTACCAATTACTTCACGTTTAATATGCAGAGAACGTGCGGAAATATCCATTAAGCGATCCAGACGATTGTAAAACTCTTCCGGTGTCTTGGAAAGATATGCGATACGCGGCATATTTATAGTTACTACCCCCACAGAACCGGTACTCTCTCCTGATCCGAAGAAACCACCGCTCTTCTTGCGGAGTTCTCTCAGATCCAGACGCAGACGGCAGCACATACTGCGGATATCACTTGGTTTCATATCACTGTTAATATAGTTTGAGAAATACGGTGTTCCATATTTGGATGTCATCTCAAAAAGAAGGCGGTTATTCTCTGTATCAGACCAGTCAAACTCATTTGTTATGGAATAGGTCGGAATAGGATACTGGAACCCGCGTCCGTTGGCATCCCCCTCGATCATGGTTTCAATAAATGCCTTATTGATCATATCCATCTCTTTTTTGCAGTCTTTGTACTTGAAATCCATATTCTTTCCGCCTACGATAGCCGGAAGCTCTGCAAGATCATCCGGTACTGTCCAGTCCAGCGTAATGTTGGAAAAAGGTGCCTGTGTTCCCCATCTGCTTGGGGTATTGACTCCATAAATAAAGACTCAATACATTCTTCACTTCCGGATAGCTTAAATTATCTGCCTTGACAAAAGGTGCCAGATAAGTATCAAAGGATGAGAAAGCCTGCGCTCCGGCCCATTCATTCTGCATAATCCCAAGAAAGTTTACCATCTGATTGCAGAGAACACTCAGATGCTTTGCAGGTGAAGATGTAATCTTGCCTTCAATACCGCCAAGTCCCTCCTGGATCAGCTGTTTCAGTGACCATCCTGCACAATATCCGGTCAGCATGGACAAGTCATGAATATGAATATCCGCATTTCTGTGTGCATCTGCGATTTCATTGTCATAAATCTCAGACAGCCAGTAATTTGCAGTAACTGCACCGGAGTTGCTTAAGATCAGACCTCCAACTGAATAAGTAACTGTGGAGTTCTCCTTTACACGCCAGTCCTCAACCTTCACATAACTGTTTACGATTTCTTTGTAATCCAGAATCGTTGACTTCATGTTGCGAACCTTTTCCCTCTGCTTGCGGTAAAGAATGTAGGCTTTTGCCACATCTGCATATCCGGCCTGGATCAGCACATTCTCCACACTGTCCTGAATTTCTTCTACTGTAATCTTATTATCTGTAATCTTTTTCTGAAAATCAGAAGTAACACGCAGCCCTAAGAGATCAATCATCTCTTCGCTATAATTTTTCTCTTTTGCATCAAAGGCTTTATGGATAGCCGCTGTGATCTTGCCTATTTTAAACTCATCCACTTCGCCATCACGTTTTACTACCTGAAACATATCTAATGCCCCCATTTTCTCTTGTTAATCTGTTTCTCCTGCATATTCTTACCGGAGATATTTCTGTCGTTACTGTCCACTTTGCTCTGAGTAACACTGTAGATTCATTGTATCAGAGTATCACCGGTTCGTCAACACGCAAAAAATACCACATAATGTTCCTCATTTTCGCAAAAGGCACAATATATGGTATTTTTCTTATTTTTCAAAATATTTTTTTATACAACTCTGGCGTAGATTTCTTTCGGCACCCTTGCCTTCACAGCAATCCCTTCCTCTGTGTATTCCTCTGAGATAAGCTGCCCATATTCGCGGATCAGCTGGATTTTTCCTGCTTCCTGATAAGGGAAAAGGCGCTCCACATAAATCTGTTCTTCAGCAAGAAGCTTCTCCAGAAGATCATTCAGATCTGCAAGACCCTCGCCTGTCTTTGCAGAGACCTTCAGCGTATAGTCTGATTTAAAATCTCGCAGTACGCATGCCCCCGGTGCATCCTGCTTATTAAAGAGTGTAATGATCTTCTTTCCCATCACTCCCAGTTCTTTTAATGTCTCATATACCACATGCATCTGCATCTCTGCCTGCGGATTGGAAGAATCTACCACATGGATAATATAATCTGCATATTTGGCCTCTTCCAATGTGCTCTTGAATGCTTCGACCAGATGATGCGGAAGCTTATGGATAAATCCAACCGTATCTGTGAGAAGAATCTGCTGTCCGTCCTTCAAATTCAAAAGTCTGGTAGTTGGATCCAGTGTAGCAAACAGTTTATCCTCTGATAAAACCTCTGAGCCTGTCAGTGTGTTCAGCAGCGTAGATTTTCCCGCATTTGTATATCCTACGATCGCAGCAGTCTTCATATTGCCTCTGGCCCGGCTGGAACGGATCAGTTCCCTGTGTTTCTCCACCTGGGATAATTCCTGCTTCAAAGCAGAGATCCTTGTACGGATAAGACGACGGTCTGTCTCCAGCTTTTTCTCTCCCGGACCTCTGGTTCCGATTCCACCTCCCAGACGGGAAAGAGATTCCCTGAGACCGACCAGACGGGCAGATCTGTAGCGAAGCTGTGCAAGCTCTACCTGTATTTTACCCTCACTGGTTATAGCTCTCGCTGCAAAAATGTCCAGAATCAATAATGTCCTGTCCATCACCTTACAGTCCAGTTCCCGCTCCAGATTATTCAGCTGTGCAGGAGAAAGTTCGTCATCACAGATAATTCCGGTTGCATCCATAGCATATACCAGTGCACGTACTTCCTCTATCTTTCCTTTTCCAATATAAGTTCCGGGATGCACAGACTCACGATTCTGAATGATTCTTCCCACTGTAACAGCTCCCGCAGTTGATGCAAGCTCCTTCAGTTCATCCAGGGATTCTTCCACATTATCATGATCATCCGTCTGCACTCCCACAAGAACCACCCGTTCTTCAAGCTTTCCAAATTCTTCCATAAATTCTCCTCAGTCAGATGGATATTACACACGCGTTTTAAGAAATGCAAGTTCTTTCTTAACAGTTTTATCTTCCGGGTATAATTCCAGATATTCCTGTGCTTTCTGCAAAGCAGTCTGAAAATCCAGTTTCTTCTCATAGACTACGATCTCATTAAACAGCAGACTCTGCATATCCTCCGCTCCTGCCTCATGGATTCCGCTTTCTATATCAGAAAGGGCACTGTCATAATCCCCATCCTCTATATCACACAGTGCAAGTCCGTTAAATCCTTTGGCTCCGTTTTCCGCCTGTGATACATACTGCTGAAACATTGCTTTTGCATTTGCGCTGTCTCCTTTATCCATATATACCATACCAAGCAGAACCAGTGCCTCCGTATTATCGCCGTCTATGGCCTGTTTCAGTTCACTTTCAGCATTTTCATAATCATCCATATAATAATAAACTCTGCCGCGGTCACAATGATCCTCTGCATTTTTTGCAGTTCCTGACAAAGCAGCTTCCAGATAACGGGTTCCGTCTGCTTCCATATCCCTGTTCAGATATGCTCCGTAAATCTGGATAGCTCTGTCATAAGTTGCATCTTCGCCGTAGGCCTGTTCAAAATTAGCAGAAGCTTCCTCATAGGAATCCATGGCCAATGCTGTTTCTCCCGTAAGGAAATACAGATCCGCATCCATTTTATAGTTTTCTGCCAGAGTCTGGCAGTCTTCCAGTGCTGCCTCATAATCCTTTACTTTGAGATAAGCCACAGCTCTATACGACAGAATATCTTTTTTTAATGCTTTGCCAACTTTGTCACATTTAAGCGCATCATTGAAATATGTTATGGCTTCTTCATAGTTTCCAAGCTTGAGTTTCGCTACACCTGCACCTCTGTACGACTGTGCAGGCTTCACTCCTTCAGAAATTGCTGTCTCGTATTCTTCAAGTGCTGCCTCATAATTTCCCTGTTCCAGATCCTGTGCAGCCTGTTTATAATTCTTCGTATCTCCCACATTGCAGCCCGTCAGAAGTCCAAGGCTTAAGCAGACAGCAGTCAGAAATAATCTTTTTTTTCTATTATACATGTAATTCCTTTGCCAGTAAATCAGTCAATGAGCAATCCTTCGGATTCCATTACCTTTACTACATGATCAACATTCTCAAGGCAGAGTTCATCTGTTCCGGCTTCTACCATAACACGAATCAATGGCTCTGTGCCACTCTCGCGTACCAGAATACGCCCATCACTTCCCAGTTTCTTTGCAACTTCCTCTACAGCAGCAACTACCTTCGGATTCTCTCTCGCAGTCTTCTTGTCTGCCACCCGGACATTTCTGAGAAGCTGTGGATAAACCTTCATTTCCCTTGCCAGATCACACAGAGTTGCTTTCTTCTCTACACACGCTTCCATTACCATGAGAGAAGTAAGGATTCCATCACCTGTTGCAGCGTAACGGCTGAAAATAATATGTCCGGACTGCTCACCGCCAAGACTGTATCCATTCTCCATCATATTCTCTGCCACATATTTATCTCCTACTGCAGTCTGCTCATATTTCATACCCTCTCTCTCCAGAGATTTGTACAGACCGAGGTTTGACATAACAGTGGTTACTACTGTATCATCTTTTAATCTGCCCTGCTCCTTGAGATATTTTCCACATACATACATAATCTTATCACCGTCGACCACATTTCCCTTATGGTCAACAGCAATACAGCGATCTGCATCACCATCATAAGCAAAACCGATATCCAATCCATTGTCCACAACATATTTCTGCAGGACTTCAATATGGGTAGAGCCACAGTTTGTATTGATATTTGTACCATCCGGCTGGTTATTGATCACATAAGTCTTTGCCTGAAGTGCCTCAAATACACTCTTTGCAATAGCTGAAGAACTTCCGTTTGCACAGTCAAGCCCTACTTTAATGCCTTTGAAATCCCTGCTTGGAATAGAGATCAGATGTCCGATATAACGATTCCTTCCTGAAGCAAAATCCACAGTGCGTCCAATATCTTCTTTAGTTGCCAGAGGAAGATCCTCGATCAGGCCATCCAGATATGCTTCAATCCTTGCTTCTACTTCCGCTTCAATCTTCTGTCCGTTTCCATTGAGAAGTTTGATACCATTATCATAGAATGGATTATGGCTTGCGGAGATCATAATACCACAGTCAAAATCCTCTGTACGTACTGCATAGGAAACACTTGGGGTCGTCGTTACATGAAGAAGATATACATCTGCACCGGACGCTGTCAGACCTGCAACAAGTGCATATTCAAACATATAACTGCTTCTTCTTGTATCTTTTCCAATAACAATCTTAGCTTTATGGTCTCTTCCATAATACCAGCCTACGTAGCGCCCCACCTTAAATGCATGATCTACTGTCAGTTTAACATTTGCTTCTCCACGAAATCCATCTGTTCCAAAATATTTTCCCATAATTGCTCTCCTTTACTTTTTACAATATCCTCTGTTTCTGCACTGCATACTGTATTTCCCGGATCACACCCAAAACTGCTTTTAATCAGATCAGACATGTCTCCTGCGAAAGCTGCAGATATCTGCTTAACTTATTGATAAAGTCCCTGAGGATATATACCCGCTTCTGTAAGATTTTTAAATGCTCTCGTTACTGTTTCTTTATCTTCCTGATAGGTTACACCAAACCATGTATCCTTTGTCTCCAGGACATCAACTTTAGCACTTTCATTTTTGATCAGATGGTCAACTAACTCCGGAAGCAGATATTCCTTTTTTGTATCTTCCGGTGCGAGTCCACTGAGAAATTCTACAAATCCTTTCTCGAGAACCTCCATAAAGTCCGGCGTCAGTCCCCACATATTCATGGACACCAGATCCTTTACATCCAGTTCCTGCACACTTCCGTCCGCATTTCTTGACTCTGCACCTGTGGCAGTCTTAAATATATCATGCGTCTCTGTCACACCTGTAAGCTGTCCATTCTCAATATGGCAGATTCCTCTGGTAACGCTTCCATTATCGCTCAATGTATTTCCAAGCCTGAAACCGGCCATGCAGATGTGGAGTTTTCCGTCCTTTTGCTGTTCCTGCACAAGATAATCATGCACCTTCACATAAGCTTCTTTCCCATAATAATCATCTGCATTGATAACAATAAATGGCTCATCCAGAACCTTCTTTGCAGCAAGTACAGCCTGTCCGGTTCCCCAGGGTTTCGTGCGGTCAGCCGGTTTCGTAAATCCCTCCGGCAGATCATCAAGCTCCTGGAATACATATTCTACTTCCGTAATTTTCTCAATACGCTCGCCGATCACTCTGCGAAACTCTTCTTCCAGATCTTTACGGATAATAAACACTACTTTGTCAAATCCGGCTTCCAGCGCATCGTGGATGGAATAATCCATAATAATCTCTCCACATGGTCCCACCGATGCAAGCTGCTTGATTCCTTTTCCAAAACGACTTCCGATTCCTGCCGCCATAATCACAAGTGCTGTTTTCTGCATAAATATTTTCCTCCTGACATTCTTCTCTCATATCAATACTTTTTCTGTCATCTTCTGTCACATACCCTCTCCGCAATATTCTATTCCGCATCCTGAAGATTACTTAATTTTGCTGCCTGATCTGCTGCGATCAGACTGTCAATGATCTCATCCAGATCCCCGTTCAGAACATTCTCCAGTCTGTGCAGTGTCAGTTTGATTCTGTGGTCTGTCACACGGCCCTGTGGAAAATTATAAGTTCTGATCTTCTCTGAACGGTCACCTGTTCCAATCTGGCTTCTTCTTGCCTCAGCCTCAGCATCATGCTGTTTGGCAAGCTCCATCTCATACAGACGGGAGCGAAGAACTTTCAGTGCTTTATCTTTATTCTTAAGCTGTGACTTCTCATCCTGGCAGGAAATTACGATTCCGGTAGGAATATGTGTCAGTCGCACAGCAGAGTCTGTTGTATTGACACACTGTCCGCCGTTTCCGGATGCACGGAACACATCGAATTTACAGTCATTCATATCCAGATGGAAATCGATTTCCTCTGCTTCCGGCATAATAGCAACTGTACAGGTAGAGGTATGGATACGTCCGCCGGATTCTGTTTCCGGAACTCGCTGTACACGATGTACACCACTTTCATATTTCAGTCTGGAATAAGCACCTGCACCTGTAATCATAAATGTTACTTCCTTAAATCCGCCGATTCCGTTCTCATTGAGACTCATCATTTCTGTTTTCCAGCGGCGGGATTCTGCATATTTCACATACATACGGTAAATCTCTGCTGCAAAAAGGGCAGCTTCATCCCCACCTGCACCTGCACGGATCTCCACAATAACGTTCTTGTTATCATTAGGATCTTTCGGAAGAAGAAGGATCTTAAGTTCATGCTCCAGTTCCTCTACATTCTTCTTTGCCTCAGACAGTTCTTCCTTCAGCATTTCCCGCATATCTTCATCTTTCTCTTCCTCAAGCATGGAAAGACTGTCCTGTATCGTTTCTTTGTTTTTCTTATACTCCCGGTAAGCATCTACTATCGGCTGCAGATCGCTCTGCTCTTTCATCAGCTTCTGAAAATGTTCCTGATTATCGGTAACTCCCGGCTCTCCAAGCTCATTAAGCACCTCTTCAAAACGAATGAGCAGATCGTCTAATTTATCAAACATATTTATCCTCCTGTAATTTCTTTCGCCCCAGAACCACCCGGTCCAACCCGGCCAGATCCTGCCTTATCTCAATATCTTCAAATTTATATTTCCGCAAAAGAGCTGCCACATCTTCTCCCTGGCTGCATCCGATTTCATATAAAAGCCAGCCACCCGGAACAAGATGATCCTGTGCCTGTTCCGTGATAGCCCTGTAAAAATAAGTCCATCTTCCATACCATCCAGCGCCATACGCGGATCATGCAATTTTACTTCATCCATAAGATCTTCAATTTCCGCCGTAGGAATATATGGCGGATTTGATATAATCATATCATAAGCTCTGCTATAATTTCTATTACTATTTTCGCATTCTGTCATTTTTACAGTATCTTTTACAGCAGTCCTTTTCATATACTCTGTTCCGTACACAATGTTCTGCATTTCAGAAAACAGATTACTCTGTACGAATTCCGCATGCTCTGCCACTTCCAGTGTCCGTGCATTCCGCACAGCCACTTTCAGTGCCTCATCTGACAGATCCACGCCTGTTCCGTGTGCATCAGCTCTCTCCTTCAGAATACTGATAAGAATACAGCCGGATCCTGTACACATATCAAGAATATATGGATTTTTCACAGCTTTCATGCATTCAAGAGCGGACTCCACAAGTGTTTCCGTATCCTGTCTGGGTATCAGTACATTCTTATCCACATAAAATTCATGCCCCATAAAAAAAGCCTGATGCGTCAGATGCTGCAGCGGTATGTGTCCCGCACGTCTGCTGATCAGTTCCAGATATCTTTCAGCAGCACTTTCTGTGACACTTTCTTCTCCGTATGCAAAATAATACGCCCGGCTTTTTCCTGTGACATATTCCAGGAGAAGCCAGGCATCCAGCCCGGCTTCCTTAATCCCCGCCTGTGCAAGGATCATCTGTCCTTTTTTAATAATCCTGTCAGAGTTTCTCCGTTCATTGTTCTGCTTCAACTCCAAATTCTTCCTTCAGATATGCTTTCCAGTCAAAAACCGCCTCTACAGCCCTGATCGCAACCTCTGCCATATCTGCTGTCGGTTCCTTAGTTGTAAGTTTCTGCATTGCCAGACCCGGTTTACTGAAAAAGTCAGCAAGTTTGCTGTCTGATCTTCCAGCCCACTGAATAATCTCAAAAGATATTCCTGCTACAACCGGCACCATAAGAAGTCTTCCAAACAGTCTCACCCAGTAAAATGGAACCAATACAAAAATAAAATGCAGAAAAATGCTGACCAGCATAACCAGAAACAGAAAACTGGTTCCACATCTCTTATGCAGTCTGGAGCTTGCAAGAACATTATCCACCGTAAGCGGCAGTCCATGTTCCACGCAGTTAATGCACTTATGCTCTGCTCCATGATACATAAATGTTCTCTGAATATCCTTCATTCTGGAAATCAGAAGCATATATCCCATAAACAATGCAAGCTTTACAAATGCCTCAACTATTGTAACTGCAAATTCCGAAGCGCCAACCCTTCTGCAAAGACTTGCAAGGGCGTATGGCAGCAACATAAAGGCGGCAACTGATACCACGATCGAGACAGCAACTGTCACATATAACAGCCATTTGAACTGCTTATCTTCTTTTGCCTTTTTTGCAGCAAGCTCCTCTTCTGAAAGAGCAGCATTCTTCTGCTTATCCTCTTCGTCCTCCTCGTCCCCTGCGATCTCCGCTGAATACATCAGACATTTTGTGCCGACCACCAGAGAATCCACGAAGCTTACCACACCTCGGATCAGTGGATATTTGAGAAATTTTGCATTTCCGAATACACATTTGTAATCTTCTACTTTTAATTCAATCTCATTGTCCGGTCTGCGGACAGCAATGGAATATTTATCCTTATGGCGCATCATAATGCCTTCCATTACAGCCTGACCGCCGATGTTTGATGATTTCATTATTTTCTCCCAAAGAAACAAGAAAGGCTGAGATTTCCCAACCTCAACCTTCTCAATTCTTACTATATTCTGATTATTTGTTCAGGCCGTATTTCTTATTAAACTTATCGATACGTCCACGAGCCTGAGCTGCTTTCTGCTGACCTGTATAGAATGGATGGCATTTGGAGCAGATTTCTACGTGGATGTCCTGTTTTGTAGATCCTGTTACGAATGTGTTACCACAGTTGCAGGTTACAGTTGCCTGATAATAATTAGGATGGATTCCTTCTCTCATGATTTTCACCTCTCTGTAAAGATTCT
>ENA-OQJR01000589-OQJR01000589.1-human-gut-metagenome-genome-assembly--contig:-NODE-589-length-11392-cov-3.870484_pt1 | contig 11392 bp, 7 predicted proteins | sample MGYA00242614_ERZ504781 | MGnify/ENA primary metagenome ERZ504781 (study PRJEB26092, sample SAMD00036365) | human gut metagenome | host: Homo sapiens | study: EMG produced TPA metagenomics assembly of...
CCCGCACCGGCGGCGCCACTACGTTCGCTATCGGGTATGGCCAACTTCCGTCAAGCCTACCTCGGCGGTCATGACTCCATGGCCTTCTGGTACCACTTCGCCATCATGTTCGAAGCGTTGTTCATCCTCACCACCGTTGACAACGGCACCCGCGTGGCCCGTTATCAGATTGGTGAGTTGCTGGGCAACGTGCGCAAGCTGAAGAAGTTCGCTGATCCGACGTGGAAACCGGGCAACATCATCACCACACTGATCGCAACCGCCCTGTGGGGTGGCCTGCTGTGGGTCGGCGTGTGCGATACGAATGGTGGTATCAACGCCATGATGCCTATTTTCGGTATTTCCAACCAGCTGCTTGCCGCCGCATGCTTCATGCTGGTCACCGTTTGCGTGGCCAAGCTTGGCTATAAGAAGTACCTGTGGATTCCTGTTGTTCCTCTCGTTTGGGATGTGGCCGTGACCTTCACCGCCGACTTCCAGAAGATCGTCGGACCGATCAGTTACTTCGCCACCGCTTCCAAGTATCAGACGCTGATCGATGGTGGCACTTTGGAAGGCGAAGCGTTGGTCAACGCCAAGGCCGCACTCTCCAATGCGTACCTTGACGGCGTGCTCTCCGTGTTCTTCATGGTCATGATGGGAGTCTTCCTGGTCGTCGGCATCTACCAGACCGTGAAGATTCTTGCCAAGGGCAAGTTCGGTGTGGAAACCACGTCTGAGGAGCCGTTCGTGGAATCCGAATGGTTCGCACCGTCCAGCCTGATCGCCACCAAGCTCGAAAAGAAGGTGCAGCGCGAATACGCGGCCAAGAGCTATGAGCTGGCGCAGAAGGAACAGGCCGCAGCCTGATGCAGGGATTCACCACCATGGTCAGACGAATCTGGTCCGCATTATTGAAAGCCAAGGCCGGATTCGTCTGGTATGTGCGCGAATTCAGCGGAGAAGCGAAATACGACCACTATCTGGAGCATTTCGCAAGCGAACATCCCTGCGAAACCCCGCTGACCGAACGCGAATACTGGCGCATGCGAGAGGAATACGATCGCAAGCATCCCAACACCAGTTGCTGTTGCTGAAACTAACGGCCATACATAAACAATCCCCGTCTTTCATTTCGGAAGACGGGGATTGTTTTTCTTATATTTATGTTGCTTGCTTGCGATTATTCCTATACCGAAGATATTCGATTGCATGTTCCGCAATCAATATTTCGCAATCAAGAAGCGAGTCCCATGCTGTATTTCAATGTCATCACACGAATCGCGGACTGCGTTACTTTGTCTGCAAAAGCGGAATCGGCCGCGGCCTTCGCATTCAAACCATCCAAAACCTGCTGAACATAATCGAAAGCGCCAATGCAGGCAAGATCACCGCCGGCCTCAACCAATCGCACACCCAAATCACTTGGCTGAATGCCACCCAACGCAGTGGCGGACAAAGAATCCGAAGTGATGACACCTTGGAATCCGACCGTATTGCGCAAATAATCCGTTACCAAAGCGCTGGAGAACACGGCGGGATTATTCGGATCAATAGCCTGATAGGTGGCAAGCGACATCATCACCATGGAAGGGTTCGCCTCCAACGTACTGTTGAACGCGCCGATTTCCGCACCGTCCAACGTGGTGGTGGTATCAAGAATGCCGTCGGCGGTGAAATCGGTGTTGCCCGTCACCGAACCCAAACCAGGATAGTGCTTGATGGCGGTGCCTACACCCGAATCCGCCATGCCCTGAATGAACGCCTTGGCATGGTCGGCATTGCCGTCCGCATCAAGACCAAAATCACGATACAGTGCGCCGATCGGGCCATTGGAAGCCCTATCTACCGTTACCGTGCCCACCACCGGCGCCAAATCAACATTGATGCCGGCCGACTTGAGTTGGGAACCCCATACGGCAGCCGATTGCCGTAGCTGGTTGGTCGACATTGAACCCTGATTGGTGGCGGAAGGCATCTGGTCGAAACCAGCGCCTTGAAGATGCTGCACCAAACCACCTTCCTGATCAGTGGTCATCAACAGCTGATTATTGGCCGGCGCATACGATTGCAATGCGGATGTGGCTGCGGCGACACCGGCCGTTCCCGAATTCCAGTTGCCGATGATCAGCACCGAACCGACATGCTGGTTCACAATGAGATCCTGTAACGAGGAAGGATCGGATCCCGCATACAGGGGTGCCATGACGAGCTGACCGACGCGCTCTGCAAGACTCATGGCATTGACTGCAGCCACAGCTCTGCCATGCGGCGAGTCGTCCACCACGCTTGGCACGTTGGATTTGTCAAGCGCATCATGTGATGCATCGGACTGCTGCGAATTGGATTGCTCGGATTGGTTGGAGCCAGCATTCAAACTCGCGCTGGATGAACACCCAGCGAACGATAGCGGCAGTGCGATGGCGCACAGTGCGGCAGCACAACGAGCGAAATGAACGTGAACTCTCCTCATAGTGTCATTATCTATCACATGCCGGTGATGGCGAATACGATCGCATAAGAAAAGAACGGGTGGATTCGTGTTCGTGAATTGCGTAAACATTAGGCTAGTGGCATAAAGCACGTTCCGTGCCTGTCGATAGGCTATTAGTATGTCTTTTTTTGATATGTTTGGTCCCATGTTCGACCCGGAAAGCGGTCCGAACCGCTCCCAAGGGCAGCGTGCCAATAAATCCGGCAACGATGATCCCATCATTCTCAATGTCGAAACCGATGGTGATAACACCGCCCGGTCTTCGGCGAACATGCCTCCAAGAGGTCCGTCCGGTCCGCGTATCACACGCCAGCCGAACCGTCCGCGCAAATCGTCGAACGGCAACAAGATTCTAATCGGTGTGGTGCTGGCGCTTGCCATCATCATCGGCCTGTTCTTTGGCTTGGCGCAGTTCATCACCGACGTCATGTGGTATGCGCAGCTTGGCTTCCAAAGCGTGATTTGGACGCAGTTGGGTACCAGGGTAGGCCTGTGGGTGGCGTATGCGCTGCTGATCGCCGCGGTCGGATTCCTGTCCGCGTCGCTGGCGATCTGGGCTCGCCCCGATGCTGCCGATGGTTCCACGATTCGTATTAACGGCGACACCATCGAAGTGGGCAAGGGCGTGAGCTCAAAGAGTGCACGTCGTGTGGCTGTGGTGATTTCATTGATCGTCGGCTTGATGTTCGGATCGCAGTTTAATGCGAATTGGTCTGAAATCCTGCTGATGTTCAACGCGCAGAGTTTCGGCACCACCGACCCGCAATTCGGCATCGACAATGGTTTCTATGTGTTCGTATTGCCTGGCTTGAAGCTGATCATGTCGGCAGTGTCGTTGCTGCTGCTTGCCGGCATCATCTTCTCCATCGTCACGCATGTGATGATGGGCGGCATCCGAATCACCATGCCAGTGCATGGTCGTGGACTGTTCCACATCACCAAGCGTGCGCGTAGACAGATCGGCATCTGGCTGATGCTCAACATGTTCGCATGGGCGACGAATCAGGTGCTTGGCGTGTTCTCCCACCTCACGCAGGAGGGTAGCCGCATCACCGGTGCCACGTATACCACGGTCAACGCCACGATTCCCGTCACCTTCATCATGGCTGCCATCACCGTCATTCTCGGTGTGATTCTCGGCGTGTGGATCATGAAGTCGCATGCGTTGGAAGGCCAGGCTCCGATTGCGGTGCGTGCTTCCGAAGCGCTTAAAGCGTGGAAGGTGCCGACCGTGGCCATCGCATCCGCCATTGTGGTGAGCTTGGTGCTTACCGTGGCATGGCCGATGCTGCTGCAGCGTTTCCGTGTGAATCCGAACGCGCAGGAAATGGAATCTACCTATATCCAGCGTAATATCGACGCCACCCGTGAAGCATACGGTCTGAACAATGTGAAGACCGAACAGTATCAGGCCACTACGGAAGGCGAGGCTGGTGCGTTGGCTGATTCCGCGGAATCGACCGCGCAGATCCGACTGCTCGATCCGCAGATCGTTTCCCCGACATTCAAGCAGCTGCAGCAATCCAAGCAGTATTACACGTTTGCCGATACTCTTGCCGTCGACAAGTATGAGGTCGACGGTGTGAGCCAAGATACGGTGATCGCAGCACGAGAACTTGACCTTGCCGGTCTTGACAATCGTAACTGGGTCAACGACCATACCGTGTACACGCACGGCTATGGTGTGGTGGCCGCCTACGGCAACAAGGTGACGGCCGACGGCCAGCCAAAGTTCTTCGAGGCGGGTATTCCAACCCAAGGCAAGCTCACCGAATCCGAACAGTATGAGCCGCGTATCTACTTCTCGCCGAACGCTTCCGAATATTCGATCGTGGGCGCTCCGGAAGGTACGCAGTCTTGGGAGTTCGATTACCCGACCGGTTCCGAAGGCGCCACCAACACGTTCGGTGGCAATGGCGGCCCGAAGATCGGTAATATCTTCTCCCGACTGCTGTATGCCATCCGTTTCGGCTCCGACCAGATTCTGTTCTCTAACCGTGTGAACTCCGAATCGCAGATCCTCTACGATCGTTCCCCGAAGGAGCGTGTGGCCAAGGTCGCGCCATACCTGACGCTTGACGGCCGTGTGTACCCGGCGGTCGTGGATGGTCGTGTCAAGTGGATCGTCGATGGCTACACCACGTCTGACGCCTACCCGTATTCGCAGATGACCGATCTGGGCGAAGCCTCCAAGGATTCCACTACGGAATCTTCGGCCACGGTGAGTGAGCTGGCTTCGAAGAACGCCAACTACATTCGCAACTCCGTGAAGGCCACCGTCGATGCGTATGACGGTTCCGTGGACCTGTACGTGTGGGACGAATCCGATCCGGTGATCAAGGCATGGCAGAAGATCTTCCCCGGCCAGTACCACCAGTTGTCGGAGATTTCCGGCGATCTGATGAGCCACCTGCGTTACCCGGAAAGCCTGTTCAAGGTGCAGCGAGAACTGTTGACCAAGTACCATGTGTCGAGCGCCAGCCAGTTCTTCTCCGGTGAGGATTTCTGGCAGACTCCGGTCGATCCGACCGAATCCCAGCAGGCTCAGGAACGCGACATTCTGCAGCCGCCGTACTATTTGACGCTGCAGACCGGTGGATCCAACGAACCGGTGTTCTCGTTGACGTCGTCGTATATTCCCGCAGGCACGTCAACTCGAGAGATTTTGACGGGATTCCTGTCTGTCGATTCCGATGCGGGCCACGAAAAAGGCAAGATCGGCGCGAACTATGGCACGCTTCGATTGCAGGAGTTGCCGAAGGATTCCAATGTGCCAGGCCCCGGTCAGGCACAGAACAACTTCAATGCGTCGGCCGACGTGTCGAAGGAACTTAATTTGCTTGAATCCGGTTCCACCAATGTGCAGCGAGGCAATCTGCTTACACTGCCGCTCGGCGGCGGATTGGTGTACGTGCAGCCGGTGTACGTCAAGTCTTCCGGTTCCACCAGTTTCCCGCTGTTGAAGAAGGTGTTGGTGGCCTTCGGCGACCAGGTCGGATTCGCCAACACGTTGGACGAAGCGCTCGATCAGGTGTTCGGCGGCAACTCCGGTGCATCCGCTGGCGATGCTGAAAACGTCGACGGCTCGACCAGTGGCAAGACTGATACGTCCGATACCAACGGCGATGCCTCCACCGATGGTTCTTCCGGAACCGATGGCACGGATTCGTCATCTGGAACAGACTCGGGCAATGACAGCAGTTCCGGCAATACCGGTAGTAGCTCCGGCACGATGAGCAACGGTCTGAAGAGCGCGCTTAACGACGCTTCCCAGGCAATGAAGGATTCCGACGCGGCTATGAAGAAGGGCGATTGGTCCGCTTATGGCGAGGCGCAGAAGAAACTTCAGGAAGCGTTGAACAAGGCGCTCGAATTCGAGCAGTAGTTTCCGCACAAGTTCCGTACGATTGCTGTTTGCATAAGGCGGGAGACTGGTTCCATATGGGGAACCGGTCTCCCGCCTTCTGCATATGCCCGGTATGCTCAAAAACATGATCGAGTATTCCTACCGCATCGCGACGCAAGACGACATTCAAGCAATCACCGACATTTACAACGCTGCAGTCATACGAGGTGGATCATCGGCCGATATAACTCCACGCACATACGAACAGCGCAAAGCATGGGTTGAATCGCATCATGATCCGTATGCGGTGTTCGTTACGGAAACGGTAGATGATGACGGAGAGAGGCGGATCATTGGATTCAGCGCGCTTTCCGTTTTCTACGATCGCGCAGGATACGACGGTGTCACCGATCTCGCCTATTATATCGATCCGCAATGGCAGGGCAGGGGAGTCGGTACATACACACTCACCAAACTGCTTGAAGAATGTCGAAAGCGTAATATGCGTAAGGCATGCGGCATTATTTTCGCAGACAATGCCGGTTCGATCGCACTGATGAAACGGTTCGGTTTTACACAGTTTGGCCTCATGCCAACTGCCGCCACCGATTCCACCGGCACCATGCGTGACATGAGTTACTGGTATCTCGACCTGTAAGTACAATCTTTGCGGTTATCAAGACGAGACAATGTGACGCAATATGAACGCGCACAAACGTATGTATGAATGAATGGAACGATTTCAATGGCATCTGATTTCTGGTTGATCGCAGGACTTGGCAATCCGGGATCCAAATACGAAGGCACCCGTCACAATATGGGATTTATGGCGGCCGATCTGTTGGCCGAACGTTGGTCGGTCAACTTTTCCGACCATAAAGGGCTTGCCATGCTCGGCAAAGGCGTGATGAACCTGTCTGGCCGTAACGTCAAATTCTTCCTGGCAAAGCCGCTCACCTACATGAACGAGTCAGGCAATGCGTTGGCTTCCATCAGTGCCTACTATCAGATTGAACCAGACCATATTGTGGTGATTCACGACGACATGGATCTTGATTTCGGACGTATCAAAGTCAAGGCAGGTGGCTCCGCAGGCGGCCATAACGGCATCAAATCAATTGATCGTGCCTTGGGAACGCCAAAGTATGCCCGAGTGCGCATGGGAGTCGGTCATGCGCAACGCGGCGCCCACGCCCACGACAACACGGTGAATTGGGTGCTGGGCGGATTCGGTCCGGATCAGCGCAAGCAGCTTCCGGAATTCCTTGCCGACGGTGCCGACGCGGCGGAAACCATCATCTTCAACGGCCTCGCCAAGGCTCAGGAGCAGTTCAATGGCCGCTGAACCGGTGCAACTGCCGACGTCAGGTTCGCTGGCTGGCATTCTCGACGTACTCGAAACCGATGAGGATTTTCGTGCGCTGATTTCCGACGAGATCGAAGTGCCGGAATCCGACATAGACCCCAGCATCACCGTTGGCGTTCCCGAAGGATTGCGTCCGGCGCTCGCTGCCGGGGCAGCGGGAACACGACCGGTTGTGCTTGTGGTGGCTTCCGGGCGCGAGGCCGAGGAAATGGTTGAGGCGATTCGTTCGTGGTATTCCGGCGATCCAAACGATGTGGCACAGCTTGAAGCGTGGGAAACCTTGCCGCACGAACGTCTTTCGCCTCGCGCCGATACCGTGGCGAGCCGTATGGCGGTGTTCCGCAGACTGATGCACCCTCAAGAGGGAAGCAAGCTGTTTGGCCCCATCAGGATTCTCGTCATGCCGGTGCGTTCCCTGATTCAGCCTGTGGTTGCGGGCTTGGGGGATGTGGAGCCGCTGGTGTTCTCCCAAGGTGAGGAGTTGGCGCTCGATGAGGCGTCGCATCGACTGGTGGAGAATGCGTATACTCGAGTCGACTTGGTGATGGATCGTGGTGAATTCGCAGTGCGAGGCGGCATTATCGACGTGTTTCCTCCAACATTGCCGCATCCGGTTCGTATCGAATTCTTCGGTGACGAAATCGATACCATCAAGGAATTCCATGCATCCGACCAGCGTACGTATGGCAGTGACATTCCGATGGTCTGGGCCACGCCATGCCGTGAGCTGCAGCTGACCGAAAAGGTGCGCGTGCGTGCGAAATCCCTGATCGGCTCCATTCCAAACGCCGAAGACATGCTTGAATCCATTGCCAACGCCATTCCTGTCGAAGGCATGGAATCGTTGCTTCCCGCATTAGTCGATGATATGGAACCGGTGCAGGGCATGCTTCCCAAGCGTGCGTTGGTGATGCTGTCTGATCCGGAAAAATTGCGTCGCGCTGCCGACGATCTTGCCAAAACGGCTAATGAATTCCTTGCAGCCAGTTGGCATGTTGCTGCATCCGGTCATGGTGCCGGTGCTCCAATCACATTCGATCAGGCGAATTTCTACGATTTTGAGGAAACGATTTCCTCACTGGTGTTCTCTAGGCATGACGTATGGAAGCTTACGAGTTTCGGTGTGGACTCCAGTAGGGAAGGCCGCGTTCAGCTCGACGCCACCAATCCTGGAGAATATCGCGGAGATGAGGCCAAGACAGCTTCCGGTATCGAAGGTCTTCTTGATGCCGGCTATGCCGTCACCGTCACTGCAGGAGCGCAAGGCACTCTTGTTCGACTCAAACGTGCCATCAACGAACGGGAATCGCCAACTTCGACTGCATCAGATCGCGTGCCATCGACGGATTCGTCGATAATGCCGCGAAAGTCGCACTGCTTACCGAACGCGACCTGACCGGACGTACATCGGCCGCGGGACAGGCAAAAACACCTAAACGTCGCCGTAAGGCCATCGACCTTATGGAGCTCAAAGCCGGCGATTACGTGGTGCATGAGCAGCATGGCATCGGCAGGTTCCTCGAAATGCGCCAGCGTACCATCGGAGCGGGCGCCAACCAGACCACACGCGAGTATCTGGTCATCGAATACGCATCCAGCAAGCGCGGCGCACCTGCCGACAAACTGTTCATCCCCACCGACCAGCTTGACCAAGTCAGCAAATACATCGGTGCCGACGCTCCAAAACTCAACAAACTGGGCGGATCCGACTGGGCTGCCACCAAGGCGAAAGCACGTAAGCATGTGCACGAAATCGCCGAAGATCTGGTCAAACTGTATTCGGCACGTCAACGTATGCAGGGGTATGCCTTCAGCAAAGACACCCCTTGGCAGAAAGAACTGGAAGACGCTTTCCCGTACCAAGAAACCGCTGATCAGCTGACCACCATCGACGAAGTCAAATCCGATATGGAAAAGCCCGTGCCGATGGATCGCCTGATTTGCGGCGACGTGGGATTCGGCAAAACCGAAATCGCCGTACGTGCCGCATTCAAGGCGGTGCAGGATTCCAAACAGGTGGCTGTGCTGGTGCCGACCACATTGCTGGTGCAACAGCATTTCGAGACGTTCACCGAACGTTTTGAAGGATTCCCGGTGGAAGTAAGGGCGATGAGCCGTTTCCAAACCACCAAGGAGATCAACGACACCATCGAGGGACTTGAAGACGGTTCCGTCGATGTGGTGATCGGTACGCACAAACTGCTCGGACCGAAGGTCAAATTCAAGGATCTGGGACTGGTCATCATCGATGAGGAGCAGCGTTTCGGCGTCGAACACAAAGAGACGTTGAAGGCGCTGCGTACCAATGTGGATGTGCTGAGTCTGTCGGCAACACCGATTCCGCGAACGCTGGAGATGGCCGTTACAGGCATTCGTGAAATGTCCACGTTGGCCACGCCTCCGGAAGACCGCTTGCCGGTGCTTACCTACGTTGGCGCGTATGAGGATGCTCAGGTCACTGCTGCGGTCAGACGTGAGCTGTTGCGCGGTGGCCAGGTGTTCTACGTGCACAACCGAGTGCAAGACATCGCTTCGGTTGCCGCGAAGATTCACGAGCTGGTGCCGGAATCGCATGTCGGCATCGCCCATGGCAAGATGGGGGAGAAGCAGCTTGACGGTGTGATCCGAGACTTCTGGCATCGCGACATTGATGTGCTCGTATGCACCACCATCATCGAAACCGGTCTTGATATTTCCAATGCGAATACGTTGATCGTCGATCATGCCGACCGTTTCGGCCTAAGCCAGCTTCATCAGTTGCGTGGTCGTGTCGGGCGAGGCCGTGAGCGTGCCTACGCGTACTTCCTATATGATCCGACCAAGCCGATGACCCAGCAGTCGCATGACCGACTGGCCACCATCGCGCAGAACACTGCGCTCGGTTCAGGTTTTGACGTGGCGATGAAGGATCTTGAGCTGCGTGGCACCGGCAATCTGCTGGGCGACGAGCAGAGCGGGCATATCGAGGGTGTTGGTTTCGATCTGTATGTGCGCATGGTGTCCGAGGCCGTCGAGCAGTACAAGGAACCGGAACGTACGGAATCGGTTGCTGTCACCATCGATCTGCCGATCGAAGCGTCCATTCCCGTCAGCTACATCGATTCCGACAAATTGCGATTGGAAGCCTACCGCAAGTTGTCGGGTGCTCGTACGGAAGCCGATCTTGACGAGTTGCGTGATGAACTTACAGATCGTTACGGCAAGCCTCCGGTCGATTTCGAGGCGCTGTTCGATGTGGCGAGACTTCGGTTCAAGGCAAGGAAGTTGGGCATTACCGAAATCATCGGGCAAGGCCGTAACGTTCGTGTCGCCAAATTCGAGCCGCGAGAATCCGTGCAAATGCGCATGGCCAGAATCTACAAGGGCATTCAATACCGTCCGATGACTAAAACGTACCTGATCCCCACGCCATTCGCGGGTTCGCTGGGATCTGGTCCAATGAGCTCTGATGAAATCGTTGGTTGGACGAACCAATTGCTGGATGACCTTGACTGGAAGCCAGCGCCAAGGAAATAGCAGGTGAAGTTCCAGACGCGTCCGACACGATTTGTGTGAGCGTTCACATAAATCGTGTCGGATAAGTTTGCCATACGTCCACAAAACGCACTATTCTAGGCAATGTCATCACAACCTAACGTTTATAAGGAGTAGTTGTGGCAGTAATTGAAAGCGTTTACGCGCGTCAGATTCTCGATTCCCGCGGCAACCCGACCGTTGAGGTCGTTCTCGACACCGAAGACGGTGCTCAGGGCCTGGGCCTCGTTCCGTCCGGTGCTTCCACCGGTGAAGCTGAGGCTTGGGAGCGTCGCGATGGCGACAAGTCCGTGTATCAGGGCAAGGGTGTTCTCAATGCCGTCAAGGCCGTGAACGAAGAGATCGCTCCGAAGGTCATCGGCATGGATGCTTCCGACCAGCGCGCTCTCGATGAGGTCATGATCGAGCTCGACGGCACCCCGAACAAGGGTCGTCTGGGCGCCAACGCCATCCTCGGCGTGTCCCTGGCTGCTCTGTATGCCTCCGCTGAGTCCGCGGGCCAGCCGCTGTACCCGCTACATCGGCGGCACCAACGGCCACATCCTGCCGGTTCGAACATGAACATCATGAACGTGCGCTCACGCTGACTTCGCCACCGACATTCAGGAGTACATGATCTCCCCGTACGGCTTCGACACCTACAGCGAGGCTCTGCGTGCAGGCGTTGAGGTCT
>ENA-OQJR01000590-OQJR01000590.1-human-gut-metagenome-genome-assembly--contig:-NODE-590-length-11382-cov-2.484318_pt1 | contig 11382 bp, 14 predicted proteins | sample MGYA00242614_ERZ504781 | MGnify/ENA primary metagenome ERZ504781 (study PRJEB26092, sample SAMD00036365) | human gut metagenome | host: Homo sapiens | study: EMG produced TPA metagenomics assembly of...
ATACAACAAATATGCAGACTGCTGCAGGAAATGTAGAATTTACCAACGATGCGGTATTTTCACATGATTGGACAGGATATCATTTAATCTGGCAGGATCAGTTGATTTTTCCAGAGTTATCTGCAACGGATAAAGTTCAGGTAACGTCAGAAGAGGCAAAGAGAGGAGATATTTTAGACAGAAATGGTCGTCAGTTGGCTGGAGAGGGAACTGCATCTTCGGTAGGAATTGTTCCGGGCAGAATGGAGAACAGGGAAGATACAATAAAAAAACTGGCAGAGTATCTTGGAATTGGAGCAGACGAAATTGAGGATAAGTTAAAAGCCGGTTGGGTAAAAGCAGATTCTTTTGTACCAGTAGCAACAATTCCTAAAATACAAGAGGTCGATCTTTTGACAGTGAATCCGGATAAAACTGTTCTGGAAGAAAAAGAAAAGCAGGACACATTATTGAAGATTCCAGGTATTATGTTATCTGATGTAAAAGTACGAACTTATTATCTAAAAGAAGCTGCCTCTCATCTGGTAGGGTATGTACAGGCGGTTACAGCCGAGGATTTGCAGGAACATAAAGGGGAAGGGTATCGTACAAACAGTGTGATTGGAAAGACGGGACTGGAAACGCTTTATGAAAAAGAACTAAAAGGAACAGATGGGTGTGAAATCTGTATTGTAAATGCAAATGGAAATAAAAAAAGTGTTATTGCATATGAGCCTAGAAAAGATGGAGAAGATATCCATACTACGATTGATGGTGATCTTCAAAGTACTCTTTATGAACAATTTAAAGAAGACAGAGGATGTTCTGTAGCTTTGAATCCTTATACAGGGGAAGTATTGGCGTTGGTAAGTACGCCATCTTATGATAATAATGATTTTGTACGTGGAATGGACAACAGCCAGTGGAGTGCATTAAATGAAAATGAAGACAGGCCTTTATACAACCGCTTTCGCCAGACATGGTGTCCAGGCTCAACTTTTAAACCTGTAATTGCTGCAATTGGATTAAAAGTGGGGGCATTTACTGCAAATGACGATTTTGGAAATGAGGGTCTGGCGTGGCAGAAAGATTCCTCGTGGGGAGATTATACAGTGACTACACTTCATGATTATGAACCTGTGATCTTGAAAAATGCGCTTATTTATTCAGATAATATTTATTTTGCAAAAGCAGCATTAAAAATTGGTGCGGATCAACTGATGCAGTCTCTAAATCAAATAGGATTTAATCAGGAACTTCCATTTGATATTAAAATGTCAGAGTCCCAATATTCTAATATGGACAAGATAGAAACAGAAATCCAGCTTGCTGACAGTGGGTATGGACAGGGACAGATTCTGGTAAATCCTTTGCATCTTGCAAGCATTTATACGGCTTTTCTAAATGATGGAAATATGATAAAGCCATATCTTCACACGGATGGTGGAAGCACTTCCAGTGAAATCTGGATAAAAGATGTTTTTTCACCACAAATTGTTTCGGAGGTTATGGAGGGGTTAGAGGGTGTAGTGAATAACCCGGAAGGAACTGGTTATGGAGCATGCCGGGAAGACATTAGATTAGCAGGAAAAACCGGAACAGCGGAACTGAAAGCTACAAAAGAAGATACATCTGGAACAGAAATTGGCTGGTTTACAGTTTTTACTACAGATAGAGATACAAAGAATCCTATTTTGCTCATCAGTATGGTAGAGAATGTGAAAGATATTGGAGGAAGCGGTTATGTGGTGGAAAAGGATAAGGCGATACTGGATGAATATCTTGGTAATGAATAATTTTTACCTTTAAATATTACAAATGTAAGAGGAAAATGATATGAAAAAAATTTGGAAAATATTTTGGGGAGTTATTTTTCTTGCTGTCTGTAGTGGATGTGGCATAAAGAAAGAGCAGAAAAAGACAATTGAAGATACGAAAGAAAAAATTTACAGAGAGTGTGAAATGCTGGCAGAAGACTATCAGAGCATATATGAGAATGCTGCGAAAGAAAATGCACTATATGAGTTGAGTACAATACAAAAAAGTATGGATTATTTTGGAAAATATGGATATGCAGTAATTGATTCCTACAATCAGCTGGATATGGTTCAAAGTATTAAAGTAGATGATTTTTTGAAAAAAGCAGAAAAAGAGAAAAATGGAAAAACTACTATATTTCAAGTTATAGCAGGGGATCATTTTATTCGGTATGATCTGAAAACCAAACAGGGGAAAATAGACGTTGAAGTAAGCTCTTTTAAATGGAAAGAGGATACTTGGCAGGAAACATATTATCATGAGTTTAGAGCTAATTCATGGAAATATACAGAAAACGGGTATTTCTTTATGGAAGAATATCATCCGGCTGGATATGATGGACCGTCTGGATATCGGGCCTTTCGGGTAGTGCCGTTAAATAAAAAATGCAGGGAGCTGAATCGAAAATATATACTTCCTTTTGGATATACACTTAATAAATTGTTTACTTCTAATTGGAGTGAAAAAAATTATGATGGAATAAATTTTTATGATGTTTTTGACCGTTTACTTTCAATGGAAGAAAAACCGATGAATTTAAGGAAGGAAAGACTTATGAAATCCCAAAAGAATCATTTGAAGCGATATTTCAAAAATATTTTAATATAAGCGCAGAGATACTGCAGACAGGAACGGTATTTCACACGGAAACACAGACATATCGGTATCGAACCAGAGGAATCGTATATGATTTTGCTCCCACACCATATATTCCATATCCGGAAGTTGTTTCCTACATAGAAAATCAAGATGGAACAATAACACTGGAAGTAAATGCGGTATGGCCACAAAAAGAATTAGATCAGGCGTTTTGTCATAGCGTAACCATTCGGCTGTTAGATAAAGATAGATTTCAATATGTATCCAATTATGTATCAAGGTCAGAAATAGAGGTTACCTGGTATACGGAAAGATTATCAGACGAAAAGTGGGAGGAATGTTATGGAGATAATTGATATGATTACAAAAAGAAAACTGAAAAAGATGATGAGCGTTTTATTTATTTCGGGATGCTTTTTCATAGGAAATACAAAATGTAAAGGGGCTGATTTAGAATATATTTCACAGGAAACTGCGAATTATGCTGTACAAGAAAGAGGATATGATTTGCCAGTAGATGAAGTCGTGAAAGAAGAAGCTATTGAAGATTGTAAGAATGTTATGAATCAGATGAAAGTCATTTATCAAAAGGCGGATAAAGGAACTTCATCGAATGTAGTAGTTTCTGAGACAGTAATGGAAAAAATGCAGGAAGTATTAAAGGAAAAAAATGTACCCTGTTATTACATCAGCGCCGTATTCAAATATGGCTAATTATTCTAAAATGGAAGAATTTCTTTTCAGGGCAGAACAGGATCTGCCAGGAGATATCGTCTTATATAGGATTAACAGGGATGGTGGGATAGAAAGACTCAAATTCAATTATGATGGGACAGATATGTATTTGTTGGCTGCGAAAGTTGTTTGGGGTATGAACGACAATCCATCTATTGTATATGTTTCGTATACAAGGATAGAAGAATGGAAATATACAGAAAAAGGCTGGTTTGGTTATACGCTATGTGTTCCAAAATATCCGGAAGTATCAGAAGCGGTTGATGGCAGTTCTATGATAAGAATTAAACCTTTAAGTGATGAATGCAGGGAAGTTTCAAAGAGGTGTGTGTATTTGCTTGGATATCAGGGGAATAATCTTTTATGTTCTGATTGGGATAGATCTGATATGGAAGGGTTAGATTATAATGGTTTATATGAATATTTATATCGAATGAAATACGGGGAGAGATATGAGTTTTCAGGTAACTCAAGTGGAATTCCGGCAGAAGAGTTTGAAAATCTGATAATGGAGTTTTTGCCGATAACAGCGGAGCAAATTAAAAAATGGGCAGTATTTGATTCGGAACATCAAACTTATGACTGGGAACGATTAGGTTGTTTAAATTATAGCCCTACTTATTTTGGAACATCTTTACCGGAGGTCGTTGAAATAAGAGATATCGGAGAGGGAAACAATGTGCTGGTTGTTGATGCTGTATGTGATACATTTATATGTAATGATGCCGTTATTACAAGTGAGCTGACTGTTAAGTTCAACGATGATAAGAGTTTTAAATATATGGGGAATAAAATTCTGAATAATGGTACGAAAGAAGTTCCCAAATATCAATATAGAATAAAAAGAAAGAACTGATAACAACTATCAGCCCTTTCATATTTGTTAATTCCATATATGTAATTTTTTTAAGATATCAGAAGTGATTTCAAATGCTTTTTTGCCAGTTGCATTAGAATCACTTTGGATATTGGTTGCAAAATAATAGCTGTTATCGGAAGTTTCTACATATCCGATAAACCAGCCGTTGATATCCTGTCCGTTGACACGACCGGTTCCAGTTTTTCCGTAGAAATTACCATTAGGTGTACTGGCAATTTTTATAGCATTTTTAACAGAAAATACATTTTGGGAATTTAGATGGAATTCATTTGTGTTAAATTTTTTCAATAATGTTACTTGCTCTAAAGGCGAGATTTTTAATGAAAAATCGGACCAGTATAAATCCAGATTTGAACTGGTTGTCTGGTTTCCATATTCTATTTTATTCAAAAATTCCTGGACTCTGTTAATTCCGAGCTGCGAATCAATTGCCTGGAAATACCAGTTAACGGAATTTTGCATAGCAGAGTTTAAATCCTGATCAGCTTCCCAGGATGGAAAAGGAAAGGCATCACCATTCCATGTCATGGAAGAGTGTTCTGGTGTGATGATTCCGGATTCCAACCCTAATAATGCATCGTATATTTTGTAGGTAGACTCTGGCGGAATACGTTTGGTGGCTTCTTCAAGATCGTATATTTTCCAGGAATCCAAATTATTGTCATACAAAACAAATGATCCATCATATGTTCCAAATGTTTCGGATATATCTAACAGGGAGATATTTTTGTCTGTATCACTAAAATGATATACGCTTTGAGTAGAGGCATCAATGGATAAAATGGGTGTACATCCAATAAAAACAGCACTAATGACCAGATAAATTATCAATGCTCTCATTCTTTGATAAAGAGTTTCTTTCCTAAAAACGGCGATGTTGAGAATACGTCGTTTCATCTGCCTGAAATTTCCGGACATTCCAACTGCCAGTGGAGAGGAAAAAGAGGATATTTTTTCTGCAAAATTAATCAGTGTAGTTCCATAAGCTTGGTATTCATCAGCAGAAATCATCTGCAATACAGCAGAATCACAGGCTATTTCACGGTCACAGAGAATTTCTTTTAAAGTGTACCAAACAAAAGGGTTAAACCAGTAGAGTATATTACTTATGACCATGAGGAAGCCAATAAATGTATCTTTGTGACGGTAATGCTGTAATTCGTGTAGCAGCATAAAACGCATATCATCAGGATTCAGTTCGGAAATTAAATGGATGGGAATGTAAATTCTGGGATGTATTATTCCGATTAAAACTGGTGATTTTAAAAATGCAGTACTGTAGACGGATACTGGGTGAGAGATTTTAAGTTCCTTTAAACAATTGTAATAAATAGTTTTTACCTGCTGATTTTGAAGCGGGAGAGCAGATCTTTTTATGGAACGTACATAGTTTAATGAATGAAGGGTGAGGACTGACATAATCATAACACCCGTTATCCATATTAGAAAGAGTATGGTATTCAAGCCTCCAGAAAATTGACTACTGATGGAAACTGAAAAATCATTCACCTGGTTTAACAAAATATTTTGTGTATTACTGGTAAGTTCGGATAGCGTGTCGGTACCAGAGTTAAGTCCTGAGTCAGTTTGAAAAAAATGTAACCATGAAAAAAGTTGTGAGCCATGAATCTGTACAGGAAAAAATGGCACGGCAAGTAGTAAAAATAAAAGAAAACAGAGATGGTACTGTGTAGCCGCAGATAAATATTTTTTCAGAAGTTTTTTTGTTCCGATTATTACAAGTGTAAAAATACATATGAAGATATTACTGATTAAAAAGTGGATAATCCAGTTGCTCATTCAAAACCTCCTATTTCTGATGTTTTGATAATAAATGGCGTAAGTTATCAATTTCTGTTGAAGAGAGCTTATCGTCTTCAAGGTAAGAAGCCAGCATAGAAGAAAGATTTCCATTATAATATCGCTTTAAAAAAGAATTGCTTTCCTGGCGTATATATTCATCTTCTTGGACTAATGGAGTATAGACAAATACCCGGCTTTGTTTTTCGTAGGAAAGAGCTTTTTTGGAAACAAGTCTCTTGATAAGAGTTTGAATTGTTTTTGGACTCCAGCTGGTAGTTAGAGTAAGTTTTTCTGTAATTTCATTTGTATTGATGGGAGCATATTTCCATACAATTTTCATAACTTCAAATTCGGCTTCTGAAATTTGGGGTAGTGACATAATAAAATCCTCCTGCTAAATCCTACATATGTAATAAATATATTATATTACTTGTAGAAGAAAAAAGTCAAATGGCAGATGATATATAGAATATAAAATTAATAATGTAGAGGCAATAAAGGTGAAAAAGATAGAAATTATTGAGAGAATCACAGATGCTAATGGAAGCATAAGTGAAAACATATTGACTAGCTGGGAACATAAAAACCAATTCATACCGGAAATTATAAGGTTTGGAGAATTAAAAATATATCTACAGGAACAAATTGTTAAAAAGAATGATAGTGATGTTCATCTTTCAAAATATGAATATGATATTTTACTTCTTTTAGCGAAAAGTCCAGGTAGAATATTTGGAAAAGAAATGGTTTATGATCTGGTATGGAATGAACCTTATTCCGGTGATTATAATGTGGTTATGCGACATATCTGCAATATCAGAGAAAAAATAGAAGATGATCCTGGACAACCATTATATATACAAACAGTACGAGGTGTAGGATATCGGTTTAACGGGAATTTAGGCAGCAAGTGAAATCGCTGCCTATTATTATGGTTTTACAAAGAAGGGAGTTTGTTATGAGAAGATCTTTGTATTTCAGGAGCATCCTGTTTGAGATATTTGGACAGATTTTGATGTATCAATTCCAACTCTTTTATTTCTTGCTTAAAAGAAACATATTGAGTATTTAGTGATTTTTTTTGGGAAATAAGATCTGAAAGTTGCTCCTGTAACTTATTGGTATTAAGATGCTTCAGGTCCATGCCATTTTCCTGTAAAATATGTTCAGCACTAGCGAAAAGAATAATTTGAGATTCATATTTACGGAAATAACGATCCGGATCTTTGGAACTTTTATAATGGTCATCGTAAATTTTATTTTTCTGATATTGTTTGGCATATTTTAGCATTTCTCGAAGATGACGTATCTGAGACTCGAGAGAAACAACAGAGGTATTTACCTCTTTTTGCTGCATATGTAACAAGGCTATGCGGTCTTCAAGTCCTGAAAAATTATGTAGATTATGTGTGAGCATCTTGTTATATTCAGCAGAGACAATTTTTAAATTTTCCTTATTTGCCCATTTCTGAAGTCCAATGTTTCCTGCTATATTGGGAGTGTTGGTGTCTATTAACTTATTACGAACAGAAGGAACAGTAGTTCTGTGAAGCTTATTATTAATGCGTTCTTTGATACGTTCCTTAGTAAAGTTTTTTCCTAAAGATTTAGCACTTCCACGCACTGGACGGGACATATCGGGAGAACGAAAGGTAATGTATTTTCTGCTGTTTTCGCCAAATTCTGCGTTTTTTATTTCATATCCTTTAGCTTCCATAAATGTAAGAAATTCTGAATAAGTGGAAACGATTCGGATTGTCTGGTTTATATCTTTTCGCAGCTGCGTTTTTTTACTGGATTCAGATTTATTTGCAGCCCATTCATTGTATTTCATTCCCTTTTTACCATTTGGCATAATTGTGGACAGGTTATGTTCCTGGCATAAAGTGTCGCTGAGATTTCGTATTTTCCAGTAATTCTTTTTACAGTCATGGTAATGAGAAAAAGTGATGTTATCTGCAGAACAGAAAATTAAATGGTTATGTACATGACCTTTATCAGTGTGTGTTGTCAGAACATAGGAGTATTTTCCCTCCAGCAAGCGATCCGCAAGTTCTCTGCCGATTTGATGGGCTTCTTCATAGGAAACTTCACCAGGGGAAAATGCCTGAATCAGATGAAATGCCTTATTTGTATTGTGCGGATCTCTGCAGTCATGTGTATGATCCAAAGTGTATTTAAAGTCAAGAGCGGCTGTTTCGGGAGAGCAGGCAAAGGAAGAAATATATAGATTCTGGTCAGTTTTATCTGGATTGCAGATGTATTCTATTGCTTTATCAACGGTTGTTTTGATACCATGGATTTTTGTAACTGCCATATTTTTTCCATTAACTCCTTTATATCGTCCAGGTCCTTTTGGTAAACTGTATTGCTACTGTTTATACGATGGGTGATCTGATTCAAATTGCTGCTGATATTGCCCAGCAGGGTATTCATTTTTCGGATATGAGAGTAGTCTACTTCATATACAAATCCATATAAGATCATTTTCCGTAGAAAGGCAGATTTGCTTTTCATCCTGGAAAGACGATATTTTCTTCTAAAATGTATTGTTCGTCATCATTCAAATAAAATTGTACGGGATGAATTCTGGTACGTTTGCTCATTGAAATCCTCCAATTCGTTTTTTTCTATAAAAAAGAGTACAAAAAAACTGTCTAACCAGTTCGGCTATGACAGTTATATTACTTGGCTGTATGATGTTTTGGACAGATGTGTCTACAGTTTATTTTAACAGGAGTAGGCAGAAGCGTCAAATTAAGAAATTATAAAATATGAGAGGGCCAGGGATACTCCCTGATACATTTTTACAAAATAAACCGAAGGGGAAATTTTGTAAAATGAGCCAGGTGTCATGACACTGGCAGTGCTTGCTTCTTTTGGGGTGTAGCCTGCAAAGCAGGCTATGCAAAAGCTATAAAACATAAATAGAACTGTGAGAAGTGGTTGAGAATATAATCCTGATAGCGTATAATCAGAGCAAGAAATCGTAAGTGAGGGATAAATTTGGAACGTGAAGAAATTTTTCAATATGTGAAAGAGCAATATGGAACGGAACCGGAATATTTATGGAAAAAAGATCCTGATTCTGCGGTGCTTCGACATAAAAATGGAAAATGGTATGCTATAATTATGGCAGTGGAAAAGAAAACACTGGGATTAGAAGAAGATGGAAAAATTAATATCCTAGATGTAAAATGTGATCCTGATCTGGTTGGGATGATTATTCAAACGTATGGATTTTTACCGGGGTATCATATGAATAAGCGGCACTGGATTACGATTCTTCTGGATGATTCTGTCAGTGAAGCTAAGACACTGGATTTTCTGGATATGAGTTATGATTTAATTGACAGTGGGAAGTAATTAAAATTAAAAAGGAAGCCTTTCAGAAAAATCTCTGATCGGCTCCCAGGTATTTATTCTGGATATGTATAAGTTGATCTTTGCAATAGGATATTTTCCCAATCTCGTTCATGGCGCAGCACTCGGAGAATATGAATCTCTTTTGTTTCTTCCATTATAATATAAAAAATAATAGATGGCGGAAAAGATCTTTTATGTATGGAATATCCTCTGTACAGAATTTGAGTTCGGGGAAAGGCAGTACTGAACTGACTTAAATTCTGCATTTGTTCTTTCAGATCAGATTGAAAACGGTCAGCACGTTGCTGGCCGAATTCTTCTTCAATATAATCTGCAATGTCTGTGACATCGTAAATTGCTTCCCAGGTTAAAATAATTTTATATTCTTGCATTTCTTCGTGCATCCCTTAATTCTGTGATTTTGCGAAAAGCATCTTCCAGTGGCAATTCACGACCAGCTTCCATATCATCAATTCCCCGGTCTAACATGCGGAGAAGATGATTGTTTTCCTGGTTTTTATCGGTTGTAGGGACTTTTTTTGTTAATTCCATAAAATCACTCCAATCATACGGTTTATAAATAGTGTATGTTGTTCGGAAGTATCTATCCATAGTTTAGCATATAATTGGAGGCAATACAATTAAATTATTTTGCAGGAGCGTCCGTCAGACCGAGAAGATATTCGCAGGATTGCCAGATCATTAAAATCATATCCTGCAAGTTGTAATTTGGCAGCGAGCGTTTTCTGAGTAAGATTATGAGCCTTTCGTAATTCTTTTACCCGTTGTCCTATTCTGTTTTTACTGTTCGTTTTTTTATCCCAATAAATAATCATCCTGATCCTCGAAAATTTCTAAAGATGAAGTATTATTATTGATTTTAAGGAAAAATATTGTTACTATACTTCTAAAGATGAAGTTTTGGAAAGTCTATTTGATTTTTGAATAACTGCGCGTCGCATTCTCGTTACTTTAGAGCGTAGCGGGCAATCTTGACAGAATCAGCTTTGTCGGACTTGATTTTGCGAAGAGAATCGTTATTAAAATCTTTGACCAACTTGGGATTAACAGCACTGACAAAGAGATCTGCTGCTGAAAGCTGGTGAGCAAGTGCTTCGTAGTAGCGGCCAGTATGTTCCATTACAACCCGGGATTCACCTTCGATAGAATGAATAAGTTTAATAAGTGAATGGATATCACTGGATGTGTGCTTAATCTCAAAAGGAGAGGATACAATCTCCCCAAATGGTCTCAGAATTGTAACCATACTTTTACCTTTTTGAAACATCGATACCTACTGCGTTCATAAATTTGTCACTCCTTAAAAAATATTACAATGGATAAATACCAGTTTTACTCATTACCTGTTCAAACTACTGTGTGTGACACGAATGCACCTAATGTGATTCAACCTGCATAAAACGAACACTGTGAATGAGGAGCCGGTTATCAGTCTAAAGTACGGACGCGAGGTCCAAGTGATGAAGTCGATATACCATTGCATCCTACATTCTAACAGTTTAAGTAATGAGATGGATAAATCCTTACTGGAAGTAAGGGGATTACCCATAAATATATTGTAGTAGTGATGAGTTAGACGCGCAAATTTTTTACTCAAAGAAAGAACATATGTTTACTTCTGGTACTATATGTGCTAAAATATAGCCATAGGTAGTAGAAAAAACAACAGAATCTGAGAAAAGAGTTATCAGGGAGAAATAAAAATGCAGATAATATCCAGTTATGGTGTAGAATTACGAAAACAGAATATCCCGATCCGCCAGACACTGGAGATCTACCGTTCTGCTGTCAGTTATCTGATTGGGATTTATGTGCAGGGTATGGGGAAAAATTAGCAGAAATCCCGGATGCAAAGAGGTCGTTTTAATGCTGCAGAACATCTGGTACATACTACGAAGAAAAACCATGCCTGTTTGATTTTGATACTCGGTTCCTAAAGATGCCTTCCTATCTGCGCGAGT
>ENA-OQJR01000591-OQJR01000591.1-human-gut-metagenome-genome-assembly--contig:-NODE-591-length-11379-cov-5.755421_pt1 | contig 11379 bp, 13 predicted proteins | sample MGYA00242614_ERZ504781 | MGnify/ENA primary metagenome ERZ504781 (study PRJEB26092, sample SAMD00036365) | human gut metagenome | host: Homo sapiens | study: EMG produced TPA metagenomics assembly of...
GATTCGCAGCAATAGCAAAAATTGCATTATCCATCAAGCCATGAGAGATGCCGTTGCCAAGAGGATCCAGCAATCAATGCATGCCGAGATAACGGTTACAATTGAAAGAGACTTTGACGTGAAAAAACAAGACGACAAAGAAGATATGCGTCTACGACATAAGTTAGTAACCTGTTCAAATGAAGCGACGTCGTAAAGTAATCTACCGATATCGGCATGAATACCGGAATCAGCAATAAGAATAGGATGACTTTCCTTTTTGTGATATGCACCGACATTGCGTTCACCCTAGAGAGCAGGACGTAATTGTTTGATTACTTTCGCGGGAATACCAGCCGCGACCGCATAGGCCGGCACATCATGAGTGACCACCGCATTTGCGCCTATGATTGCGCCATCCCCGATGTTCACACCGGAAAGGATACACACATTACGGCCAATCCAGACGTTCTTACCAATACACACCGGACCCTTACTCACTATTTCTCGATCATTGGGTGCAATATCCAATTCGGCTGCGATATTTGCACCATGAGAGTTATCAGTAATAAAGACGTTAATTCCTAGTAGACAGCCATCACCTATGGAAACATGATGAGCGCAGGAAACGTAGGAATAATCCGCCATCACGACATTAGACCCGATCAGCAATGCAGGATCCGAATACCGTTCCGTTGGCCATACTTGCAGCGATATGGACTTACCAGCGGAGAAATTCTTACCAATATGGATAAATCCTTCACCGTGAATTGAGAAGTCAGGTCCAACATGACTGTTAGTCCCCAAATCAGCGATTCGAGAAGAAGATAAGAGCCAGCGCATCCTGCTAAATAGTCTATGAAGCTTCGGCATTTCAATTCCCCAAACATTTCTCGTCTATAAGATTCATTAATTCAAGAGATTCCGGAATAGCTACTTTTCTACAGAACAACGCATTACTGTGAACGATGTCTTGGTATTCTGAAGCTTCCAGAGTCAATGGCAATTGTTTTGCAGGGCGTTTGGGATACCATTCAACAAAACGTAGTGAATTCCTGGTTTCTATGTTCAGCTGTTCACGCACAGGCCTGAGGACTGTAGAATAAACAATCTCATCCGTGCAGAAGGTATATTTAAACCTATCGAGATAATCCTTATGAGACTGAAGATAATCCAATAAGTAATCAATTGATTTACGACTAAGAGAGAACCAGTTCCACCCTCCATATATCCTATCCATAAACTTCAATGGACGATGAATCGGCCATAACAACAGCTTGAGAATACCGGGAACATGTAGTTTACGCGCGATAGGACCGTTGAATACGTCCATGAAATACCAGTGCTCAAGTCTCTCAACATAAGGCCCGACCCTTCTTTCCAAGGCTTCAGACTCCGTATCGCAAAGCATATAGCTTTTGTCGCCGTTCTCAAACACACTGTCAAATTCACCGTTTGAGACACACGGATAATCCTGACCGGAAATAGAGTGGAAATAAGCGAAATTCAACTCGTCCTGATAAGAATCCCTCAACTGGGAAACCGTGCAGTCAATTTGAGAAAAGCCACCGTGAATTATATTTCGGTGTGTAACTTGACGAATACCGCTTATATCGCTTATTGCGCTTTTAAACTCATCCTGGTTCTTGGCCTTGCTGTCAATATTGATGTAAAAGAAATGATTGCTGCCCTCTAGCCTTTTTAGTATTCTTCTCAGTAATTCCGGATACCTATGAGCTTGAATAAGGAATACATGGTTCTTCATCTAATTACCTTCGACGATCATACGGTAGGTTGAATCAGCACATGACTCATTACTTTGGTAGCCCCAATACAGCTTCTGAGGAACTGCCGGCTTTCGTCTTAAGTATTCTTCATGTCCCTTGAGATTCAGCAAACTTACTAATTCGAACATATTTCCCGGAACATTTTGTATTTTGGAAATAGCGGAATTATCTATTCCTTCTAACTTGCAGAGCATAAATAAGGCATCAATAAAGAAGTAGATGGGGTAACCGCCGTATTTCAAGTAATAGGATTGGAACACGTAATCCATTGCTTGGGTTAGTACGCTATTCTTTCGCGACGAAATAAAGAAACCGGACCAATTGCAGTACTCGCCTTTATATTGCAAATACTCGTTGGAGGTCGAAAAGGCCAATGATTCGAATGGCTTTTGTGCAAGATTGCTCAACAAATTTGATGGTTCGGCGAAAAACAGTGTCGCATCAACCCATGCTCCACCATTATTCTTCAATACATTAAAACGAAGAATATCGGAGAATGTTTGTATGCTTATCTTTTCGTTATTAAGTCCGTCAATAATCCTCTCATCTATATCCGTAAAGTCGCGGAAATTATTCTTTGTCAGTTCGATGATTTTCGCGTTTGGAAAACCAGTTTGAAGTGACTTTCGGCAGCTTTTCACTATTTCTGGGGCATTCTCGAATCCATCCCACCATAATACAAACACCTTTTGCGGAATAGTTTCCGACACAATATTGGTTGTCTGACCTCTATATTTTTGGAGCATTGGATGAATTTGGTGCTCAAGTTTAGGCAATTGCTGATTTAAATCAGTAAAAGCATTATTCCGAGTTTTTCGAAACCACTGCCTTTTTTTAGCTCTAGCAAGACCTGACGAGCGACAATCCTTAAAGAATTGCAGAATATCTTTACACGAGCGAGCACACGAACGCAATTGCTGCTTTCCGCCGCCATAGATATATCGATATAATTTGCCTCTCAATGAATATCGTTCGACCCCTATCCGCAACCTATCTTTAGAGGTCGAACTCAATTTATTCATCAGGGACAATGCTTGAACATAGTCTCTATCTTTTCTGACCTTTTTATACGCTGAATAGAATGTCTTCACCTCATCATCGCAAAGTCGAATTAGCAAAGATTGAATCTCTCTATACAACAAAGCATATGCGGATGATTCCGGCATGCCATCCTCTCTCAGGAAGTCCCGCAAACGCACAAAAGCTTTTTTTGCTTGAGCAACATGAGAGTCTGCAGAGGAATTACTCATCATCGAATGATGAGCATTCCCCACTGTGTAGTAATAAGAATTCACAAGGTCAAGGCAACGTACGGATTTTGCCGCGGAAAGACACAAGTAAGTGAATATGGAATCTTCCCCAAGAGTGATATCGGTACATCTTCTAAATCGGGGAAGTATACGCTCTACACATTCCTTGCGGTACAACTTATTCCAACGAGGGATGGCACATAAATCAGACATCCCCGCACTATCAGGAGAAATAATATAGTATTTGCGCAAAAAGTCTAGCTTCTCGTCTTGATAGGTTGTTTGATTTCTCAGGGGGAAAGCGGTCAAAACCTGTCCTTCAGAGTAAAAATATCCAGCGGATACTACATCTACTCCATTATCCATTGCTGCAATCAGCGTGGAAAGATAGTCGTATCCAACTGTATCGTCAGGGTCCACAAAGGCGATAAAGTCCCCACACGCACTCTCAATCCCAGTGATTGTCGCTGAAACGAGTCCCCCGTTTCCCTTATGCACAACAGTAACTCTTGGATCAAGATCACTATATTTTTCCAATATCTCTGGTGAATCATCGGTTGACCCATCATCTACTGCAACTATTTGGATATCTTCCAATTCCTGATTCAACAAGGCAGGGATGGAACGATCCAAATATTGTTCCTGATTGTAAACAGGAACCACAACCGATACTAAAGGTTTCTCGTCTGGCATTTTTGGCTTCACCTACTCAGCGATATTTTCCGGATAGGTCGGGAACTCATCATTTTCGATAAGTGCCTTACGGATTGCTTCCAGATTCCCATAGCCAAAGCGCTCATCTGGCTCGAGGTACCCGCCTTCCGCCCATTCGTTCCACGCGTACATAAAAATAAAGTCCTTGTGGTAAACGTCTTTTGCTCGCTTGATCTGTGCTGAGAGATACTTTTTAAATTTCTCCGGCGTATCACCTACGAACGCTTGCCCTTTCTCTCCCTTTCGTGGGGTGTTATCCCAAGTGACAAATGCTCCTGGAATGTTCTTTTCCGTTTCCGGCTTACGTTCCAGTACTTTCTTCCATACTTCGTCGTAATCGACTTGCACACCTTTATTGAAGAATCCAGCACCATAACGCATTAGATCGAATCCGAATCTGCGCTCGACAATACCGGCAAGCTTACGGCGCATTGCTTTGAGATGCGGGTGAGTGTTCTTCGTCATGTCATGTTGCGCATACAACGGCTGGAACTCGATATCGTAATCAAAACGCGAGTCGTCCTTGTCTGTCTGAAGGTCGAAATCGATGTTCTGGTATGCAACGGTCAGACCGGGGAAACCATTTTCTTTAGCAAGCTCCTGCCAATAATCAAGCATCTCATTCAGGCAGCCAATGACTTCTGGACGGTAGATGACCACCAGCGGTTTGCTGTCTTCAGTAATGTAACGAGAATCCTTAAAGAACGGCAATAAGTAGTTAAAATGGTCGGCCCATTCCTTTTTCTCACCGTAATGTTGAGGAATCAATACCTTAGTCTCACCCACCCAAGCCTTGGTCCACGGTTCGTTTGCCCAGCAGATGCAGAATGGCATATCAACATCCGGATTGTGGAGCATGTTCTCCATTGGCTTTTCTAGCAGCATCTTACCATCAAACCAGTAGTGGTAATAACAGAAGCCATACACGCCATATTCTCGAGCTATCTTTGCCTGCCATACTTGAGTTTCCGGAGACAACAGGTTGTAGTAGTTTTTGCCCAAAGGCACACGAGGCTGTTCATGCCCCTTAAACAGCGGCTTAGCCTTTTTTACATTCACCCATTCGGTAAATCCTTTGCCCCACCACTCATCATTCTCGGGAATCTCATGGAATTGGGGAAGATAAAAAGCAATAATCTTCATTTAATAAGCTCCTTGAATTTTGATTTCACGACGACTAATGAACATTCCACTATTAATGACGAACGCTATTTATATTCGATTAATTTCCTCATATTGCGCTATGATCCCTATTCATAACTGTGGTATAGATATCAATCATCTTTTTTGTATAAAATTGGCCTAGGCATCTCTTTGAGATGTATTCGGCACAAGCATTCTGCATTATCTTGTATGCATCTTTATCCGTAGCAGCTGCTTGACGTAGTATGTGCCCCAATCCAACCGAATCTGTACTTCCGAATTGGAAGCCCGTCTTCCCCTCCACCACAAGTTCGGGGATTCCTCCGATATTGGCGCCAATCACTGGAGTTTGAGCGGCTAAAGACTCCAATCCAGAATAGGGCATGTTCTCACGCCATTCGGAGCACAATACGCTGAACCTAGCGTTGCCGACTTCGCGTTGGAGTTCTTCTCCGGTCTTATAGCCTAACATTTTGATGCGGTTTTCTGCCTCTGCACCGGACCGAGCGATGAGCTGTTCTATGGTCTCGCGTTCAGGACCGTCACCTACAATATGCAACGTCCAGTCATGCGATAATTCAGGCAAAGTTTGAAGGAACGCCCTCACCAATGTAAGGATGCCCTTTTCTTTGGAGAGTCGTCCAAAGAAAAGGAAATACGGTTCGACCGTATCGAACTTGTTCGTGTTGACAACCTTGCGGGCCATATCCGTCTGGCTATCGGTCAAGAAGTTCTGCATTGCAATAGTACGGCCGGCATAACCACCAGCATCGAGTTTGCTCTTCATGAATTCGCTCGGCGCAATGATTTTGTCGATTTTGTCGTACGAATGATGATATTTCAGGAATTCCGCTTCCAAGAACGCCAAACCGCTCTTAGCTTTCGATCCTTTAACACAAGTCTTCTTTACCGCGTGGAAGAACCGACGGTCAAGGCAGTCATCACAGACTTTGCCGTAACCATCCACCATCGTGTATGCCGGGCACAACAGGATGTAATCGTGCGCAGTATAAACCACTGGCACATGGTGATTTTTTAAATAAGGAGCGTCCAAAATCGACAACGTAAGCTGTCGATGCACATTATTCATATGAATGACATCCGGCTTGAAATCTTCAAGCAATGCTTCGAATTTGCGCTTCGCCTCGAAGGAGTACACAAGGGTGCGGCTTCCTTTACCTTTTGAAATGCCGAAATCTTGCCCACATAGTCTTTTTCTGAAACGAAGTATTTACTCCAATAGCTCGGTTCGTTGTTCGGATGCTGCATGGAAAAGAAGGCAACCTCATGTCCAAGCGCGCGCAATCCCTCCGCAAGCGCGAAGAAATATGTTTCAGCACCGCCTTTGCGGTAGAAATATTTGTTGACCAGTAAAATCCTCATTTATCTGCTCCTCGGTAGAGCTTGAGGGTCGCTTGAACAACCTTGTCCCAGTTGTAGCGGCCGGTGACGTATGCGGCTGCGTCCTTTCCGAACGCGGCGACCGTGTCTGGGTGGTCGAGGAGCTCTCGGAGCCTTGCCGCGAGGTCGTCCACGTCGCCCTGACGGAACGTCACGCCGTGCATGACGCCGTTCTCGCCCTTGAGCACGTCGGCGCATTCGGGGATGTCGCTGGTCAGGCAGCAGTTCCCGTAGCTCAGCGCCTCGAGCAGGCTCATCGGCATGCCCTCCAGATCGCTGGGCAGCACGTACGCGTACGCGTTGGAATACAGTTCCGCCAGTTCCGCGCCCTGCGTGAACCCGGCAAGCACGATGCGCGGATCCGATCCGGCTGCCTTCCTGACCGACTCGTAGTATTCGGCGGAAGCCGATGCGCCGCCAGCGATCACGAGCCTCTTGCCGGTATCCAGGCGCTTGAACGCGTCGATGAGGTAATGCACGCCCTTCTCCGGAACGATGCGCCCCAGGAACAGCACGTAGGAGCCCTTCGCCAGCCCCCACTTCTTCGCGATCAGGTCCGCGGCCACCGGTTCCACCGGCTCGATGCCGTTCGGGATCAGACGCGTGGACCGGCCGTACGTCCGCTGGAAGTACTCCTGAACGCCGCGGCTCAGCACTATCACCTCGTCCGCGCACCTGGCGGCCGTCCGCTCGCCGAACTTCAGGTACATGGAAGCGAACCTGCCCCACTTGGCGCGCTGCCAGTCAAGACCGTGAATGGTCGCTACCGTGCGAATGCCCGCCCAATGCGCCAAGCGCAACATGACGCAGGGACCTTCGGCATGATAGTGGATCACGTCCGGTTTGGCCCTGATAGCTTGTAGTGTGGCGAAAAAAGAAGAGGATAGTGCGGCAAGTCCCTTGCCTTCAATGGTGGAACGGAAACAACATTCACCCCGTGATAGGAAAATCGTTTGCCGTGCCCATTGGCCACGCCGTCGAATTCGGATCCGGCGACGTTGTGCCCGCTACGGTTATATGCAATGACCTGATGTCCACGATCGACCATTCGCGTAGCCAGCTCATCGACCACGATCTCAATGCCACCCTCTCTGGAGGGGATGCGTTTATGCCCAATGAATGCAATCTTCAAAGAACCCAAATCCTTACTGCCTTAACCGCATGCACGGTACCCTTGTAATCCTTGTTACGTCCTTATGCCTTCTATTAGTATGCACCCTTATGAGTGACGACGGCACCGACAGTGCGGAAAAGCAGCACGATGTCTCCCAACACAGACCAGCTTTGCACATAGCTGACATCCAAAGACTCCGACTCCTCCTTACTCAAGTTGGATCTGCCAGACACCTGCCACGGGCCAGTAATACCAGGCTTCACCAGCATACGAGTGGCATACGTCTGGTTGTATTGAGCCACCTCCTCAGGGTAACGGCGGACGCGGGCCCACCACGCTCATGTCGCCCTTGAGTACGTTCAGGAACTGCGGGAACTCGTCAATGGAGAACTTACGAATAAACTTGCCCACCTTGGTGACTCGCGGATCGTCCTTCATCTTGAAGATAAAACAACCATCCTGACCGGTTTCTTTCGCCAGTTCCGCCTTCATCTTGTCCGCATTCACCACCATAGAACGGAACTTAATCATCTTAAACGGCTTGCCACGGCGCCCAACGCGAGTCTGCGTGTAAAAAATAGGACCGCCGTCGGTAAGCTTGATAGCAATCGCAATAGGAACGGTAACAATCGCAGTAACAATCACGGCAAACAGCGAAACCAGCACATCAAAAACGCGCTTTTTGCACATATCCCATGGCGAATACTGCGGCAGGCTGATCGTCATCACCGTTGTACCCTGAATCACACGGATATTAGTCTCATGGCCACTCACGTCCACTGCGGAAGTGACCACCGCAATCTCCAGATTCATGGTTTCCATGTTCAGCACAAACGTGTTGAAATCATCCGAGAAGCGCTGCATAACATCCGTGACCATCACCGTCTGCGCGCCCATGGAAACGGCACGTTCGGCAAAGTTCTTGCAATACGGGAGCGTTGCGATGTCTCTGCCGCAAATCTTACGAATCCGCTGCTTGAACTCTGCGGGAACATCAACGGCCCTCACATAGCCGGTCTGCGCATCCAGCCCAATCGGGCATATCGCAATAGCATGGTAGTTCAACTGGCTCTTCCGGCTCAAAAACTGCAAGGCATGCTCAATACCCTCCAGCGAGCCGACCACCACAGTGCCATACGAGTACATGCCCCGCTTGCGTTTGAACAGCACGAATTGACGGACGGCAAGACGCACCACCATGGTGACCAGCAGCGCACACAACAGCTCCAGCACCGTGGACAACAGCGACACGTAAGTGTTCAGAATGAACTCAAACGCGCAAATCATCAGCCCCGCGAACACAGCTCCCTTAAACAGGAGCACATTCAGCTGGTAGCCATCCCCCATCACATGGCGGTGGTACACCCCCACACTGTGCAGGCAGAAGACCCACACCAGTGCACACACCACCACATACGCCCACAGATTGATATGGAAGTGGAAGCGGGAGGAATACAGGTTAATTTCGCCCTGCGTCATCAGTACCACGACCGCGGCGAGAATAAACGAAAGCATGTCGCAGAACACCAGAAGAGCATTGACGAAGAAGCGCCAATACGCGACGCTCAATACCCTCCTCCTGGAGGTCTCCTTCAAATCCGTTCTCACACTGCCGGCCTGGGACATTTTCCTTCTCTTTCTCATGCCTCACACCCATAAGGGGGCAATCGATTTTAGAATAGCGTTAGAACCGTACAACATTCCAGACGCGGTTGCATACCCTCGTTGTGTAGGGGACGAATACACCCTTGCAGAATTTCTGTGGAAGGCTGTGTGATAGCTAGGCGACAATCTGCGAGCGCACGCGTCGTGGTGCCTGCGCATGCTGACGAAACCTACGCAATCCGCGCACAAATCATGCGAGACGGGCAACAGGTAGCGAGAGCATCAGCAGAAGCCCAGCAAGCGCATCGCAGCAAATGAGCATGAAATCAATAGCACGATACCTTAAGCAACATCAATTTGAATGTTTGATTATTGAAACAAAACAGTGTACAGTATTGTTTCAATAATCAAACAGTAGATAGTTTGTATGAAAAATCAAACAGGTACACAATGACTGAATTCCAAACCCAGCTCAACTCGACCAACCAATTGGCCACTTCAATCCAAGACGCACGAAGAGCCAAAAACATGACCCAAACAGAGCTCTCCTCCATCACCGGAATCCCCCGCCCCTGGATCAATCAACTCGAACACGGGCACATAGAAAATCCCGGGTTCACCAAACTTCTTAAAATCATGGATGCGCTAGAAATGCGCATATCCATAAGCTATGCCATTCACGAATCAGCGCAAGATTCACCGGAAGAAGAAACCTCGCCAACCCCCACGGCTACCGCATTCGCCAACGCCTACGCGAGCCTCGCGAAAAACATAGGGCATTCCCTCCAAACCTCGTCAATGATTCCTTCCATGGACACGGTACTAGAACCGGTACTAGAACAATGGAAAACCATCGAACAGCGGAATCTCACAGAAGTAAGCGAACACCTAGGAGGATTCCTCAAGAATTTCGGACAGAACTACGCCAACACGTATGCCACACTGCAAAACCGGTCAAAACTCATCGAGCAGCAAGCCAAAGAACTCGACAAACACGAGCCCGACAATAACGAAGAAGCTTAATTTCCCATGACTGACAAAAAACTCATCGTATTTCTCGAAGGACAGCGAATCGGAATACTGCAAGAAGACATATCCGGAAAGCATTCCTTCATTTACGACGCCAATGCCCCTGCGCAATTATCCCTATCCATGCCCAGACGATCCGAACCTTGGACCGGCAAGCCAATAGAAGCCTATATCGATGGCGTGTTACCTGACGACCCCATGATGCGCAGAGCAATCGGCAAGCAATATGGAGTCAATGGAAATAATCCCTTCGCATTGCTGAGCGCAATCGGATTGGATTGCGCGGGAGGAGCGCAATTCGTTCCGCCAGAGCAAATCGAGACAGTAAAAGACGCACCATATTCACTCGTCCCTATCTCTGAAAAAGAGATAGAACAGCGCCTTACCTCCATCGCAGGCACAAGCAATGCCTCATGGCAAGCCTCCGACGAACACTGGTCGCTGAACGGCGCACAAGACAAAATTGCGCTCCACTATGCCAATGGCAAATGGTACGAAGCACATGGAACCGCACCAACAACACATATCATCAAGCCCGGCATACATGCCTTGCATGAGCAAGCTTTCAACGAATACATCTGCATGAAAACAATTGGAGCATTGGGAATTCCCGTGGCACAAACCACATTCCGCATGTTCGGAGAGACTCCCGCTCTCGTCAGCACACGATGGGACCGTAAAATCTCCACGGTAAAAGGCAGCCCCATTGTGCAGCGGATTCACCAAGAAGACTTCTGCCAAGCAACCGCTCATTCAACACAAGAAAAATACCAGTCGGACGGTGGCCCCTCCGCCCAAGACATCATCCAATGCATGAGAAACAACAATTTGAGCGAAATTGATATCGACCAGTTTTACATAGCTCTTGTCGTCAATTTCCTCATCGGCGGCACCGACGCCCATGCAAAAAATTACGCGCTGCTGGAACCCACCGGAGCCAAGCCATCATTCGCACCACTATACGACACCGCATCCATGTACGCCTATGAAACCCAACGCAAACAACGCAAACTTGCCATGAGTATCGGCGGCGAATACAACTATGAACGTATAGAGCTCAGGCATTGGCAGAAACTTACCGAGCCATTCGGAAGCAAGGATTTTAAATTCTGTTGTTCCACGTTATACACACTCAGCCAAACCATGCCGTTTGCGTTCATGGCAACCGCAATTAATTGTTTGCAGGAAACCAGCGCTCTAGAGAATTGTAACGATTCCGCTTTAGAGAACCGGAAGATTCTCATACAAAAAATCGAAGAGGGGCTTGTCAAACAATGTAAACGCGTTGAAAGTTGGTTCGCCTGAGTCAGGCAACGATTTGGGAGCGGATGGGGGCGGGGGTTACCGCACGGTGCTT
>ENA-OQJR01000592-OQJR01000592.1-human-gut-metagenome-genome-assembly--contig:-NODE-592-length-11371-cov-2.163732_pt1 | contig 11371 bp, 10 predicted proteins | sample MGYA00242614_ERZ504781 | MGnify/ENA primary metagenome ERZ504781 (study PRJEB26092, sample SAMD00036365) | human gut metagenome | host: Homo sapiens | study: EMG produced TPA metagenomics assembly of...
GGCAGAGGCAGCTCATTCCATTCCCTTAAATCCCTTAAGCTGTCACTCCTTATGGAACGGCTGCGGGGGAGGCAAGGCATCTGCCTATCCATGAGCTGCTGTACCGGGTATACAAGGAGAGCGGATATTACGACTATGTATCCGCCATGCCGGCCGGGGAGACGAGACGGGCTAACCTGGACATGCTGGTGGAAAAGGCAGCTGCCTATGAATCCACCAGCTACAAGGGTCTGTTTCATTTTGTAAGGTACATTGAAAAACTGAAGAAATTTGATACGGATTTCGGTGAGGCCAGCGTGGCCGGTGAGCAGGACAATACGGTGCGCATCATGAGTATTCAGTAAAAGTAAGGGCCTTGAGTTCCCGGTCGTATTCGTAAGCTCCGTGCAAAAAGAGTTTAATCTGATTGACTTGAAAAAATCCATGTTACTTCACGGCGATAGCGGCGTAGGTATTAAAGGCTATTATGAAAACTATCGCGTCTTATATGGCTCACTGCCATGGCTTTATGTGCGGGACAAGATTGAACTGGCTACCAAGGCTGAAGAAGAACGTATTTTATATGTTGCCTTAACTCGTGCGCGCGATAAATTGTTTATTACCGGTTTTGTAAAAAAATTTGAAGATCTCTGCAGCAAGCAGGCCGCACCGGCCCTCTTGACCGATACGCAGATGCTAAGCAAAAACCTGATTACGGGCGCAAAATCTTATTTGGATTGGTTTATCATGGGCTTAAGCCGCCATTTAAACGGGGGGAATTTGATACGCCAATTCAGTGGCGTAGAAGACGTGGCCTCTATGGATCTCAAGGATAAACAGTGTCGTATACAAGTTGAACTTCATGACGGTAGTCTATACACGGATTTGCAGCGTAGTAAAACAGAAAAATCCGCTATTTTGGCGGCTGTTGAAAAATTGGCTCCAATTGATGCGGAACCGCTTGAAGCCGACTTGGTAGCTCGTTTTAACTTCAGCTATCCATACATGGGTGCTGTCAGTCGTGCCGCTAAAATTTCTGTGAGTGAATTAAAACGACGCTTTGCCGAAGCCGAGGAAGAAGCTGAAACTTTGGTAGAGCCGGCCGGCGGTAATGTGGCTGAGGCGAATGAAGCTGAAGCAATTGATGCATCAATTGCTGAACAGACAGCTGCTGCATCGGTAGCAAATGCATCAGTAGCAAATGCACCGGCAGCAACTGAGCCTACAACCATTCAAGAGACTTCAAAAGGCCTATTACATTCGGAGCTGGGTCCGTTTGATGTCAAACCGAGAGCTTTGGAAGCCGCTGAAGAAGTGAGTACCGGCGCTCGTTGGGGTACTTTGATGCATGAAGCTATGCAGTGGTTGCCGATGGAAAAATATACGCAAAAAAGCTTGAGTGCCAAACTCGATCAATTGGTTTTGGGAGGATATTTTACGCTGGAAGAGCGACAAGTATTGAGTGATAGAGCGCTATACCGATTCTTTACTTCCGATTTGGGGAGTCGTTTGTTAAAAGCCGCTAAAGCTTCGGCGGATACGTCGAACTCGTCAGCTTTAAATCAGTCCAACTCGCCGGGAACGTCGAATTTATCGGATTCAAGTCAGTCGACTTCAAGCCGGTCATATTCACAGGTCGCCAAAGAATGGCCGTTCAGCATGCTCATTGAAGCTCATGATGTGTACCCGGAAGTAGAACCGGGTGAAAAATTATTCCTGCAAGGGATCGTTGATACAGCATTTTTAGAAGATGGCGAGTGGGTTTTGTAGATTATAAAACGGACCGCGTTAAAACCGGTGATGAATTGATTCGTCGTTACGGTATTCAGTTGCGTATCTATAGTCAAGCCTTAGAGCGCTTGACCGGTAAACCGGTAAAAGAACGTTATATCTATTCATTCCGCTTAAATGATGCGATTGCCGTACCGGCAGAGTAAGTTATATTTAGTACCGTAGCTGCAGAGTAAGTCGTATCTGGTGCCGTGCGTGCAGAGTCAGTTGTATCGGGTAGTAAGTCATATCTGGTTGTTTTGCCATAAGGGACTAGTTTTATGCTATAGTTCCGGGTTATCAATCGTTCAACTTTATAATGAAAGAAAGAGAAGGCGTTATCCCCTCAGCTTTTGCTCAAGGGATAACGCCTTCGTTTTGGTAACGTTATTTGATATTTTCAGCTTCCGTCATTCAAAGTGAATGAGGAGCTATGATTCATTTGTTAAAAACTAGCTTATTTTAAGCTTATTTTTTAGCAGGACCGAACCATTTTTCATAGATTTTGTCGTAAGTGCCGTCAGCTTTCAAATCAGCCAAAGCTTTGTCAGCTTGTTCTTTCAACTGTTTGTCATCTTTACGGAATGCCCATACGAATGGTTCCGGATCTACAGGTTCGCCGATGATTTTGGTATCAGCATCAGCACCTTGTTTTAAGTAGTAAAGCGCAACAGCATTGTCCAATACGATGGCATCAGCTGTGCCGGCTTTTAATTCATTGAATAACTGGGAGTTGCTGTCAACGGATTTAACTTGTGCGTTAGGAATCTTTTCAGCTACGTCTAAAGCAACGCTACCGATTTGAACAACGATACGTTTACCGGCTAAATCGTTCATGCTTGTAGCAGTGTCATCTTTTTTTACAATCGCTACGAAACCGCCTTTTTCAAAATAAGGATTACTGAAAAGAACAGCTTTTTCACGTTCAGGGGTAGCACTGAGGCCGGATGCAATCATGTCGATATCTTTACTCTGCAACGCAGGAATCAAAGCATCAAAGCCCATGCTTTTGAACTGCATTTTGTAACCCATTTTCTTGGCAACAGCGTCGGCAAGGTCAATATCAAAGCCTACATATTTGTCGCCTTCGGTGAATTCAAATGGAGGGAACGTAGTTTCGGCCCCTACCTTAATAACTTTTTCTTGATTGTCACCGCCGGTGCTGCCGCAACCTGCGATTAAACCGGCTGTCAATAAAGCCGCTGTCAAAGTGAGCACAACCTTTTTGCTCGCGAATTTTTTGAGTGAACTAAACATAATTACTTCCCCCTACACTAAAACTTTAAGGACTCTTAAAAACTCAAAATTAATTATATGCATATTATAGCCCTTTTCTGTATAAATATCAATCATAAAATTATAAATATTCTCAGGGCGCCATTTTGGTTCTAGGAAAACCATGTGCTTTGTAGTGGGCGAAAAGAAGTCATGGCCTATTTCCTCCCCAACGAAACAAGTTCTGAGGTTCGTTCAATAGGACATGACTTCTTTTTCTCTCACATATCTCCAGAGTACGTATGGTTTTCCTAGAAGCCTTCAGGCGCGCCTCGAATATTTACGGGGGAGGAAAGGTGATGCACAACATAAGGTTAGTTATATGTGATTACTTAAGAAAGGAAAGGCAGGCCTATTTCCTCCCCAACGAAACAAGTTCTGAGGTTCGTTCAATAGGCCTGCCTTTCTTTTCTCTATCACAGAGTACATATCGCTGTATAACTAATCTTATCTTGCGCATCAAAGGGGGAAAGAGAAAATGATTTTGATTTTATATGTCCTTCGCCCCTCTCCCCGGCGTAAGACGCACAACATAAGACGTTAGTAAAGATATACGTGCTATGCCGTGAAATTGAAAGAAAAAGAGTGACAGTCCTGTTGAACGACCTTTCGAGCTTGACTCGCAGGGAGGAAACAGGACTGTCACTCTTTTGAAATTAAAGTTTTATAGCATGCACGCTACCTTTACTAGTCTTTATGCTGTGCGTCCTTATGCCACCACACTATCCCATCTTGATTAGGGAGTACGCTTCTATCAAATGTAGGCTCTACAATGCCGGCTTTTTTCTGTTTGAAATAGTCGAGCATAGCGGCTTTACATTGTTTCCACAAGAGGAGAATGGCGGTTAAGTTCGTGAGTACCATGAAGGCCATGAATAAGTCGGCCAGGTTCCATACAAGGTTAAGGGAAGCGACGGAACCGAAGTAAACCATGATAACTACGAACACGCGGAAAATATTTAAGTAGAGTGTGTTTTTAGTTAAATGAGCGATGTTGATTTCGCCATAGTAATAGTTGCCCACGATGGAAGAAAAGGCAAACATGAAAATGAAGATAGCCATTACAGGGGCAGCCCAGCTACCGAGTTGCGCAGCAAGGTCATGCTGAATCAAGGCGATGCCGGTGAGACCGGAGCCTGCATAGTTACCGGAGATTAATACGATGAATGCTGAAGCGGAACATACGAGGAAGGTATCCACGAATACGCCGAAAGATTGGATAAGACCCTGTTTAACCGGATGGCTTGCGTCAGCCGTAGCAGCGGCGTTTGGTACGGAACCTTCACCGGCTTCATTGGAGAACAAGCCACGTTTAATACCGTTCATTACGGCAGCACCGAAGAAACCGCCGGCAGCTGCGTCAAAGTTGAAGGCATTGGAGAAAATAGCGTAGATTACGTTTGGTAATTCCGTGATGTTAACCAATACGATGTAAACGGCGGTTAAAATGTATAAACCGGCCATAACAGGTACGAGCCATTCGCTCAAACGAGCAACACGGGCGATACCGCCGAAGATAACGAGGGCTGTTAAAATAGCAACGCCGATGGCGGTTATTTGAGGATCAAGGTTAACGATAAGTAAGGCATTGGCCAATGTGTTGGCTTGTACAGAGTTGTAAATCAAACCGTAGGTCACACTGATGAGCACCGCAAAGAGAAATGCGAAGGCCGGATTTTTCAAACCCATTTTAATGTAGTAAGCCGGACCACCGTGGAAACCGCCCTTACTGGAAGGTACTTTGTAAATCTGAGCCAAAGTACTTTCTACAAAACCGGTGGCAGCGCCGAGTAAGGCGATAAACCACATCCAGAAGATGGCACCCGGGCCACCGAGTACAACGGCGATGGCGATACCGGCGATGTTGCCCACACCAACGCGAGAGGCGGAGCTTACGCAGAATGCCTGGAAGGAGGAAATGCGGTTGCCTTCCGTTTTTTTACCAACACCTTCGCCCAGAAGACGAATCATTTCCTTGAGTTTCGCGCACCTGAATAAATCCGGTGCTGAAGGTAAACCAGAAGCCGGCGAGTACTAAATAAACTAATAATAATGTTAGTCCCAGAGAAAGCCGGTTATGGTTCCGATGAAAGAGTTAAAAGCGTCCATAATACTAATCCTTTCTTAGCTCTTTTGAAAAAAATAATACATCTCTATAGAATTTATCTAGCCTCATTATACTCTATTTAAAGTGTAACGTATACATTTTATTAGGAAATTTATCAAAATGTATGTTGTAATTTTGTATAATTTGATTTAGCCGGGGGTCGTACTTGTTTTTTTTGCCTTTTAGTAGTATATAATAATATAGCTAGCCGTAATGCAGGACTGGATTATGGCAGTCTTGTGGGGCTCGTGCAATGGAAGCCTGTGAATCGTGTCAGGATCGAGAGATAGCAGCACTAAGCGGTTACTTTCATGTGCCACGAGGGAACCTATAAGGCTGTCATAATCGAGTGTTGTGACGGCTTTTTTTGTTTATAAGAAAGGAGGGAATCCTATGAGTTATGTAGCGTTGTATCGGAAATGGCGCCCTCAGACGTTTACCGATGTGGTCGGGCAAAAGCAAGTGAGCGAGACGTTGATGCGTGCCATTCGCGAAGACAAGGTGGCGCACGCCTATTTGTTCTCCGGACCGCGTGGGACGGGCAAAACCAGTGTGGCCAAGATTTTTGCGAGAGCCATTAACTGTGAAAAAGGCCCAACCGATCATCCTTGTAACGAATGTACCTCTTGTAAACAAATTTTAAACGGCCAATCCATGGACGTTTTGGAAATAGATGCGGCGTCGAACCGCGGTATTGATGAAATCCGTTCTTTGCGGGAAAGTGTGAAGTTTTTACCCGTTGAAGGTCGTAAAAAAATCTTTATTATCGACGAAGCCCACATGCTGACGAATGAAGCGTGGAATGCCCTTTTGAAGACGATTGAAGAACCGCCGCCTCATATTATGTTTATTTTTGCCACCACGGAAGTGGATAAATTGCCGGTAACGATTTTATCGCGTTGTCAGCGTTATACCTTCCGACGGATTACGGCCGAAGATATTGCGGAACATTTGCTGCATGTGGCCGAAGAAAGTGATATCAAGCTTTCACCTGATGCGGCGCAACTCATTGCCATTCACGCGGATGGCGGTTTGCGTGATGCTCTCAGTATTTTGGACCAGTGCTCCGGCATGACGACGGATGTGATTACGGCGCAGACCGTGGAATCTATGATTGGCCTGGTGGGCAAAGAATGGATTATGACCTTCCTTGATTATTTGCGCAAGGGCGATGGGGCGGCTGTTTTGGTGGCTTCTAAAAAAAGCTCTCAGCGAAGGTCGCGACAGCAAACAGATTATTGATGCTCTCATTCAACATGTAAGGGCCTTACTGATTGAAAAAGTTTTGCCTACCGCAGAAGAATTAGCTTTATATACGCCGTTTAAAGAGGCTTTTGCCGCTCAGGCACAGTCTTTATCGGTGGATGAACTCAATTATTTTGTCAAAGAATTGCAACAGATTTTGAATGATGCGAAACGGGTGGATAATCCGCGCATCGTCATCGAAATGGGCTTGTTGGGGATTTGCGCCCGTGCGCAAGTCAGCGAAGAAGATGTATTACAACGGTTGGCCGCCGTTGAACATCGTTTGGATGAATCGGATAATCAGTTCGGTGCCAGACTGGCTCAATTGGAGCAGCAGCCACCGATGATGAACCCGAATATGATGCATCAAGGTATGATGTCTGACGCGGGTGCCATGAATCAGGCAATGTCAGGCGCGCAAAGTGCCGTGATGCCGGGTTCAGCAGTTCCCGGTACAGTGCCGCCAAGCGGCATATCATCTGCAGTGCCGGGTACGATGCCACCGGGGGTTATGCCGCCCGGTTTGGATATGTCTACGTCGGTAGGCATGGCCCCGCCAACCTCAATGGCGCCGCCTACGCCAAGTAGGAGCAAGGCGCCTGCGAAGCGCAAAGCACCGGCCAAAAATGCCGGCGCCGGTCATGGTCAATCGCCTAAAAAAGGGTCGCGCATTCGCTCAATTATAGGTGATACGGCACTTATTTTAGGTCAGCACATCGAAAATCCTAGGAATTATGATAAAATAAAGAAGGATACCTTACGGTATGCCAATAGTCGGTCTTGGAATTTTACAGCTAGCTTTTTTAACCAGGCTTTCTTGACCTATATCGATGAATCGCGTGTTGTTTTCGTATTCGGCAATCCGATGTTGGTTAATATGTGTAATACGGAAGATCGAATTTTCGAATTGGAGCAGAGTTTACATCAGGCTCTGGGGCGCGAAGTGATGGTGCAAGTGCTTTGCCAAGACGATAGTGCCGCTAAAGGATATTTAGATGCCGCTAAAGCCGTAATTAACGGCGGCGGTGGGCATACGGCGGCAGGTGCTAATAGAGCAACGCACCAGGCCGGGCAACAGCGTCAGTCACAACCGATGGCTGGAACAAGTGACATACCGCCGGTTTCGCAACCAACTGCACAGCCAACAGTACAGCATACTGTGTCGCAGCCAAGTGGAGCATCCCAACCTGTTGATGACTTTGGTGCTTCGAATGCCGGTGGTGCTAATCCGACAGTGGATGACTTCGGTGCGTCGAATGTCGGGGATGCGGCACCTGTTGATGATTTTGGCGCCTCAAGTGCTTCAAATCGCGGGAATACCACTGTGACAGTTGACGATTTCGGTGCATCCGGGGCCACGCCGGTCGGTACACCAACAGTGGATGATTTTGGCGCTTCGAATGTCGGTGACGCTAATCCAACAGTCGACGACTTTGGTGCAGCCGATTTTGAAACAGCGCCACCCCCTGACGATGAGTACAGTGATGGTGAGATGATGCCTTCCGCGGCGGATTCTACAGCTCAAAAAAAAACGGAAGTTCCCGATGAGTTAAAAGGCATGACTAAATGGGATCCCAGTAAGGCTACGCCGGAAGAACGGTCCAATTCCGTTTTGATGGGTGCGCTTATTAATGCACAAGCTGAAGGCAATGACGTGTATGTAGAAATTATCAACGATGAAGAACCATCTAAAGATGCTGATTAGTAATGTGAAGCAGCGTTAACATAATTCACGTTTAACCGCTGAATCATAGAAGTATAGTAAGCTGACGTTCATATAATGAGCGAGCAAGCTTTTATTATAGAAATATATTAATTTTTAAATAATGGTTTTTAAAAGAGGAACAATAATGTTCGGTAAAGGTATGCCAAATATGGGCAATATGCAGGGTATGATGAAAAAAGTGCAGAAAATGCAGGCAGATATGCAGAAGATGCAGGAAGAATTGAAAACTAAAATCGTTGACGCTTCTGTAGGCGGCGGTGCCGTAACTATCGTGATGAACGGTGAAAAAATTGTTCAATCCGTTAAAATCGATCCTTCCGTAGTAGACACTGACGATATGGAAATGTTGGAAGATTTAGTATTGTCTGCCGTAAATGCAGCCGGTCAAAAAGTTGACGACATGATGGCTCAGGAAATGAGCAAAGTAACAGGCGGCATGAAATTACCGGGTATGTTCTAAGATGGCAAATCCCTTAGAACGCTTAGTGGAAGAGTTGCGCCGCTTGCCGGGCATCGGCGCTAAATCGGCCCGGCGTTTGGCGTATTACTTGGTAGAATTGCCGGCTGATGAAGTGGCCACTTTGATTGAAACGATTGAGCAAGCTAAGGAAGCGACCAAACGCTGCTCTATTTGCTTTAATTTGTCGGCGCAAGATCCTTGCGAATTTTGTGCCAACGAAATGCGCGACCATAGCATTATCTGCGTGGTGGAAACATCCCGCGATGTGGTAGCCATTGAACGAAGCGGCGATTATAAAGGTGTCTATCATGTGCTGGAAGGGGCTTTGTCACCGTTGGAAGGCATCGGGGTGGAAGATATTCGTATTAAGGAACTGTTGAATCGCTTGCGCGATGAGACGGTGAAGGAAGTCATTCTGGCCACCGATCCGGATCCGGAAGGGGAAGCGACAGCCCTTTATTTGGCGCGTTTATTAAAACCAATCGGTATTAAGGTAACCCGTATTGCGCGCGGCGTACCGGTTGGCGGTGATATTGAATATGCCGATGAATTGACTATCGGCGGGGCGGTTATGAACCGCCGGGAAATGTGAGGCTTTTCGAATGGATTTAGTGGTAACTGCTGCTGTGGCAGTTGTTGTTATTTATACAATTTTTAAAGTAGCATTTTATACAATCAAACGGGTCGGTTTCAACCTAATTTTGGGCTATGCAGCGTATTATGTGAGTGTAAATTTCTTGCATATTCCGGTGGATATGACCGTACTCATGTTGGTTTTGACAGCTGTGTTCGGGCCGTAGTTCCGGTAATCGTAGTGGCTCTCATGCACAGCATGTAGCATAAAGGAGGCAGTCAGTATGGCTCAGTTAAATGAAGCTCAGCAGCGTGTGGTGAATACGTTGACGAATAACATACTGTTACTGGCCTCGGCAGGTACGGGAAAAACAAATACGCTGGCTCACCGCGTGGCGCACATTATTCAAAGTGGCGCGGCTAAGGGCGAGGAAATTCTTTGCATGACATTTACCAATAAGGCATGTCGTGAAATGAAGGATCGCATTCTGTCTATGGCGGGGCCGGCAGCTAAAGCTGTGGAGGTAAGCACCTTTCACAGCTTTTGTTATAAAGTCCTGCAAGAGGAGAGTAAACTGGATGACAGTCTGTATTTTGACATGGCTATTTATGATGAAGTAGACTGTCAGGAACTGTTGGCTACTTGGTTGCCGGCGGGCATGAAGGACGCGGTGTTCTTCAACCTTATAAGCCATGTGAAGGAATATCGGTCCATTTGGGGCTATTACAGTGAAAACACGGCGAGTGATTATGAAACGACCATCGACCGCCTTTTTATAGAGCAACGCGCTACGATGGAACGTTTTTTTGAAAAACTCAATCCATCCGATTTGGCTGAATTCCGTGAAAAAGGGTATGAGTCTTTAGTGGGCTACGAACAGTCCTTGGCCGGTGTTCACGGCGTCGATTTTACCGACTTGATTACCTTGGTGCATCGTCTATTTCAGGATGAAACGGTGCGCGAACGTTGGCGCAGTCGCTATCGGTATATCAATGTGGATGAAATGCAGGATACCAGCGATTTGGAAGGTACGGTCATGAAATATTTGTGGCAGGGCAATCATGTGCTCCTTTGCGGCGATTATTTTCAGACTATTTATGAATGGCGCGGCTCCAATCCGGAACGACTGTTGGATGAGTATAAGGCGGAGTTTTCACCGGACGTGATTGTCTTTTATGAAAACTATCGTGCCAATAAGTATCTGTTTGATGCATCGTTTGCCGTGTTAGAGCGCATGTTCCCGCGGTTAATCGGTGACTTTTATCAGGAAAAACCGTTTGCCGCCAGTAAGACGCCGGGTGAGCCTATCGTGGTGCACAAGGCGCCCACGGAATGGAAAGAAGGGGCGTATATCTTTGATACCATTCAGACTTTGCCAAAAGATGCCAAAATCGGTATCTTGGTGCGCCAAAACTCACAGGCTCAGTACTTGAGCGCGCTGTTTGAGCGTTTTAATGAGCATGTAGCCCCTGAAGAACAGCGTCAATTTATGATTAATTGATGAATATAAATTCTTCCGCCGTCAAGAAATTAAAGATGTAATGGCTTATTTCAAACTGTTACTGAATCCGCATGATGCAGTGAGTGCCAAACGCATTAGTTATGCGCTATGTGAAGGGCATCGGTGAGGCTCGTATTCAGCAAATTGAAAGCGAAGACGTGCGGACTATGGGCCTTCGTCTTACGGATTTCATGGATATGCAGATTTTTGAAAAAGAACCTTATGACGGACTTCTGCAAGGGCTTACAGCCGGTAAGATTGTGGTCTATGATGTGGAAAGTACGGGGACGGACACAACCCGTGATGAAATTATTCAAATTGCGGCGTGCAAGCTCAATCCGGATGGTTCGGAAGGTGAGATTTTTGAACGATTTATTCGTCCGTCGAAATCAGTCGGTGATTCAGCCGCCGTACACGGGTTTACCGATGAAAAACTGGCTGAAGTCGGCGAAGATGCGACTACAGTATTGGCTGACTTTAAGGAGTTTTCCAAAGGAGCCGTCATTGTCGGTCATAATGTAAATTATGATATCAGCATTTTCACTAACGAATTGGCCCGTCATAATTTGGGGACACCGGAATTTGCCGACGTGTATGATACCTTGGATCCAACGAGATCCGGTTCGGCGACAACGACCGTCTGTCCGCGCTGATCGCCAACATCGTCGTCGCCGACGCGCTCGTCCTGCTCACCGACGTGGACGCGCTGTACACCGCGCCGCCAAGCGAGCCCG
>ENA-OQJR01000593-OQJR01000593.1-human-gut-metagenome-genome-assembly--contig:-NODE-593-length-11357-cov-2.915405_pt1 | contig 11357 bp, 24 predicted proteins | sample MGYA00242614_ERZ504781 | MGnify/ENA primary metagenome ERZ504781 (study PRJEB26092, sample SAMD00036365) | human gut metagenome | host: Homo sapiens | study: EMG produced TPA metagenomics assembly of...
AGGCCGAGTTCCTTGGATACGCCACCCGTGTGAAGATGCTTGCCACGTATTTCGTGCATGACGGGAATATTTGGCGTTTGAAAGGTCACGCGGTTAAGCCGATGATGCGGTGGATGTCGCAATGGGCCATCGCATTGCGCAAGCCGTCCGATATTGGCGGTGATGATGCGGGATATGAGTTGCCCGGATTGAATCAGACCGTTGATGTTGTCGCCTATCACGGCAGCATCCCGGAAGGCCAATTGTTCGCAGCTGACCTTGGTGGCGTCGGCGGGCGTGCGAGAGTCCGTAAGGAAACGCTTGTTGACCGTGTGAGCCGGTGTGTCGATCTGGTCAACAACGAACCTGAAGAACAGTGGATTATCTGGGCTGGATTGAACGACGAGGCGGACATGCTGAACAGGCTTATCCCCGGCAGTGTGAATGTGAAAGGCTCCATGTCGCCGGAAGACAAGGCCAAGGCGTTCCTTGACTTCGCTGATGGGAACATTCCGGTGCTGATCACGAAGGGTTCCATGGCTTCGTTCGGTTTGAACTGGCAGAACTGCGCTCGAATGGCGTTCTGCGGTTTGAACGATTCGTGGGAATCCTGCTACCAGTCGATACGCCGCTGCTACCGGTTCGGGCAGAAGCGCGTGGTTGACGTGCATGTGGTGGTTTCCGATTTGGAACGCGAGATAGCGGAGAACATCACCCGCAAGGAACAGCAGGCCACTCATTTGAGTGACGAGCTGGTGAAGACGATGAATGAATCGAACTCTTTCGGAAAGGCCGCATGATGGTCGATGAAATGTATATGACCGATGAAGCCAAAGGCAAGGATTGGACACTATGGCTTGGCGACTCGTGCGAACGCATGACGGAAATGGCTGACAACAGTGTTGATCTGAGTGTGAGCAGCCCGCCGTTCGCAAGCCTGTACGTGTACTCCGATTCAACCCGCGACTTGGGCAACAATACTTCCCGTGAAGAGTTCATCGAGAACTACGGGTACATCATCCGCGAACTGTTGAGGGTCACGAAACCGGGCCGTATCGCTTGCGTGCATGTGCAGCAGGTTGTGACCACGAAGACCGCTGACGGCGTGGTTGGATTGACCGACTTCCGCGGTGATGTGATTCGAGCCTATGTAGGAGAACGGTTGGATTTTCCACGGTGAAGTCACCGTGAACAAGAATCCACAGGCTCAGGCCATCCGCACGAAGGCTCAGGCTCTCATGTTCGTGACGAAGAACAAGGATTCCAGCATGAGCCGTCCCGCGTTGGCTGACTATCTGCTGATGTTCCGCAAGCCGGGCGAGAATCAGGTGCCGATCAAGAACGATGTGAGCAACGAGGAATGGATTGATTGGGCGCAGCCGGTCTGGTGGAACATTCGAGAGACCAACACGCTTAACGAGCGTCTTGGGCGAGAGAACACCGACGAACGCCACATCTGCCCGCTGCAATTGGATTTCATCGAACGGTGCATCCGCTTGTGGAGCAATAAGGGCGAGCTTGTGTTCGACCCGTTTGGTGGCATCGGCTCGACCGTGTACGAGGCAATCAAACTTGGCCGCAAGGGCATGAGCATTGAATTGAAGCCTTCCTATTGGGATGCGTCGGTGAATCTGATGCGCGATCTTGAAGAGAAGCTTGGAGAGGCGACACTGTTCTGATGGTTCCGCTCTCTGGGATGACCGAACCCGCATGGTGTGACAAGCATGGGGTCGAATATTACGGCCCCGCTTGTCCTGAATGCGAGTCGGAAGCCGAAGACTATTGGGAGGATATTGGAGACGCGAGCATATGGGATTTATGACCTATGATTTCGACATTCCAGGCGAACCCGTCGCAAAGGGCCGTCCACGATTCTACGGGTATCGGGCTGTGACCCCTCAGCATACGAGGGATGCTGAGGAACTGGTGCGGAACCAATTCCACATGTTTTACCCTCATGCCGAACCATTGGACGGGGACGTGCTGATGATTCTCATGTTTTATAAGGGGCGTCATGGGAAACCGGATTTGGACAATCTGGAAAAGCTCGTCAAGGACGCGTTGAACGGTTTGGCCTACGTGGATGACCAGCAGGTGAAACTCACGTTGTGCGCCATGCTGGAACCCGACCGTATGGCATGGGGACAACGGGCGAAACGGCTTGTCAAACGTCGGCAGGGAATGCCGTTGACATACGGCGGCAATCCTTATGAGCCGCATACGGAAATCCATATAGAACCCTTGCATGACATTCACGGCGGGTTGGAAAGTCTCGTCAGAAACACGAAGGAGATGATAAGCGATGTCGGAAACCAGCCTGAATACCGGTGAGATGCTGTTCCAACTGCGCGTCTGGGATTACTTGGCTTGGGCGTTGGACGATAAGCGTCTCGACCATGTTGAGAACCTGTACTACAAGGGACAACCGATCAGTGTTTCGACGTTCGCCAATCCGAACGTGCCGATGGTGAAATGCTTCAATAAGGCTGAACTGTTGGCTGGTGACATTGATTCTGAATATCCGTTCGTCATACAAGCCGATGGCATGTTCGATGCTGACGTGATGGGCGAGCGTGAGTGGATCGCGTCTCAACCCGCGTACACGAGTCTGAGCGTGTGGGACAATTTCGAGACATTACTACCGGCCAAACCGTCTATGGAATGCGTTGACTCGGGCACTCGAATGTTCATCCGATTCACGTTGGTGAATTGGCAGGCATGTTGAACAGTGGGTTGCCGCTCGGAGGTGGACGATGATTTTTCCAGCAGTCAGCGTCAACGGCATCCATTTGAGCAGCCAACAGCATGAGGCGCTTGTCAGCATATGGCGTACCGGTCGAATGCCGGAACCCCACGCAGGTCAGAAACCGTGGCTGTGGATTCAAGCGCTCAGACGGCGCGGCTTGGTATCCGGCAATGCGCTCAGACTGACCGACAAGGGACGCCATATCGTCCAACTCCTCCAGGACAGGGAAGCAGTCCCATACCAAAGCACTGCCGACAATCCACACTACCGGAGCCTACTGGGACGCCTACTACAGCAACCAGTCAACCTACCGGTATCAGCCCGGTTTGGAAATCATTTGCAAAAGGAACTGTGATGAAACTTGACCCGCCACCGGACTTGGTTGAAATCGCTGAAGCCCTGGACGCGATGGCGAAACCACACTGGGGGAGCGGCATCGTCTTCAGCTGTGACGGCCTGCCGGTCACCACACCAAGACAAGAAGCAATCTGGATGGAATACAACGGCATCACAAGAGGGGAGGACTAATGGCAAGGCGTGGTTACGTGCAGCTCGTGAACGGCTTCTACGACAACGACAAGGTGCGTGATCTTGTGCGCATTGGCCGTGCTGACTCGGTGGGCGTGTTCTGTATGGCTCTCTCGCTGTGCGGGGACAGGCTCACGGATGGCTTCGTGCCGCGCCGCGCCATGCTCTCCAACATCGGTGCCACTCAGGAGCAGGTGCAGGCGCTGGTGGACGAGGGAATGCTCGAAGAGGTCGATGACGGTTGGATGATCCACGATTACACCGCTCACAATCGCACCAAAGAGCAGGTCATGCACGCGCGAGCCGACGCGAAGGCACGCAAGAGCAAATCCCGTGGTCACAGCACTGTCACAGCAGTGTCACAGCGTGACATGCGTGTGACATCGGGACAAACACCAGAACACCAGAACACCAGAACCCAAAAGAAAGAAGAAGAATATTATTCTTCTTCCAAAGAAATGACACTTGCCATGTTCCAAGACTCCACAGAGTTGACGGCGGCGGACAGCATGATGCGAACCGCTTACCCGAACTTGGATTTACAGGATGCTTGGAACGCTTTCTCCGTCCGTCACTATGCCAGAATCAGCACCGTGGGCGATTGGATACGCCTATGGCGTGGCTGGTGCGAGAACAGGGCACACATGGGTGGCATTCCACCGTCGAAGCCACACGTCCACACTTGGGCTTGCGAACACACGTTGAAAGCCTTGCACCTCCAATCGCAGGATGACGTGACCGACATGGCGTCAGCCGTCAAAAAAGCCAATGAGCTAAACCAGAAGGAAGAACCCTAGTGAAATACATCAGCCTGTTCAGCGGCATTGAAGCAGCAACTGTCGCATGGCAAACACTCGGATGGGAGCCAGTCGCATACGCCGAAATCGAACCATTTCCCCAAAGCAGTACTCAAACACCACTATCCGAACGTTCCAGACTTAGGGGACATGACGAAGTTAATTGGAAGGAATACCACCATGCAGCAGATGCGTTGTGGGAGGAAGCCCCTGCCAGGCATTCAGCATCGCCGGACTCAGGAAGGCTCTGGACGATCCTCGCGGCCAGCTCATGCTCGAGTATCTCCGAGCTTGCGCAGAAATTGATCCGGAATGGATCGTATGGGAGAACGTGCCCGGAGTTCTGTCGGCTGAACACGGACGGGCTTTCCAGTCGCTCCTTGAAGCCGTGGCCGAACTCTGGCCTGATGGGGGGGTTGCATGGCGAGTGCTGGACGCTCAGTTCTTCGGTGTGGCCCAGCGGCGCGAGCGTGTGTTCCTTGTCGTCAACACTCGAGACTGGCGGCGTGCCGCGCCGGTACTTTTTGAGCGCGAGAGCCTGTGCTGGGATCATACGTCGAGCCGAGAGAAGAGGCAAAGCCTTACCCAGGGAACTGCGGGAGGCGTTGGAGACGCAGATTCGGACGCTAGGGGATTGATGTTGGACTTCCATCAGCAGGATGGACGGTTCAAGGTCAGCGATCATCCCGACGTGTCGAATACGCTCACCTCGCACATGGGTACCGGTGGCAACAATGTTCCCCTGATTAAGGCGTTCAAATGGAGCCAGGGTGAGAAGATCCGGAGTCTGGCGATTGGCGAAGTGAGTCCCACTTTGAGTACTGACCATAATCCAGCCGTCTACCAAATTGAGAGAGAGAGAGTGATGTGTCGCGCGGACACTCAGGCGAATGCCGCACAAGGATTCGATCTTTCTCCGACATTGATGGCTCACGCCGGAAAGGATGCCCCATTCATCTATCCGACAACTAATAGGAGAGACTAGTGGTTTTCACTTTCAAGATTCGCGGTGGCGGAGCGGGGGGTAAGGGATTCCTCGGGCAGGACGAGCTTTCTGCCACGCTCAGCACGCACAATGACCAGTTTCTACATACGGAGGATTCGATGAATGGGTTTGACGGTTCGCAGGTTGACGCCGTTGGAATGCGAAAGGCTTCAAGGTTTCCCGGACGGATGGACGGATATTCCGTGGAAGGGGAAGAAGCACGCGCCGGATAGTCCACGCTACAAGGCGCTCGGTAATTCGATGGCGGTTCCTGTCATGAGATGGATAGGTGAGGGCATCCAATTGGTTGAAGACAACAAGGGATTGTTCCAGGAGAACCCCAGTGAGCAGTGACAATCCATCCAAGGAGACGTGCCGCATGGTTGATGATCGTGATGGTAGGCGTTGCGTGCGTTGTGGCCGAAGCTTGTATGCGGTTGGCGGTTCCCGGCATCATCGGAAACTCCGTAGCCAATGCACGAGGGTGGAGAAGCATCAAGTGCAGAATCTGATTCTGCTTTGCGGTTCGGGTACGACGGGCTGTCTATGGTTTCGTTCACATGCATCCGACTATCGCTTATGAGAACGGCTGGTGTGTGAAATCGTTTCAAGACCAGTTGGAAGTGCCGGTACGAACTTGGCATGGACTCGTGTATCTCACCACAGACGGCAAATATTCATCGACAAAGGAACAATCAAATGACTGACAACATCAATCCATCGCATTACAAGGATGGCCCGTTCGAATGCATCGAACTGTCCCGACTGTTGTCAAGCGACTGGGGTCAAGCCGTCCAATACTGCTTCAGGTGGCAGCACAAGAACGGTGTCGAAGACCTGAAAAAAAGCCTTGTGGTTCGTTAACGACGCGCTCGTGCATGGAATTCCGATTTACGCCGTAAGTGACTGGGCGGACCTCGCTAGTGCATTGTTCCACACTCTCGCCAGAGAGGATTGGGCTGGTCTTAAGAGTGTTTGGGATGCATTCACTGTCTGGCATAGAGGTGATATTCCGGGACTCTTAAAAGACAAGATCAATGAAATCGAAAAGGAAGGCAAGTAATCATGGAACATATCGTGCAGTTCGCCATCGGCATTGACGACAAGGCCATCCAGAACCGCATCGAGGAATACGCCTACAAGGACGTGCTCGACAAGATCGTCAAAGAAACCATGGACACTGTTTTCGCGCACACCAACGCGTATTCGCGGGAAAACATGTGTAAGACCATGATGGAGGACGCTTTGCAAAGCTTCCTCGAAGAACGCAAGGACGAGATCATCGACAAGGCAACGCACATGCTCGCCGACCGGTTCCAACGGACGAAGAAATATCGGGAAGCCATGGGTGCCGTCATCGCAAAGGATGGTGAGTGATGAACCGGGACCGGGTAATCATCGTCGCGATCATCTGCATGACGATTATCTTCATCGCGTCCACCGTATCGCCAGCCGGTTCCAGCGGGAAAACCGGCGCGGGCTTCCAGATGGAAACCGTCAAGACCGGTGACGTGACATGGGCGTGCTTGAAGCATAACGGCGAATACATCGGCTGCAACACGGTGGAGACGGTCAAATGAATGTTTTCACAGGCAAGACCGGCTATATCATCTGGCCGCAAGGTGATACGGGAGTTCACACATGCCGCGTGTACGACTCACTGGATGAAGCTGTGGGCGCGGCACATTCCAAAGCCGACTTCCACCACAGGCCGTATGAGGTGCTTACTGCTTATGAGAGTCCGGCAAGAACCATCAGAACGATCCTCCCAAGGAGACACCAATGAGCGACAAAGTGAAAGTCGGCACGAGCAAGGTCACGTTCCGTGTGCGCGCGTTCGACTATCCGCAGATCGAGCTTGCATCCGTCGAAGTGGATGTGCCGATGTACACGAAGACGGACAACAAGCTCGACAACATGCAGCAGGGACATGTCACGGCGGACGTGCCGGACGGTTTCAACGAGAAGGTCAAAGACGCATTGCAGGTGTTCGCGGACACTCTACAGGCATCGTTCAACGAAGAAGGAGAGTGAAATGTTGAGAAGCATTGATTTCAAAACAATGCCTTATCTATTCACTGACAAGGCTGGCACTTGCCTGACCGTGGAGTTCGACGGAAGGGAACTGGATGACATCTACAAGCAAGTGAAAACCATGTACGATCAGGCGCACCCGTCGCACCCGTCTGATGATATGCCCACCGAACCGGGCTGGTATGCGACTCGGGATGGTGAAGACCTGTTGAGCTATGACGGTGACGCTTGGCACATTCACAATATCGACTGTGATGCGCAATTGTTCGTTGACGGGGATTTGGAAACGATGGACTGGAGCGTGGTCAAACGCACGTTCGATGCTGACGCTTTCCCGCTGATACCAGTGAATCTTAACGATACATCTCGTGCGGAGCGTCGGTTGACCAACCTTACCAACTTTTTGCACACGCTCATTCATGAGTGTGAGACAGTGCGGGACAACCCATCTTCCGACAAGCATACGAAAGACATCGAGAATGCCGTCTGCGGGACGGGAATCAACTTCGGCAAAGATCTGCTTGCACGATTGGAAAACGGGGTGTTCGACCATGAATGTGCATGACCATATCACCGACTGGCAGCACCTGCCATCGTCATTCCTCGCTGGCAAGCGTGCGATAGCCACCACCGTTGAGGGAACCACTATCGACGGTTTCCTCCAATCGATGACCACGAAGTTCAGTAACGGCAGCGGCAGCATGGTGCAACTGTTTTTCGGGGGAGTGTTCCAGCCGGTCATCATCAGTCTCAACGGTGGTGAGAACCAACTATGCAGAGCATACGATTCGATACTCATACTCAACGAGGTGAAGCGATGAATAACCAATACGCGGTCAGCATCCGTCATATCTACACCATGCCGGATGAGACATTCAATGGATATGAATTGGTCTTATGGCATTGGGACGTGATTGAGAACACTTGGCTTTTCCGTGCCACACGCGACTATCCGATAAGCAAGAGAGTATCAAGGGGATATGCGTTGTGGAAGGTTCTCAGGGATGCTCAGAAATTGGCGCGGATATTCCAATGCAAGAACTATGCGACCAACGAAGAAGGAATGTGGGACAACAATGACTGACCTTGATGATCGCATCAGCGAGTATGCGAAGTGGATTGAAAGCCGATATGACGACTCGCATGAGCTTCGAGCCAAAGGCAAAAACGGTTACATCGACGGCAAGGCCGACGCCTATGAGAGTTCGCTACGCGAGTTCAAACGCATCTTCAACGTGAAGGAGGAATAGTGCTGAAGCGAATGACTGCTTATTGGTGGGATAAAGACAAAAATGCTGTGGCAATCTCATATAAGGATAACCGCCTGATACTCACCGTCGATGACGCGCAGGCACTCCTTAGACAGCTTGAAATGCTTCTGCCGGAGAGACCGTCACGCGACGAGCCGGAAGAGCCTGGCTTCTACCGGACACGGACTGGCGCATTTCTTCGCAAGAACAGTAACGGCGCATGGAGCGCCCTGTTCATCAATGGCGACCTCATTCCACGCTATTGGAACGATCAGGACGATTACGCGAAGTGGGAGACGGTTCTTGACTGCCTGTATCCTCGTGCGTTCCCGCTTACACCAACCACTGCGCCATATCCGTTGAAGGGTGAGTGATGTTCGGACGGAAGAAGAAAAAGCAGGAGGAGCCGAAAAGCTACCTCAGATGCCCATACTGCGGTCACGCGCCGGTAATTGTCACCGGCAAATGCACGTATCACAATCCACGTCATACCGTCTACCGGTACGAGTGCGTATTGAAGTGTCTTCAAGGCGAGGTCTGTTGGACTGCCGAAGATGCGTTCAACTCGTGGATACGCGCTGTCGCACGCTATTACGACGCAGAGGAAGCTATCAGACAATTCTGCAAGGAGAAGAAATCATGAGTCTGGCTGATGTTTGCTGGAATATTTCAAGCGTGTTCGTATGCATTTTCGACCATGACGATAAGAACGATAAGAGCAGTAAGGAATAACAATGGCGACGAACGTGACTGAGAAAGACAAGACACTGCATGAGGTCATCGACTTTCTGCAAAAAGAGTGGGATGCAGCTAATAACGCTTCTGATAATCCAGACGAAGAAGTGTACGACTTTTACGACGGAATGACGACGGCTTACGAGCATGTAATCAATTACTGCCGTCACCTGCTCGGCTATTCCGGCACCATGCCTAGTGAGGTACCCAATCAAAGCGAGGACGCGAATGTGAGGTTGATAAACCGATGAAAAACGAGACCCTGCAAGAGATCATAGAATGGCTCTCTTCCAAAATCAACGAAGAGTATAGTGCCAGGCAATGGTCGGAGAACTTCGCATACCACGATGGCATGTTCAACGCATTCCAGCAGACGGTCAACCATTGCCAGGACATGCTGCTCAACCAGTTCGAATGCCAGCGTGACGAGTTGACCACGATGGACATGCACACGTGCGATTTGTGCGGCAAGCGAGTGTCAAGCCCCGTCTACAGCGTGCTCCTGTCCTACAACGGTCAGAGCAAGACGGCCACCGAGGTCTGCGCCGACTGCATGCAGCACTTGAAATTCAAGTTGACAATGACCGTGCCGATGGAAGCATACCGCGATTACGAGCGGTGGGTCCTTAAGCGAGAAGACGGGGACGCGAAATGAGTATCGCAGAGGATGAAGCCAAGGAATGCTTCAAATCCGAGTATCAATACGATATTCGCGAAGCATATGTCATAGGCCGTACTGCGCCACCAGCTGCCGCCGAAGTGGAGGCCGTGGCGAAACTGCTTTGCTGGAACAGCTGCTGGAACGGCTGCGAATGGGATGGCATCGAAAGCGACTATGTGGCGAAGGACGAAGACGATGCATGGGATTACGCCGGTGAAATCTGCGGGTATCAGGAAGACTACATCGCGCGGGCGAAAGAAGTGCTCGAAGTGGCACGTAAGGCGGTGGCGGAATGAGCAAGGCAATCCGATATGTCGAGTGCGCCCACTGCGGCGAGACGGTGGGCAGCTATTACGTCACCTGCCCTTACTGCGGGTATCGGCTGGTGGACGCGAAGCAAGCCGTAATGATGGGTTTGTCATGGTGACGCTTGACCCGCCACCGGACTTGGTGGAGATCGCCGAAGCCTTGGATGCGATGGCGAAACCACACTGGGGGAGCGGCATCGTCTTCAGCTACGACGGGCTGCCGGTCACCACGCCACGGCAGGAGGCCATCTGGATGGCATACAACGGAATCACAAGAGGAGATTGAATGAAATGGGCTATTTCCAGATTCCGGTCTCATGGTATCGAGACGAAACAATGTTGGAACTCATGAGAAAGAGTCCGGCATCAATTGGCCTCTACGTGATGATGATTTCCTGGTGTTCCGACAACAGGAGCTACGGTGATATTCCATACACTGTCATCCGGTACGTTCTCGATGGCGAAGACGATGAATTACAGGCGATTATCGACGCGGGTTTCCTGACGAAGACAGACAAGGTTCGTCTTCGAGAACCCGTCTACCACATCAAGAGCTTCAGACGCTTCGACCCACGGTCAAGGGAGCCGATAAGCAAGAAGCTACGCAAGGCGGTATACGAGCGTGACCATTACCGTTGCGTCGAATGTGGAGCAACTGACCACCTGAGCTTGGACCACATCATTCCGTGGAGTCTTGGCGGCGAGGACACCATGGAGAATCTTCAAACCATGTGCCGCTCCTGCAATTCAAGGAAAGGGAACAGGTTAGATGTGGTTCAAGGTGGATGATTCCTTCTACTCGAATCCGAAGACCGCCATGCTGTCGGACGGGGCCACCGCATTGTGGCTCCGTTCAGGCTCATGGTCGGCGCAACAGCTGACTGGCGGGTTCGTTCCGGCTCGCATGGTGCCGATGTTCCGTGGCTCCGACGATTCAGTGCGAGAGTTGTGCGACGCGGGATTATGGGCCTACGACGAGCAGAAGGACGGCTACCAGTTCCACGATTGGAGCGACTACCAGCCTGACGGTGAGGAAGTGGACGCTCTGCGCAAGAAGCGTAGCGAGGCAGGAAAACGTGGAGCCAACCGTCGATGGGGCAAGCCTGAGAATGGCAAAAATGGCAAAACCGATGGCAAATGCCATAGCAAACCTATGGCAAACGCATGGCAAACCGATGGCAAGTCGATGGCAAACTCATGCCCCGTTCCCGTACCGTACCCGAAAGAACGAGAAGAAGAATATCTTCTCTTCTCCAAGAATCGGCGTAAGCGATTCGAGCTAATGACGAGAGGCCATGCAATGCGCCATAATCCGCGACTATCCGAATCTCGAC
>ENA-OQJR01000594-OQJR01000594.1-human-gut-metagenome-genome-assembly--contig:-NODE-594-length-11357-cov-2.730009_pt1 | contig 11357 bp, 14 predicted proteins | sample MGYA00242614_ERZ504781 | MGnify/ENA primary metagenome ERZ504781 (study PRJEB26092, sample SAMD00036365) | human gut metagenome | host: Homo sapiens | study: EMG produced TPA metagenomics assembly of...
GACAGGAAAAGTCAGCCGGGATACGAAATCCGGTACTGTACGATTTTCCAGTTTTTATTGATGAAGATTCTTTTTCGGTATATTCGTTGAAGCAATACCGGACAGAATCTGGTCACCGTCGTAAGTCAGAATATCCAGTCCCGGATAGGTGGATGTAATTTCATAGATCGGACGCGATCACATCGGCAGGCAGAGTACGATTATAGACGATCTCTCCTGTGGAGCACTGAGTGATCCTGGCTCCATTGAAGGAGAGCATATATCCGCCGTATTTGGAAAGATTCAGCTTTTCTGCCAGAGGAACGATACCGTTGATCGGGCGTCCGCTGGCAAGTACAACTTTCTTTCCTTCTTCCTGAATCTCGATGAGTGCCTGTTTTGTCGGTTCTGTAAGTTCTTTTCTGGAATTGGTCAAAGTGCCGTCCAGATCAAGAACGAGCATCTGGTAGTCCATATGTTACCTCTCTTTTAGTACATTGACGATCTCGGAAAACTTCATACCATTGGAAGCTTTGACAAGAACTGTATCCTTTGGATTTAAAATGCGGTCTGCCTGTTCGAAAAAGTCATCTTTTGTTTCAAAATAAAATACCTGTGTTTTGGAACACTGTTCACTTGCGCCGGTTGCCATATGTTCTGAGAGCTGTCCGATGCAGACAAGTATATCGATGCCAAGGTCAGCAGCATATTTTCCGACCTCATAGTGCATCTGTTTTTCTGTTGGTCCCAGTTCAAACATATCGCCAAGGACTGCAACCTGACGAGTGTCTGCCTTTGCAAGAACATCCAGAGATGCTTTTGTGGAAGCCGGATTGGCATTGTAGCAGTCATCAATGATCGTAAGGGAATCTGTCTCGATCAGATTGTTACGTCCTGCCAGAGGAACTAAAGCTTCAATGCCGGCTTTGATCTCTTCGTCGTTCATTCCCAGTGCATACCCTGCGGCAATGCCGGCAAGTGCATTGAGAACCATATGTTCTCCCGGAATCGAGATATGTGCAGAGAAGGTTGAATTTGGTGTGTGGAAGACGGCATTGGTACCGCGCAGTCCGCAGGATTCTACCTGATCCGCATAAAAATCCCGGCTGTCATCCAGACCAAAGAAGACCGGCTGGATTCCGTTTGCAGGGTGAACGGTTGAGAGTTTATCATCATCCCCGTTTAAGATAATGGAACCGTTCGGGTTCATATAGAGGAAAATCTCCGTTTTTGCTTTCAAAATACCGTCTCTGGACTTTAAATGCTCCAGATGGGCAACTCCGATATTGGTGATGACGCAGATGTCAGGACGGGCAATCTTTGCAAGCCGTTCCATCTCGCCGAAATTGCTGATACCAAGTTCCAGCACGGCAACCTCATGTTCTTCGCGGATATTGAAGATCGTAAGCGGGAGCCCGATCTCGTTGTTGAAGTTTCCGGCTGTTTTCAATACGTCATATTTTTCTCCAAGCACAGATGCGATCATTTCTTTGGTGCTGGTCTTTCCCACACTTCCGGTGACACCTACGACTTTCAGATTAAGGCTTTTCCGATAGTGCTCGGCAATATCCTTCAATGCCTGTTCACAGGAGGTGACCAGAATGTATGGATAAGAGGCATTTTCAATCCGTTTTTCGGAGAGCGCACACAGAGCGCCGTCCCGGATCGTCTGCGGGATGAACATGTGTCCATCCACTCTTGCACCGCGAATGGCGATAAACAGACAGTCTTTTTCTACTTTCCGGCTGTCGATCACAACGCTGGAAACTTCCTTATAATAGCTTTCATCATCGCCGTAATAAATTCCACCACAGGCAACGGCGATTTCTTTCAATGTCATGTTTTTCATAAACGTTCCATCCTTTATTGTATTTGCTTACTGATATCTTGCTTCCATGGATTTCTGGATGATCAGCTCGCACAGATCTCCGTATTCAATTCCGTCTGCAAGTGCTTCTTTTGGAAGGAGGCTTGCAGAAGTCATGCCCGGAAGGGTATTCATTTCCAGGCAGTACAGATTGCCGTCTGCGTCCAGGATAAAGTCAGCCCGGCTGTATACATTCAGCTTCAATGCCTGGAAAGCGCGGACTGTGAGAGCTTTCATGCGCTCTGCAATCTCTTCGCTGATATCGGCAGGGCATACTTCTTCAGTCGCATTTGCCTGATATTTGTTGGCATAGTCAAACCATCCGTTTTTTGGAATGATTTCGATCGGAGGAAGTGCTTTTCCATCGATCACGCCGCATGCAAATTCGCGGCCTTTGATGTAAGTTTCGACGACTACTTCGTTTTCATAACGGAAAGAATTTTTCAGTGCCTGACGGTATTCGTCTTCTGTATTTACAATATATACTCCGATGCTGGAGCCGCCGGAGCATGGCTTTACAACGACCGGGAAGGAAAGTCCCAGAGATTCCAGGGAACAGTCACTGTCTTCTTTATACAGGCAGACTCCGGAAGGTGTGTCCACACCGGCTTCCATAAAAATCTGTTTGGTGAGTCCTTTATCCATGGCAACGGCACATCCAAGCGAGTCAGGTCCTGTGTAGCGGATTCCGAGCAGATCAAATGAAGCCTGCAGCTTTCCGTTTTCTCCTTCTCCGCCGTGAAGTCCGAGGAAGGTCATATCTGCCAGGCGGCAGAGTTCGATGACATTCGGACCGAAGAAGCAGTCAGACTGGTCCGGACGGGAAGCTTTTACAGCTGCAAGATCCGGCTCTGTTTCGGAAATATTCTTTGCGATTTCCAGACCATGTCCGGGCAGTGTAAAGACGTCTTCCAGATTCTCGGGTGCGTTCTCAAGGCCGAGAAATACATCCAGAAGAAATGCATCGTGTCCTTTCTCCAGTAATGTGTTACAGATTCCGGCAGCAGAAGCGAGAGAAACGTCGCGTTCTGTACTGAGTCCACCGGCTAATACGATAATTTTCATGATGATCTCCTATCTTATTTATTTACTTCATTTAACAGTTTTACTTTTGTGTCATAGAGCTTCCGGGACAAATCCACATAAACTTTGTGTGGATATAAGAGACGTTTTGTCTCATCCCAGAGAGTCTCTTTTTCCTGTTTGCAATATGCTGCGATCTCCATGACAGAAGGAGAAGTGTAGACACATTCTCCGTGGATGAAGATTGGTTGTAACATCTCACGCATCGTGTAGCTTCCGCCCGGAAGACGAGTCTTTTTCCAGGTTTCGTTTGGATCGAATAAAAGCAGTTCTTCGGATGTGTCATAGGTCTCGTCCGCAAAACAGATCAGATCCGCACGAAGCTTTCCGGTCTCTTTATCGTATACACGATAAATGGTTTTGTTTCCCGGATTCGTGATTTTTTCCGTATTTTCTGAAATCTTGATCTTCGGAAGGAATTCGCCGTCTTTTTCAATGGCAGCCAGTTTGTAAACTCCACCGAAGGAAGGGCAGTCCTTGGAGGTGATCAGATGTGTTCCAACTCCCCATGAGGTGATTGCTGCACCCTGGATCTTCAGATCATTGATCAGCATCTCATCCAGATCGTTGGAAGCTGCGATCACGGCATCCTCAAATCCTGCGGCATCCAGCATGACACGTGCTTTTTTGGACAGGTATGCAAGATCTCCACTGTCCAGACGAATGCCGTAGCTCTTTGGATGGATACCGGCCTCTTTCATTTCACGGAAGACGCGGATCGCATTTGGAACTCCGGATTTCAAGGTATCATAAGTGTCCACCAAAAGTGTACATGCGTCCGGATATAATTCGGCATAGGCTTTGAATGCGGTGTACTCGTCCGGAAAACTCATGATCCAGCTGTGGGCATGGGTTCCCATGATCGGGACATCAAACATCTTGCCGGCAAGCACATTAGATGTGCCGACACATCCGCCGATCATAGCGGCTCTGGCTCCATAAAGTCCGGCATCCGGTCCCTGAGCACGGCGAAGACCAAATTCCATGACACCGTCTCCCTGTGCCGCATGGACAACACGGGCTGTTTTTGTCGCGATTAGGCTCTGATGATTAATGATATTCAAGATCGCAGTCTCCACAAGCTGTGCCTCCATGATCGGAGCGATGACTTTTAAGATTGGCTCCTTCGGGAAGATCACACTTCCTTCCGGAATCGCGTAAATATTTCCGCTGAAATGAAATCCACTCAGATAGTGGAGAAAGTCCTCACTGAAAATGCCGAGTCCCCGCAGGTAATCTACATCTTCGTAAAGAAAAATTCAGATTTTTGATGTATTCGATGACCTGTTCCAGACCGGCCATGATGGAGTAGCCGTTTTTTTACCGGATTCTCCCGGAAAAATACATCAAAGATCACGGTTTCGTTTGCAGACTGTTTTTCAAAATAGCCCTGCATCATGGTCAGCTCATATAAATCTGTGAGCAATGTTAAATTATCTGCTCTCATAAAAAATCTCCTTTTTTAAATCAGATCAATTCTGCATTTTTATTGATCGTTTCCTGAATGATATTCTGTACGTAAGCGCCGATGTGTTTTTTGTCCTCCGGCGCCAGATCTTTCGGATAGATCGGTTTTCCATACTCTACGATAACATTGACCTTTTTGATCCTTGGAAACTGATTTTCAAAGATCGCGGCAGTGTTGTTCATGGAAATCGGAACAATCGCACATCCTGTTTTGGTGGCAATCTTAAAAGCGCCCTCTTTAAAAGGAAGCATACTGAGCTCTTCCCCTTTGTTTCTCGTTCCCTCAGGGAAAATACAGATGGAAATTCCCCGCTTCACATAATCGATCGCCTGAAGGATGGTTTTCAGTCCCTCTTTTGGATTCTCGCGGTCCAGAAACAGGCAGTATACAAAGCGCATCCAGGTAGATAAAAGCGGAATTTTTTCCATCTCCTTTTTCGCCACATATCCGGTCAGTCTCGGACAGCGGGAGTACGTCAGAAGAATATCAAAGAAACTGCGGTGATTTCCGATAAACAGCACGGGCTCGTCCGGAATATTTTCGAATCCGATCACGGTCGTGTGTACACCGGTTACTTTTAAGATTGCTTTGAATCCCCACTGTACGATTCGAAGACAACTGTAGTCTCTTGCATTGCGGTTGAACTTTCCGATCAGCCATTCAATGAAAAATACCGGAATTGTCAGAATAAGAAACAGAATAAGGAAAACAACAACACAAATAAACGAATCATGTTATAAACCTTCTCTCTTAGTTTTTTAGACGTTGGGGGCAAAGATGCCTGACATCTTTTTAGTCTAGTACAGATTATACTAAAGCATCCTGTGAAATACAAGTTTCGCGGTCATAAAAAGACAGAAATGTTAATAAGATAAATGGAAAGAGGGACTCCGGAGCAGAGGGTGAACAGAAAAAGAAAAATAAAACATTCAAAATTGTGGTTTTGTGTATGATGATTCTGTCAGCGATCTGGCTGCCCTGCGGCTGTATCCGCAAAAAGCCGGAGATCACAGGGGAGAAAAGTGCAGCATTTCAGCTGATGAGTGAAAGAGAAATCCCGGAAGAACTAAAGGAATGGATGGAACAGGAGAAAGCCCATCCTTTTATGCTGACATATGGCGTGGAGCAGGATATTTACGCTGCCAGAAGCTACGGGCCGCAGAATAAGACCGGATATCAGATCAAGGTCGATGCCGTCCTGGAGGGGAAAAAACGGTGCGGATCCAGACAAGTCTTCTGGGACCGGAAAAAGAGAGAAAACAAAGGATGTCGTAACCTATCCGTATGTGGTGGTGAAATTAAAAAGACAGAAAAAGAAATTTTATTTGAGTAGGAGGAGTTTATGGAGCTGATACAGAAAACAATCCGTTATAATCAGGAAGGGAAAAAAACATTTGACCAGTTTTATCTGGACGAAGATTACAATGTTCCGGATGCAAAGCAGGATGTGCGGCGTATCATCAAGGGACAGGGAACTGTCAAGATCGAGGATGTCAAGCTGGTGGAAAATTATGTGCGGATTTCCGGAAAGCTGTATTTCCAGATTTTGTATGTGACGGATCAGGGAGAGCCGATGCCGGCAGTACTGGATGGCAAGATTCCGTTTGAAGAAATGGTGTACACGGAGGGAGAAGAGCGCACCCAGTATTTTGTCCGGAATATCCGGGTAGAGTTCGGTACGACCCTGGTACACTCCAGAAAGATCAGTATCCGCGCGATGATTGAAATGGAAGTCGGATGTGAAACTCTCATTGAAGAAGAGACGGCGGTGGATCTGGAGAGCAGTGCTTCTATTTACAAGAAGCAGAAACCGGTGAATCTCTTAAAGCTGCATACTGCGAAAAAAGATACATACCGCATCAAAGAAGAAATTACGATCCCCGGAACAAAAGAGAGCATCGGTCAGGTGCTTCTGACGGATATTACAGGGCGGAAGCTGGAAGTGCGGGCAGCACAGGATGAACTGCTTCTGCGGGGAGAACTGCAGATTTTCTGTATGTATCTCTCAGAAGAAGGAAAGACCGACTGGCTGGAGCAGAGTGTTCCTTATGAGGGACGAATCGAATGCAGCGGGGCAACAGAAGGGATGTATTATGATGTGCAGCACGCGCTGGAAGATACGCTGGCAGATGTACGGATGGATGAGGACGGAGAGATGCGCATCATCGGGATTGAGGGAACCGTAAGTGTTCGGATCAATCTGTATGAAGAGGAAGAGCTGAATCTTCTGGAAGATCTGTACTCTCTGGAACAGAAAGTTTCGTATCAGACAAGAGAGGCGGTCTATGAAGAATTTGCTTTTACAGAATCAGTCCAAATGCAAGATTGTAGAAAACCTGTCGCTTCCGGAGCTGAAAGACGATGTTCTGCAGATCTGTCACAGCTCGGGAAGTGTGCAGATCGAACATGTGGAGACAAGAGCGGAAAAACAGGGGGGAATCCTGATCGAAGGAATCCTACATGTGTCATTTTTTGATCTGAAAGCGGATGATGCGCTTCCGTTTGGAAACTGGCAGGGAATGGTTCCGTTTTCTTATCTGCTGGAATGTCCGGATATGCCAAAAGACGTGCGGTATCAGTTATCCAACCGAGTGGAACAGATCTCAGTGACCATGACTGGCAGTGATTCAGTAGAAGTAAAGGCAGTTCTGGATTTTGATGTTTTTTTAAGAAAAGAAGTGCCGATGCAGGTCATCACAGAAGTGTCTCTGGAGGAAACAGACCGGGAGGAACTGGCGAAAAAACCGGGGATCGTAGGGTATATGGTAAAATCCGGGGATGATCTGTGGACGCTGGCAAAACAATATATGACGACCGAGGAGAGTATCCGTCAGATCAACCATCTCGAAAATGGAAAAATCAAACCGGGCGATAAGCTCATCATCTGTAAAGAGATCGGAATGTAGAGATATATCGTTGATTTTTGAAGGCAAAATGGGTATACTATAAACACAAATGTATACAAGATACAAACGGAGGACACAGGATGAAACAGATAGAATTAAAGGCACTTGCCAAGATCAATCTGGGACTGGACGTACTGGGAAGAAGAGAAAATGGATATCATGATGTGCGGATGATCATGCAGTCCGTTTATCTGTATGATGATGTTGTGATCGTGAGAAAGGATCTGCCGGGCATAGAAGTGGAGACGAATCTGCATTTTCTGCCGACGGATGAAAATAATATCGCGTATAAGGCGGCAGCCATGCTGATGAAGATTTAAGCTTCCGGCGCGTCAGGATGTTTGAACAAGCACATTCCCGTAGCGGCAGGTATGGCAGGGGGGAGTTCCAATGCAGCGGCAGTTTGTTTGGGATGAACAAGATGTTCCGTTTGGGCTTAAGTCAGAGATCTCTGATGGAGAGAGGTGTCCGTCTGGGAGCAGATGTTCCGTATTGTATTATGAGAGGAACGGTACTGGCAGAGGGAATCGGAGAGGAGCTGACCACACTTCCTGCACTTCCGGCGTGTACGGTGCTGATCGCAAAACCGCCGATCAGTGTTTCTACCAAAGTGGTATATGAGGCGCTGGATGCAAAAGAAATCGTGGATCATCCGGACATAGACGGGATCATCCGGGGTCTGGAGACGGGGTCTCTTTCCGAGATTGCCGCTCATATGGGCAATGTGCTGGAGGATGTCACGATCGGGATGTATCCGGTCATTGAAAAGATCAAGGATGAGATGAAAAAAGCAGGTGCGCTCAATGCGATGATGAGCGGGAGCGGTCCTACCGTATTCGGGATTTTTGAAAGCCGTGCGGCAGCGCGCAGAGCGCAGGAGCAGATCCGCAGGAAGGCACTGGCAAAACAGGTATATGTGACAAATGTGCATGGCGCAAGGAGGACATAAGATGGAACCGAAATTAGAAGTGACAATGGATGAATATCTTCCGCTTCGGGATGTGGTATTTAAGACACTCAGGCAGGCGATCCTGCGCGGAGAATTAAAGCCGGGAGAGCGTTTGATGGAGATCAAGCTGGCCAATAAGCTGGGGGTGAGCCGCACACCGATCCGGGAGCGATCCGCAAGCTGGAGCTGGAAGGTCTCGTGCTGATGATCCCAAGACGCGGGGCAGAAGTCGCAGAGATCACGGAGAAAAGTCTGAATGATGTGCTGGAAGTCAGAAAGGCACTGGAAGAGCTTGCAGTTCAGCTGGCCTGTGAGCGGATGGATGAAGAAGGACTCGAAGCGTTGAAGAAAGCGGCGAAGGAGTTTGAAGAATCTCTGGGAAGTGAGGATGTGACCAGAATCGCAGAGGCGGATGTGGCATATCATGATATTATCTGTCGTTCTACAGACAATCAGAGGCTGATGCAGCTTTTGAATAATTTCAGAGAACAGATGTACCGCTACAGAGTAGAGTATCTCAAGAAGAAGAATGTTATCCGCAGCTTTTGAGAGAGCATCAGGCGATCATTGAAGCGATCGAGAAGAGTAATAAAGAGACAGCATCTGAGATCATGGGACAGCATATTGAGAATCAGGTGACTGCAGTGACAGATTCATTGAGACATAAGTAAGGGCGTAGTGAAGGATTTCTTCACTACGTCTTAAATTACGGAAATTTGTATAAACTTCCTGTTTTTGGTACATACTTCGGATATCAAAATGAAACCGGAGGAGATACATATGAAATTTTCAAATCAGAACAGGAACAGAATCATTGCATTGCTGTCCATGCTGGCAGCGGGAATTCTGATCGGACAGATCTTTAGTACAGCAGAGAGAACAGTACAGGCAAAGGTACAAAAGGAACTGGCAGATGAGGTGCTCAGATTTCATGTGCTGGCAAACAGTGACAGTACCCTGGATCAGGAGATGAAGCTGTGTGTACGCAATGAGATTTTGGAATTTCTGCAGACCGAGATGCCAACAGGTGCAGGCGCAGAAGCGACAAAAGAGTGGGTGCGTTCCCACTGTGATGAAATTGAGCAGACTGCAGAAAAGTGCCTTACAGAAAAGGGATACGATGATCCGGTCAACGCGGCTGTGACAACCACCTATTTTCCGGAAAAGAAGTATCAGGATATGACATTTCCGGCAGGAAATTACGAAGCACTCCGTGTGGAGATCGGAAGTGCCAAAGGTCACAACTGGTGGGGAATGCTCTATCCGGAGCTGGCATTTTGGGATGCAGTGCATACGGTAAATGAGGAGACGAAAAGTGAGAGAGACGGGATCCTGCTGTCAGAGGAAGAAAAAAAGCCGGAGAAAGTAAAATTTCGCTTTTACCTGCAGGAGATATTTCAAAAATAAAACAACAGAAGGAGACGAAAGAAAAGTATGACAGAATTTTTAGTCAGACATTTTGTGAAAGACTATGAAGCGGTAGAAAAATCTGCGGTCCGCACTGCATATGGAGTGCTGGCGAGTATGGTGGGGATTGTTTGTAATGTATTTCTGTTTCTTGTGAAGTTTATTGTGGGGCTTTTGCTGCACAGTGTTTCTGTCACAGCAGATGCGTTTAACAACCTGTCAGATGCGGCATCTTCGATCATCAGTTTTATCGGGGTGAAGATGGCGGGCAAGCCGGCGGACAAGGAGCATCCGTTCGGACACGGAAGGATTGAATATATAGCGGCTTTGATCGTATCATTTCTGGTACTGGAAGTGGGATTTACTTTTTTGAAGGATTCTGTTTCCAAGATCAGAACCCCGGAAACCTTGAATTTTCGGTTGATTTCGGTAGTGATCCTGATTTTATCCATCGGAGTCAAGCTATGGCTCGGTGTATTTAATAAAAAGTTGGGAAAGAAGATTGATTCCAAGGTGATGATGGCAGTCTTTACAGATTCTATGGGAGATGTGATCACGACCAGTGCAACGATTTTGTCTCTGGTGATCTTCCGGCTGACCGGGCTTAATATTGATGGGATTGTGGGGATCGGAGTCGCTCTGGTAGTTATGTGGGCCGGTGTCGGAATTGCAAAAGACACGCTGGAGCCTCTGATCGGAGAAGCAATCGATCCGGAAGAATATGATAAAGTCAAGCATTTTGTAGAGCGTTATCAGGGAATCGAGGGAACTCATGATCTGATCATACATAATTACGGACCGAATCAAAGTATGGCATCCATTCATGCGGAAGTGCCAAACGACGCGGACATTGAGGAAGCCCATGAGCTGATCGATCGGATTGAACGGGATGCGGTGGATGAGCTGGGAATTCTTCTGGTGATTCATATGGATCCGATCGAGATGCGGGATGAACAGGTGATGACGGTGAGAGGAGAAGTGGAAGCCGCATTAAAGGAACTGGATCCTCAGTGCAGCATTCATGATCTGCGTGTTGTCAACGGGATGGGGCAGATCAATCTGATCTTTGATATGGTCGTACCATTTGAATATGATGAGGAAGAAAAAAACAATCTGCAGCTTCAATTGATGGAAAAGCTGCAGGAGATTGACAAAAGATATCAGTGTGTCATTACGATGGAACACAGCTATAAGGCACACGGATAAGGAACAGGAACTGTTCGGGAAGGAAGAAAAGATGTACACATTTGACAGCAGAGTAAGATACAGTGAGATCGATCATACCGGGAATATGACCCTGCCGGCACTGATCAATTATTTTCAGGACTGCAGTACGTTTCAGTCTGAGGATATCGGGTTGGGCACAGAGGTGTTAAAGGCAAAGAAAAAAGCATGGATTTTGTCTTACTGGCAGATCGTGATCGAACGTCTGCCGGCATTGGGAGAGCGTATTACAGCAGGAACCTTTGCGACGGAATTTAAAGGCTTGTATGGAAACCGGAATTTTGTGCTCGATGATGCCCGGGAAACCGGCTTGCGTATGCCAATTCTGTGTGGGTGTTTATGGATATGGAAAAAGGAGACCGGCAAGACCTGAGCCGGAAGATGTACTTCCATATGGATCAGAGCCTGCGCTTGAGATGGAGTATGAAAGCAGAAAGATCCGTACTTCCGGAGAATCTGGAGGAAAAACCGTCG
>ENA-OQJR01000595-OQJR01000595.1-human-gut-metagenome-genome-assembly--contig:-NODE-595-length-11348-cov-1.758934_pt1 | contig 11348 bp, 15 predicted proteins | sample MGYA00242614_ERZ504781 | MGnify/ENA primary metagenome ERZ504781 (study PRJEB26092, sample SAMD00036365) | human gut metagenome | host: Homo sapiens | study: EMG produced TPA metagenomics assembly of...
TCTTTCGGAAGAGCAGATGACCGATTGGCTCAGGAGTTCATGGAAAACTCGGTTACGGGAACCAGCCCTATATTGCATGGCTGCATGAAGACATAGACCGCAAGCACATGCACATCGTATCGGTACGATTGATGAAACCGGAGAAAAAATAGACCATAACCGGGAAGCTATCCGGGCACAGAACATCTGCCGTGAAATGGAAGTGAAGTACGGGCTTCATCCCACACTCGGAGAACACGGTGAGAGGGAACTATCATCCCTACAAAAAGTGGACTATGCGAAAGGAGACGTGAAAGCACAGGTAAAGCATACCGCCCGAACCTTGCTGGAATGTTACAACTGCCACTCGCTTGCCGAATATGGCACTCTTCTGAACCTGTATAACGTAACCGTTTATGAAGTCAGGGGAAGTGTGGACGGGAAGGAATACCACGGTATTATGTACGGAGCTTTGGATGATAACGGACAGCAGGTGGGAACACCTTTCAAGTCCAGCAAGTTCGGTAAGGCATTCGGTTATGAAGCACTGCAAAAGAAGTTTGCCGCTTCTACTGAAAAGGTGAAAAGGAACAGCCTTGCCGAAAGGACAAGACAGGAAGTCATTAAAGCCATGCAGGACATCGGCACGAAAGAGGATTTCGCCCGAAAGCTGAAAGAGGCGGATATAGAGACGGTTTACCGATCAATCCCGAAGGACGTCTGTACGGCATCACTTTCATAGACCATACCAGCCGGACAGTGCTTAACGGCTCGCGTCTGGGCAAGGCCTTTTCAGCCAATGTGTTCAACGAATTGTTCAACAATCCGGATGCGGACCGTACAAGGCTGATACCACCGCCGGAGCAGGATACACCCCGGCCGGAACAAGATACGAAAGAAAGACTGGAAAGGAAGGAATACCGGCAGCAGGAAAATCAAGGCTATCAGAGTGAACTGTCCGGCAGTCTGATTGATACGTCCGCACTCGGTGCCATTGACATTTTCTCCCTACTCATGGAAGATGACCATACGCACGAGTACATCGATCCGGCCTTCCGCTTCGGACGCAGGAAAAAGAAGAAGCGCAGGAGGCGTCGGCCAGACAGCTGGTGATCCAGAAACAGACGCAGACAGAAATCGCAGAAAAAAGATCGAAGAAAAAAGACGAGAGCTGCCCAATCAGGCACAGATTGAAATGGAAGTGATCCTGCAGAAGCCGGAACTACCGACCGGGTGTGAAAGTGTTGCGCTGACTATGGTTTTGAAACAGAAAGGATATCCAATCGAAAAACCACGATTGCAGAAGAATATCTGATCTACAATCGGGACAACTATGCATCCGGGTATGTGGGAGATCCCTCTACGTATGGAGGAGTGGGCATCTATCCGCCAGGACTTGTAAATACAGCAAACTGCTTTTTGAAACAGCGATATCAGCAGCATACAGCGTATGATGTCAGCAAGCTGAGTCTGGAGAGCTGCTTCCGTATGTGGCAGCCGGAAATCCGGTGCTTTTGTGGCTGACATCAGATCTGGAAGCTCCTATTTTTCGAGTCAGAGTGTAGAGTATGGAGGGATTCATATCGATGGTACTGGAATGAACACTGTGTAGTGCTTGGCGGATACGATCTGGAAAAGCAAAGCGTGACGTTGTTTGATCCCCTGAAGGGGAAAGCAGAGGAATCTCTTGAGCGGGTAGAGGAAATTTATAATCAGACAGGAAATATGCAATGACGGTATAACTAAAAACATCTGTGAAGAACAAAAAATAAAGTTCTTCACAGATGTTTTTTATGGTCTGCTGTGTGATTCAATATGATTTTTGATCGCTTCAAAACTTTCTTTGCTGATGATGTGTTCCATGCGGCAGGCATCTTCTGCGGCAATAGCTTCATCTACCCCAAGCTGTGTCAGCCATGCAGTCAGAAGCTTGTGACGCTCATAAATCATATCGGCAATGGCTTTTCCTGATTCGGTAAGATAGATAAATCCTTCCTTCGTAACCGTGATATGTTTCTTTCTCACGAAGATTCTTCATGGCAACACTGACGCTGGATTTTTTGAATTCCCAGTTCTTCAGCGATATCAACAGAGCGTACAACCGGACGTTTCTGACTTAAGATCAGAATCGTTTCCAGGTAATTTTCTGCAGATTCGTTTGTCTTCAATGTATGCACCTCGTTTCTCGTTAAATTGTCTTTAGTATATCATATTTTAGAAGAGACGGCAAATACTATAATGTTATTGACAACTTATGAATGTTAGAATATACTAACTAATGAAAAAAATAGTCAGTAACAGATTCAAAAGGAAAGGGGAGCGGACTGTGAATGCTGTGAAAATGCAAAGAGAGATGATTTTGCAGAGATTGAAAGAGCAGGGATGCAGGATTACAAAGCAAAGATTGGCTCTCATTGACATCATTTTAGAAAATGAGTGCTCCAGCTGTAAAGAAATTTATTATAAAGCTGTCAGAATGGATGAGAAGATTGGGATTGCCACGGTATACAGAATGATAAATATGCTGGAAGAAATCGGAGCGATCAGCAGAAGAAACATGTATAAAGTAGAATGTCCAGGTGCTTGTCCAAAGGAAGATGCCTGCGTTGTTGTGTTGGATGATGAAAGCGTGTGCCGGATTTCTCCCCAGAAATGGAAAGCTATCGTAGAAGAGGGGCTGCAGGCATGCGGATATCTTCATGACCGGAAAGTGGTATCTATTTCTTTTAATCCGGAACAGTGCATGAAAGGCATGATCTGAGAGAAAACATAAAAAAGAGATTGACAAATGAAAGGGATAAGAGTAAACTGAATATTGTTAGAAATGCCTAACGTATAATAGTTTTAAAATATAAAAGTTAGTAGTGATTGGAAAGGAGAGATTATGATGCCTTTGACGATGGCAGCAGCAAACGAAATTAATTATATTAAGAAAGTCGGAGGAAACAGTGAAGTGAAACGTCACCTGGAAACTCTTGGATTTGTAGCCGGAGGAGAAGTGCGGGTGATTTCTCAGTTAAATGGAAATCTGATCGTAAGCATCAAAGATTCCAGAGTCGCGATCAGCAAAGAGATGGCAAACAAGATCATGGTCTAAAGGAGGAAGAGGGAAAATGAAGACATTGCGAAATATTGCCGTGGGTGAGACTGCAAAAGTGAAACGGCTTCATGGCGAGGGTGCCTTAAAACGCCGTATCATGGATATGGGAATTACAAAAGGCAGCCAGATTTATGTACGCAAGGTGGCTCCGCTTGGTGATCCGGTCGAGATCACGATCCGCGGATATGAATTGTCTTTGCGAAAAGACGATGCGGACTGTATTGAGATGGAGTAAAGAAAGGAAAGGGAGAGAGTGATGGCGATTAAAATTGCTTTGGCAGGAAATCCAAACTGCGGAAAAACGACGATGTTCAATGCTCTGACAGGTGCCAATCAGTATGTTGGAAACTGGCCGGGAGTTACGGTGGAAAAGAAAGAAGGAAAATGTAAGGAGAATAAGGATGTAATTGTAACAGACCTTCCGGGAATTTACTCTTTGTCTCCATATACACTGGAGGAAGTGGTAAGCCGTGACTATTTATTAAAAGAAAAGCCGGAAGCGATCATCAATCTGGTGGATGCCACAAACATTGAACGAAATCTGTATCTGACAACACAGCTTTTAGAGCTTGGAATTCCGGTTGTAATTGCGCTGAATATGGCGGATCTGCTGGAAAAGAATAAAATCAGCATCGATACAAAAGCGCTGGAAAAAGAACTGGGATGTAAGGTAGTCAAGACTTCAGCATTAAAGGGAACCGGAATTCACGAAGTAGTGAAAGAGGCTGTCACAGCAGCGAAAAAAGAAAGCATTGTTTCAGGAAAAATAAAGTTTTCAAAGGATACCGAAGCGGCTGTTTCCGAGATGGAAGAACAGTTGCCTTCATCGGTTTTAAAAAGAACAGAAAAGATGGTATGCGATCAAGCTGCTGGAACGCGATGCGAAAGTACTGGAACAGTTAAAACTGACTGCATCTGTACAGAATCAAAGTAGAAAAAAATCGCTGCCAGACTGGAAGAAAAGCTGGATGATGACACAGAATCTATTATCACAAATGAGCGTTATGAGGCAATCACACATGTAGTAGAAAAATAGTGTAAAGAAGCCAAAAGAAAAACTCTCGACTTCAGATAAAATCGACCAGATTGTGACAAACAGGATACTGGGACTTCCAATCTTTCTTGGTGTGATGTATGTCGTATATGCGATTGCAGTCATGACCATTGGAACTTATGTGACGGACTGGACCAATGATGTACTGGTAGTAGCGATTCAGGATGCGGCGGCATCCGGACTGCAGGCGATCGGTACAGCAGCATTTCTGGAAGATCTGATCGTAAACGGAATTATCGGCGGACTGGGTGCAGTACTTGGATTCCTTCCGCAGATGGCGATTTTGTTTGTATTGCTCTCTATTCTGGAAGATTGTGGATATATGGTGAGAGTTGCCTTTGTCATGGACCGTATTTTCCGTAAATTCGGACTTTCAGGAAAGAGTTTTATTCCACTTTTGATTTCATCAGGATGTGGAATTCCTGGAATTATGGCATCCAAGACGATTGAGAATGACAATGACAGACGACTGACGATCATGACATCTACATTTGTACCTTGTGGTGCAAAGCTTCCGGTTATTGCCTTGATGGCAGGTGTGATCGGTTCAGAGGCGACAGGATTTCCGGCAGGATCTCTGACATTTATCATGTATGTGATCGGTGTTGCGGCAGTGCTGGTTTCCGCAATTATTCTGAAAAAGCAAAACCGTTTCACGGAGATGCGGCACCGTTTGTAATGGAGCTTCCGGCATATCACCTTCCACAGGCGAAGACAGTACTGATCCATACATGGGAAAGACTCAAAGGATTTATCAGAAAAGCCGGAACGATCCTGCTGCTTGCTTGTATCGTAATGTGGTTCCTTGGAGGATATGGATTTACAGATGGAAGCTTTGGGGCTGTAGAGGATTCTGCAGACAGTATTCTGGCATCCATCGGAAGTGTGATCGCAGTGATCTTTACACCGCTTGGATTTGGAAGATGGCAGCCGGTGGCAGCTTCTCTTTCCGGATTCTCAGCAAAAGAAGCAATCGTAACGACAATGGGAGTTCTGGCAAATGTAGCCGGAGATACAGAAGACCCGGCAGTTGTGGCACACGGTGTCGCAACATGGTTCCCGTCAGCGGCAGCCGGATTCAGTTTCCTGCTCTTTAACCTTTTGGATTCGCCGTGTCTGGCAGCAATCGCTACCATGGCAAAGGAACTCAATGACAGAAAATGGTTCTGGTTTGCAATCCTGTTCCAGAACGTATTTGCATACGTAGTAACATTTATGGTATATCAGAGGGTCAGTGGTGTTGCGACAGGTGCGCTTACATTTGGAGCATCTACAGTAGTTGCAATCCTGCTGCTGGCAGTTGTCTTATATCTGTTATTCAGAAAAGATCCATATAAAGGAAAAGCAGTGAGTGTAAAACGTTCTGTGGCAGAAGCCTAAAGGAGAAAAAATGGGCGGAATAAAATCGGTAGTATCTATGGGATACGCGGTATTGTTTGTAATACTTCTTTATTTAGTTGGCATTGGAATCTCGAGTCTGATACAATATATAAAAAAGAAATTTAGAAGGTGATAATCGTGAATGCAGCAACATGTATTATTTTGATCATTTTAATTGTAATTGTTTCGTTTTCAATCCGTGCGACGATCCGTGATCGGAAAAAACGGCGGATGTGCAGGGTGCTCCGGATGCGGCGGAAGTTGCGGCGGATGTCACAGTGAAGTGGAACAGACAAAGAAATCCGAGTAAATAAAAGCAGAATGAAAAGTGTGGTATCAGCAGAGTGTAACATCTTGAAAAATGGCACTGTGATATCGCACTTTTTTAAAATTAACAGTTGATAAAATTTCTCGATAAAAGGATTTTAGATTGACGGATGAAAATCAGGGTTCTAAAATGAGCGTAATGTAACCAGAAAGTACAAGTGATCGATGGATTGTAGAAAGAAGGGAAACAGATGAAACAACACCGATTTTGGGCGTGGGCAACAGTATGCTGCGCAGTAATGGTATTTTATACCGGTTACAAACATAAGTAAGATAGAAAAAGAGAATCAGTTTACAGGAGGAAGAAAAGATGTTAGATGTATTTAAAATGAAAAAATTAGGGATTTTTGCAGGTGGTGTTTTATTCGGAACAGCAGGAGTGAAGCTGTTGTCAAGCAAAGATGCAAAAAAAGTGTATACAAATTGTACAGCTGCAGTGCTTCGTGCAAAAGATTCCGTTATGAAGACAGCATCCACTGTACAGGAAAATGCAGAAGATATTCTGGCGGAAGCAAAACAGATCAATGAAGAGAGAGCGGCAAAAGAAGCAGCTCTTAAGCAGGAAGCAGAAGAAGTAACAGAAGAGACAGTGGCAGACAACACCGATTTTGCAGAAGAGGCATAAGATAAAAAGAGGGATTTGATTGAAGTTTATAATTAAGCATGAAATACCGGGAAGAATACGGGTGCATATGGTGCAGCCGAAAATGACGTTTGAAGAGGCGGATATTCTGCTGTATTATCTCGTAAACCTGGAAAATGTGACAAAAGCAAAAGTATATGAAAGAACACAGGATGCGGTGATCTATTATGAAAAGGACCGGCGGGAAATCATCAAGGCACTGCAGAAGTTTGGGTATGATCAGGTGACAGTGCCGGAGGGGCTGACCGAGCATTCCGGAAGGCAGATGAACGCAGAATATCAGGAAAAACTGCTGATGAAGGTCGTGATGCGTTTTGGCGGGAAGTTTCTGATACCGGCACCGGTACGGGCGGTCTGGACAGGTGTCCGTTCTCTGAAATATCTGCAGCAGGGGATTGTGAGTCTGAAAAAAGGCAGACTGGAAGTGGCGGCTCTGGATGCCACTGCGATCGGTGTTTCCATCCTGCGCAGAGATATGAATACCGCAAGTTCGATCATGTTCCTGCTCGGCATCGGAGAATTGCTGGAGGAATGGACACATAAAAAATCGGTCGGAGATCTGGCGCGCGACATGTCCCTGAATGTGGGGAAAGTCTGGCTTTTTAAGAGAGGAACAGGAGATTCTTGTTCCTGCAAAACAGATTGAACCGGAAGATCTTGTGGTAGTCCGCATGGGAAATGTGATTCCATTTGATGGAGTCGTATCCCGCGGTGAGGCAATGGTCAACCAGGCGTCTATGACAGGAGAAGCAGTTCCGGTGAAAAAGACAGCGGAAAGCTATGTATATGCAGGAACTGTTGTAGAAGAAGGGGAACTGATCATCTGCGTGAAAGCGGTGAGCAGAGCAACCCGTTTTGAAAAAATCGTGACCATGATCGAAGAGTCTGAAAAATTGAAATCAAATCTGGAGAGTCATGCAGAACATCTGGCAGATCAACTGGTTCCGTATACACTGGCAGGAACGATTCTGACCTGGCTGCTGACAAGAAATGTGACCAAGGCACTGGCAGTACTGATGGTAGATTTTTCGTGTGCACTCAAGCTGGCGATTCCAATTTCGGTACTGTCTGCGATCCGGGAGGCAGGTGCACATAATATTACCGTAAAAGGCGGAAAATATATGGAAGCTGCTGCAAATGCCACAACGATCGTGTTTGATAAGACGGGGACACTTACAGAGGCGCGGCCGACGGTACGAAAGGTGGTTTCTTTCTGCGAGCAGAGTGAGGATGAGCTGCTGAGAATGGCGGCCTGTCTGGAGGAACATTTTCCACATTCCATGGCAAAGGCTGTTGTGGAAGCCGCCAGAAAAAGAGGGCTGGAGCATGAAGAGATGCACAGCAAGGTCAATTATATTGTTGCACATGGAATTTCCTCCACGATCGAAGGAAAACGTGTGGTGATCGGAAGTCATCATTTTGTATTCGAAGATGAAAAATGCTCGGTCAGAGAACCGTGGATCCGACAGTTTGAAACACTTCCGGAAGAATGTTCTCTGCTCTATCTTGCCATTGAGCATGAGCTTGCTGCAGTTGTATGTATTGAAGATCCGCTGCGCAAAGAAGCGGCAGATGTAGTGCGTGCTTTGAAGGCAACAGGGCTTGAGAAAGTCGTGATGATGACGGGAGACAGTGAAAAAACAGCTGCTTCTGTGGCGAGAAGAGTTGGTGTGGATGCATATTATTCAGAAGTTCTGCCTGAGGATAAGGCAAAATTTGTGGAACAGGAGCGCGCATCCGGCCGTACGGTGATTATGATCGGTGATGGAATCAACGATTCTCCAGCATTGTCTGCAGCAAATGTGGGAATTGCAATTCGTGACGGTGCGCAGATCGCACAGGAAATTGCGGATATCACAATTTCGGCAGAAAACTTGTGGGAAATCGTAATGTTGAGAAGATTAAGTGAGGCGCTGATGCGGCGTATCCAGAAAAATTACAGAAGTATTGTCGGAATCAATGCCACTTTGATATTGCTTGGAGTTACAGGAATCCTGCAGCCTACAACGTCTGCACTGCTTCATAATATGTCTACGCTGACGATCAGCCTGACCATATGAAAACTTACTGGATGAAACTAGTATTGAGAAAAATCGATATAACCTCTTGATTTTTGAAATAGTTCCTATAGATAAAACTAAGGTTAGTTACAACTAACAAACGGGAACACACAGGAAAATTCAGGAGGTGCGTATGAGTATTGTTATTATCGGAGGACATGACCGAATGGTCTGTCAGTATAAAAAAGTATAGTCAGAAATATCAGTGTAAAGCAAAAGTGTTCACACAGATGTCAGGAAATCTGTCCAAAAAGATAGGAACTCCGGATCTGGTCGTTTTATTTACAAATACTGTTTCGCACAAAATGGTGCGGTGTGCAGTGGAAGAAGCAGGCCGCTGCAATGCAGAGATCATCCGCTGCCATACAAGCAGCAAAAACGCACTGGAAGATATCCTGGAAACTGCCTGTGCAGCAGTGTAAAAACGATCAGCTTCAAAAGAGCAAGATAGAAGAGAAATATAGAAAAATGTACAAAAAAGAGAGTATACGATACGAAATATGTATGGTATACTCTCTTTTGATATGAAAAAATGAGGGATGAGGGACATGAACATCAGAAAAAACTATAATCATACATTGAATGCCTGTTACCTTGGCTATATTACCCAGGCAATCGTGAACAATTTTGCACCGCTTCTGTTTCTGACATTTCAGAGTACATATGAGATTTCGCTGGATAAGATCGCACTTTTGGTATCCTTTAATTTTGGGGTGCAGTTGATCGTGGATCTGCTGGCCGCAAAATATGTGGACAAGATCGGATACCGCAACAGTGTGGTGGCAGCACATATTTTCGGAGCAGTTGGCCTGGTGGGACTGGCAGTGTTTCCGTCCGTTTTTCCGGATGCGTATGCAGGACTGCTTCTGGCAGTATTTTGTTATGCAATTGGAGGCGGATTGATCGAGGTGCTGATCAGTCCGATTGTAGAATCTTGTCCGACAGAGCGAAAGGCTGCTGCGATGAGTCTTCTGCATTCTTTTTACTGTTGGGGGCATGTAGGCGTGATTCTGATCTCGACTGCATTTTTTGCCATTGCGGGGATTGAGAACTGGAGGATACTGGCTGTGATCTGGGCAATCCTTCCGGCGTTGAATGCAGTATATTTTGGAATGGTACCGATTCAGGCAGAAGAGGAAGACGTTGAGGGAATTCCTGTGCGAGAATTATTTAAAATGAAAATTTTCTGGGTGTTGGTACTGCTGATGATCTGTGCAGGAGCATCTGAACAGGGAATGTCCCAGTGGGCGTCAGCATTTGCAGAATCAGGGCTGCATGTAGAAAAGGCAGTCGGGGATCTGGCGGGACCATGTCTTTTTGCACTGTTGATGGGAAGTTCAAGACTGCTCTATGCGAAGATGAGTGAGCGGATCTCATTGCCAAAAATGATGCTCTCAAGCGGGATTTTGTGCATTGTGAGTTATCTGCTTGCCGCATTGTCTCCAAATCCGGTGCTGGCGCTGCTGGGATGTGGGCTTTGTGGATTTTCTGTGGGCGTATTCTGGCCGGGAACCTTTAGTATGGCTGCAGCATCCTGTCCGAAAGGAGGGACTGCATTGTTTGCACTTCTGGCACTTGCGGGAGATCTTGGGTGTTCTTCCGGTCCGGGAGTGGTAGGCGTTGTATCAGGAGCATTTTCAGAGAATCTGAAGGCAGGACTTTTGGCAGCGATCGTATTTCCGGTTCTGCTGATTATCGGACTGCAATTGTTGAAAGAAGGAAATCGAGAGAGAGGGGAAGTAAGATGAAAAAAGAGATGACAAATGATATGACTGTCGGAAGCCCGGCAAAGCTGATCATTCAGTTTATGATTCCGATGTGTCTGGGAAATGTGTTCCAGCAGTTTTACAATATTGCGGATTCCATTATTGCGGGGCAGTTTCTGGGAGTTAATGCTCTGGCCGCAATCGGAAGCACGGGATCGCTGATGTTTTTTGTGACGGGCTGGCTTAACGGACTAAGCAGCGGATTTGCAATTCTTGTTTCACAGTGGTTCGGTGCAAAACAATATGATAAAATGCGGCATTACGTGGCGATGTCGGTTTATCTGGCAGGCGGATGTGCCGTTCTTATGACGGCGGGACTTTTGATCGCGAATGAGCCTATTTTACGGATGATGAATTATTCTGCGGAAATCATGCCTGAAGTAAAGCAGTATATGGGGATTATTTATGCAGGTTTGATCGTGACTGCCGCATATAATTCACTGGCGGCTTTTTTGCGTGCGATAGGCGATTCAAAATCTCCGCTGTATTTTCTTATTATATCTGCGGTAATTAATGTAGCTCTTGATGTAGTGTTTATCGTCGTATTCGGAATGGGTGTGGAAGGATGTGCCTATGCGACGGTCATTGCACAGGCAATTTCTGCGTTGTTATGTTTTATTTATATTGTGAAAAAGTTTCCTATTTTGCATTTGACAAAATCAGATCGAAAGATTTCTTTTCAAAGTTTCGGGCGTCTTCTTTCACTTGGCATTCCGATGGGGCTTCAGTTTTCAATTACGGCGATCGGAACGATTATCGTTCAGGGAGCGGTTAATGTATATGGTGAAACGTACATGGCAGGTTTTTCGGCTGCAGGGAAACTGCAAAATATGATTATGACGGTGTTCGTTGCATTTGGAGCTACAGTCGCTACTTATGTAGGACAGAACCGCGGAGCAGGGAGAATGGACCGGGTAAAGTCGGGGGTGAGATGCACACGAGGTCATGATATTAGTCTGGAGTGTGATCGCAATGGCTAGTCCGTTTGTTTTAGGCGGTAAAATGTATGACAGTGGCTGTTATCGATCCGTCTGAGTAC
>ENA-OQJR01000596-OQJR01000596.1-human-gut-metagenome-genome-assembly--contig:-NODE-596-length-11340-cov-7.009721_pt1 | contig 11340 bp, 8 predicted proteins | sample MGYA00242614_ERZ504781 | MGnify/ENA primary metagenome ERZ504781 (study PRJEB26092, sample SAMD00036365) | human gut metagenome | host: Homo sapiens | study: EMG produced TPA metagenomics assembly of...
CGAGCTTTATCCAGATCGCGCAAGAACTCGACGTCGATATCCTGGCGCTGCAAGAGACCAAGCTGCAAGAAGGCCAGGTTGATATTGACCTGCCCGGCTATCACCAAACCTGGAGCTACGCCGAGCGCAAGGGCTATTCGGGCACCGCAGTCTTTAGCCGCCAGGAACCGCTGCGCGTGCTACGCGCCGACGCGCTGCTACCCTACGCCGGCGAGGGCGAGGCAGCCGAGCTCGTGGCGCAGGCCGCAACCGAGGGCCGCGTCTGCGCGCTGGAGTTCGACAAGTTCTGGTTTGTGGATGTCTACACGCCTAACGCCCAAAATGAGCTCGCGCGCATCGATGTGCGCATGGCCTGGGACGATGCCTATCGCGGCTTTTTGAGCGCACTTGAGCACGAAACCGGCAAGCCCGTCGTAACCTGCGGCGACTTTAACGTGGCCCACGAGGAGATCGACCTTAAGAACCCCAAGTCCAACCGCGGCAACGCCGGCTTTTCGGACGAGGAGCGCGGCAAGTTTACTGAGCTGCTCGACGCCGGTTTTACCGACACCTGGCGCGCAGCCAATCCGGACGTCGAGGGCGTCTACAGCTGGTGGAGCTACCGCTTTAATGCCCGCAAGAACAACGCAGGCTGGCGCATCGATTACTTCCTGGTGAGCGACGCAATCGCCGGCAATGTGTGCGACACGGGCATCCGCGGCGACATCTTCGGCAGCGATCACTGCCCCGTCACCCTCACGCTAGAGTTCTAGCCCCAACCGGCCCCTCGGGGACGGAAGAAAACGGATCATCTGACCTCGTCCCCCTATAAGTTGCGGTGGAATAGTTCCTGCTTCGGCCCCAAACAGCCAAAAACGAGAACTATTCCACCGCAAGTTCGTGAGGGAACGCGAAATGCCCTACAGTCCGTATTTCACGACGACTCGGTTGATACGGCGACACCAGGGCTTGTGCAGGGCGGCCAAGAACACGCAGGTCGCGAGGCCGTGTGTGATATCGAACGGCACCGCCGTGGCAAGACGCGCCACGGCGCCCGCCCACGTGAGCGGCTGCACAAAACCGATGATATCGTAGGCATTGATTACAACGCCGTAGAGCAGGCCCGATGCAAAGCCGTACGCCATCAGCGCCGGCATGCGCACAGCTCCATCCGCGCGGTCGAACGCGCCCGCATGCGCCAGTGCGCCACCGATATAGCCCACCAGACCCCAGGCATACATCTGCCATGGCGTCCACATGCCCTGCCCAAAAAAGAAATTGCTGGTCAGCGCCGCCAGCGCGCCGACCATAAAGCCGTTACGACGGCCGAGTGTCGCCCCAGCGATAATGGCGATGGCGCTCACAGGTTTAAAGTCGGGAATGGGCCCAAACAGGATGCGCCCCGCCGCCGCCAGCGCCGCCAGCACCAACGTGGGCATAATCTGGCGCAGGCCCGGCCGCGACGCCTCGTAGCCCGCAAAGAACAACGCAAGCACCAGCGCTACCACGACAAGCATGGCAAGCGCCGCCTGCTCAACGCCCGCCAGCAACGCCGCAGCCATCACGGCTGGCACCGCCAGCAGCAGCGGGATCTCCAGTTTTGCGAGCAGGCGCGCGACGCGATAATCCGTCATCCCATCACGCCCTATAAAACACATTGTCGGCAAAGAAGTCAGCCGGCGGCTCCATGCAGGCAATCTCACCGTCGAACATCATGGCAATGTCATCGGCAACCTGCTCGGCAAAATCCAGATCGTGCGTGGCCATGATGACGGTGCCACCAGCCTTCGCATGGTCACGCAGGGCACGGGCGATGATGCGGCGGCTGGCCAGGTCCAAGCCCTTGGTGGGCTCATCGAGCAATAGCAGCTCGGGGCCAATCAGCAGCAGTTTTGCCAATGCAAGCAGTTGACGCTGCCCGCCCGAAAGATCGTACGGGTGGCGCCCATCCAGGTCCGACAGCCCCAGGCTCGCCGCGCGCTCCCGCGCGACGGCCTCGTCATATCCGCAGGTCGAGGCCCATTCCATCAGCTCGTCGCGCACCGTCTCGGCAACCAGCAACGCCTTGGGATTCTGAGGCAGCAGTGCCGCCGAGGCAGCCCCACGCTCCATATGCCCACGCTGCAACCTGACCGTCTTGGCCAGCACCGAAAGCATTGTCGACTTGCCGCAGCCGTTACCGCCAACAACCGCATGCACCGCGCCGGCCGAGAACGCCGCATCGAGTCCGCGCAGCACCCAGCCGGACGCTCGATCGTAGCGAAACCAGCTCCCTGCCAGGGTGGTAGCCGGCCCAGCGTGCATTTTTGGGAGTATTCGGCATCCACCGGCGCGCGATGGCGCCCCCGAGTCGTCTTGCGGCAGCATTTGCGCCTCAAATTCAGCCGATTTGTCTGATTTCAGTCCCTTTTTTGCACCCGGAGCGCCCGCGCGCGGGTCTAAAGAGCCCGGCTGGCCACTGGCGCTGCTGAAAACTCCGTTTTTTGCACGTCGCGAGCCACCCCACCCTGGCACCTCGTCAGAAAACAGCTCTTTACGGTGCCCCAAGGAGGCGATATCAGACACCTCGCGCACGCGTCCGTCCTCAATCCGGTACGCGCACGTCGCGTATTCGAGCATCGGGCGCGGCTGGTGCGTTGCCACAACAACCGTACGGCCCAACTCGCGATTCACGCGAAACAGCGCATGCAGAAAATTTTTCTCGGCAACGGGATCCAGTTGGGACGTGGGTTCGTCGAGCAGCAGCACGCGCGGGCGCAACGCCAGCACAGCTGCCAGCGACAGCAGCTGCTTGCGTCCGCCCGAAAGCGTATCGGTATCGCGGTGGAGCCAATCCTCCAACCCAAAGAAATAGCTGGTCTCGGCTACGCGACGGCGCATCTCGTCGCGCGACATGCCTAAGTTTTCCAGGCCAAACGCCATCTCGTGCCACACGGTCTCGCACACGATCTGATTCTCGGGGTCCTGAAACACATAGCCCACGCGCTCCGCGGACGCCCGAACGTCCATATCGGCAACGCTTTCGCCCAGCATGCGCAGCTCGCCGGAGCATTCGCCCGCCGGCGAAATCTCGGGCTTGAGCAGCGAAAGCAGCGTCGACTTGCCCGACCCGGTACCACCGACAAGCAACGCAAACGCCCCTTGGGGAACACGCCAATCGAGCTCCTCGAACACCGGCACTTCGGCCCCGGGGTAGGCAAAGCGCAGGCCCCGCACTTCAATCGCCGGCATATCCGAGCCGCACACCGCGTCCGCCATCATGCTCCCGTCCAACCGAGCCATCAGCCAAACCTCTTCTCGTCAATCGCATGCAACACGCAGGGCAGCGCCATCCAGGCAGCATATGCAACATAGCCCGGCCAGGGCGCCGGCACCGAGAGCTGCGGGTAAAACGAATACTGCGTCGTCGCGGTCCAGGCCACCGCCACCGCGGCAACGCCAAACAGCGCAAGCCCGACCAGCGCGGCAATGTCACGCCGCCCCAGCCGATACCGCGCGTACGTCGTGCGACGCGTCGCGGCGCCCCACCCACGAGAGCGCATGGCGTCCGCGCGCTCCAGCGAGTCTTCCATGCCCCAGCCCATCAGCACGCTCGACGCCCGCAAGCGCGAGCGCACAGGGTCGGACGGCGCACGCCCCGGCACGTCAATCGCATCCTGCACTGCCAGCACCGTGCGGCCGCGTCGCAAAAACTGCGGGATCAGCCGCATGCACATCGAGATCATGAGCGCGATCACCGGCGCGGCATTACCCAGCAGCGCGAGCACCTTATCGTATTCGAGCATCGATGCCGCGGCCTCAAACCACAGCACGCTCGCCACAAACAGCCCGCCCATGCACAGGCCGTACACCATGCTCTCCAAATACACCGCGTGCATGCCAATGCGGAACAGCTCCGTCGAGCCCGAAGCGCTAAACAGCGGGTTGAGCACCGCGATGATCAAAATAACCGGCAGCTGCCAGCGGAGCGCCCCCAACGTGCGTGCGACGCCGCGCGTCGCAAACCCGTACGCCAGCCCACCCGCGAGCGACAGCGCGATCAACACCGGCTGCATCGAGAACATAGTGAGCCCAAGCGTCAGCACTATATAGAGAGCCGGCACAGCCGGATGCGACATCGAGAACGCCGCGACGGGCTCGCCGCCCGACTCTTCTCGCATGTTGTCCACGGCCACCCCCGTCCCCTCGCTCAAATGCCAACTCAGCAGCACCGCCAACGCCATACGCAAGCAGCGCATACACCACGCCGGCAGCACGGCCCCCGGCCGCCATGCGTCAATCGTTACGCGCTCATCATATGCCTGCGGTATCATATTGCGCCGTGTATCGTTTCCAAACACACGTCTCTATAACGTAACAGGAGATCACATGGACGCAACCGCAATTATCCTCGCTGCCGGCGAGGGCACCCGCATGAAGTCGAACCACTGCAAGGTTTCGCACAAGATCCTGGGCAAGCCCATGGTCCAGTGGATCGTCGACGCCACCATCAAGGCCGGCTGCAGCCGCGTCGTGGTCGTCATCGGCAGCCACGCCGACGAGATGCGCGCCCTTATCGACGGCGCCTACGCCAACAGCGCCACCAAGGTCGAGTGCGTCGAGCAGACCGAGCGCCTGGGCACCGGCCACGCCGTCAAGGTCGCGCTCGAGGCCTGCGGCATCACGCAAGGCCCCGTCGTCGTGCTCAACGGCGACTTGCCGCTCATCACCGCCGACACCGTCGCCAAGTTCGCACAGACCGTCGCTACCGGCGAGCTCGCCTGCACCGTCATGACCATGACCCCGCCCGATCCTTTCGGCTACGGCCGCATCAAGCTGGGCGCCGACGGCCAAATCGAGCGCATCATCGAGCAGAAGGACTGCACGCCCGAGCAGGCCGCCACGCTGCTGGAGTGCAACGCCGGCTGCTACGCCTTTGACGGCGCGCAGCTCGCCGCCCACATTGACGAGATCGGCAACGACAACGCGCAGTCCGAGTACTATCTGCCCGACATGCTCGAGATCCTCAAAGGCCATGGTCAGGCAGTCTCCATCTTCCACTGCGACGACTACCGCGACGGCCTGGGCGTCAACAGCCGCATCCAGCTCGCACAGCTTACCGCCATTGCGCGCGACCGCATCAACGAGCACTGGATGGCCGAGGGCGTCACGTTCATCGATCCCACGCAGGCCTGGATCGGCCCCGATGCCACCATCGGCCGAGACACCATCGTGTGGCCGCAGACGCATCTGATCGGTCACGTCACCGTGGGCGAAGAGTGCCAGCTCGGCCCCAACAGTCGCCTCACCGACACCACCGTCGGCAGCGGCTGCACCATCGATGAGACCATCGCCATCGAGGCCGTCATCGAGAACGGCGTCGACTGCGGCCCGCGCGCCTACCTGCGCCCGGGCACCCACATGCTCGACGGCTCCAAGGCCGGCACGCACGTGGAGATCAAGAAGTCCACGATCGGCGAGGGCTCCAAGGTGCCGCACCTGTCCTACATCGGCGACACCACCATGGGCTCCGGCGTCAACGTGGGCGCGGGCTCCATCACCTGCAACTACGACGGCGTGCACAAGCACAAGACCGTCATCGGCAAGGATGCCTTCATCGGTTCCGACACCATGATGGTCGCGCCCGCCCAGATCGGCGACGGCGCGCTCGTGGCCGCCGGCTCCGTCATCACCGAGCCGGTCCCGGCCGACGCACTTGGCCTGGGCCGCGCCCGTCAGGTAAACATTGAGGGCTGGGCCGCCGATTATCGCCGCCGTCTGCACGAGGACGACGAGGTATAACGTTTTACCAAGCATCTAAGGAGCTGTTCCCATGGGGGCGGCTCCTTTTTCTATCGTGACCTGCGCAACCGGATGAGTGGTCGGTTCGTGTCCGTTGACGGTAAAGACGTTATCAAGACTCGATAAACCCCGCCGCGCGGTTACAATGCAACAAGGCATCTATATGGCATTCGATGTATAAAGGAGAAGGGTAATGCCGATTAATGATCCCGAGAAGTCGGAGAATATGCGCAAGTCCATCCGCGTGTATTCCGGTTCCTCCAACCGTCCCCTCGCTCAGAAGATTGCTGAGTACCTTGGGGTCGAGCTTTCGGGCCTTACGCTAAAGCAGTTCGCCAATGGTGAGATTTACGCCCGCTACGACGAGACCGTCCGCGGCGCCGACGTCTTCCTGATTCAGTCCGTGGCCGGCGGCAACGTCAACGACATGCTCATGGAGCTGCTCATCGCCACCGACGCTGCCAAGCGCGCATCCGCCCGCTCCATCACTGCCGTTATCACCCACTACGGCTATGCCCGCCAGGACCGCAAGGCCGGCCCGCGTGAGCCCATCACCGCCCGCCTCGTCGCCAACCTGCTCGAGCGCGCCGGCGTCAACCGCATCATCACCCTCGACCTGCACCAGGGCCAGATCCAGGGCTTCTTCGATATCCCGGTTAACCACCTGTCCGCACTGCCGCTGTTTGGCCAGTACTACAACGACATGCACTTCGACACCGACAACCTGGTTGTCGTCTCCCCCGACGTGGGTCGCGCCAAGGCCGCCAAGAAGCTGTCCGACATGCTCGGCTGCGACCTGGCCATCGCCCACAAGGGCCGTCCGCGCCACAACGCCGCCGAGGTCATGGGCATCATCGGTGACATCAAGGGCAAGACCTGCATCATCAACGACGACATGATCGACACCGCTGGCACCCTGTGCGCCAACGTCAAGGAGCTCAAGGCTATGGGCGCTGGCGACATCTACGTCTGCGCCACCCACGGCATCTTCTCCGGTCCGGCCATCGAGCGTCTGAACGACGCCCCGATCGTCGAGTGCCTCGTCACCGACGCCATTCCCGTCGAGGTCGGCGGCAAGATCAAGACCATCTCGGTCGCCGAGGAGTTCGCCCAGGCCATCTCCGCCGTTTACCACGAGGAGCCCGTCTCCACGCTCGTCGGCGGCGATTTCGCGCTGTAGCCTGCCGCGCATCATCTTTGATGCTTTTAAAGGGTCGGAAGCGAGCTTCCGACCCTTTTTCTATCCCTCGCCAACCTTCCCTGGACAATTAGTTCAGATACGTATTTTTTTAAAGCTCCAAAGGACCGTTCGGAGCCTTCTGAGCTCCCCAGCGGATGCCATGCCGTCCAAATCTCATCGTTCTCGAGTACAACCGCTGCATATTTACCCTCAAATCGCCCTCAAGGGCCTTAGACACGCCTCGAACGCCCGCCGCCTTATACGTATCTGAATTAACCGTCCAGTAGCTATCGTCAACCTTCGCGGCAGAGCTCAATTTCCTGCAATCCCCTCAACCGATTTCATAACACCCAGCCGTTCATGGCGCGCAGCGCCCCGCTGAGCGAAAAGAACGGTATGGGGGTCGCATTCTGCCGCCAACTTAGTACGTTATAGCTATGACGACCGTGATTTCACATTTCTCCGCCCTCCGCGCAATTCGTCGCGCACGACGGGCGTACTCTGCCCTATCCTGGGACTCCGTTGATAGTGAACAGCAAGCACAGGCCTTGGCTAGCTGCATTCCCAATAATGACGCGATAGACTTTGGCGCACTTTCGATACTCGATGCCTGGAATGAAGATGATTCCGAACTACTCGATCTTCTCGTTTCAGACGAAGACAACAGACGCCCCGACAAGCGGCTTCTTCAGCATATTCTCACCGCTCCGCTTCCTGAAGGTGCAATTATGCACGTCGAGGCCGACATCTACGCAACGTCTCCTGCCGTGACAGCCATGCTTTGTTCCAAAAATGAATCAGTCGCCAAAACCTTGATGCTTCTCATGGAACTGCTCGGAACCTACTCCCTTCCTCCCGGGGCAACATACCCCATTGCCCATGACGACATCTGGCCCAAGGGCGATGGCTGCGCAGCGACGGGCGATCTTGATTGCTTGGGCAACCAGTCGGTGGTCGAGCAACAGAACGAAACCCGCTATGAACAGGCACACTACAAATGCGAGCCCGCCACAACTATCGAAGAGCTTGAGGCGGTTGCACGCTTCGCCAAAAGTAGCTCATACACATCGTTTCGCACGGCAGTCAAACTTGCCCGACCCGGATCTGCATCCCCAGCCGAATCCCTAATGTTTGCCGTTCTCGGAGCGCCCATGCGCTTTGGAGGATTCGGATGTTGCAGTCTGCCCATGGGAGGCCTGCTACTCAACTATCGAATCGACTTCGACACTCTTGCGGTCAACATGTCCTCGGGCATCCCCTATGCCATCTGCGACCTATATTGCCCGGCAGCCGGAGTCGACAACGAATACAACGGAATTGGGCATGAGCTTCAAAACGCTCGCATCCACGATGGCAATCGAAATAATGGCCTCAAGGCAATGGGCATCCACGTCCTGGTTATCAATCGCGACCAAATGAAAGACCTTGTTGCACTCGAAGCCTTCGCCCAAACGATGCATCGACTCGCGGGAGTCCGATTCCGATACCGTATCAAGGGCTATCGCAAGCGTCAGGCCGCTTGGCTCAACGCTCTGCGGGCCGGAATCGGCCTTGCGCCGGTCTAAACGGCGAATCACCCGCGCGCCGCCGAACAGGACTGGACAGTTAGTTTAAATACGTATAAATGGACACATTGAATTAGGCTGTTTTGCAGCTATCTCTATACCATTCGCCCTATTTGAAGGCAGGGTAGACTTCAAAACAGCGCCATATGGACTAACTAAAGCTCCAAAACAACGTATCGGCATTGAATTGAGCACTTCGAGTCCTCAGAACTTATACGTATCTGAACTAACTGTCCACCTCTGATTTCGACGGCCGTCCAAACGCCCCTAAACGCCCTCAATTACCCTCCATTTGACAGCGGCAACAGGGTCGCTCACCATAGCAGGCGACAAATCAACGAAAGGATAAACATGGCAGCTGCACAGCCGCTTAAGATTCGCATGGTTGCCGGGCTTGGCAACCCTGGCGAGGAATATGCCGAGACCCGCCACAACGCCGGCTTTAAGGCGATCGACGAGCTGGCCCGTCAGGCCGGCGTCACGTACTGGAAAAACCAGGCCGGCGCCGAGGTCGCGCTCATCAACATCAACGATCCCGAGGAAGAGGGCGGTAAGCGCCAGATTGTACTGGTCAAGCCGCAGTCGTATATGAATACCTCGGGTGGCCCCATCTCCAAGCTCTGCCGCGAGTACAAGATCAAGGCCGAGGAGCTGCTCGTAATCCACGACGAGCTCGACATTCCCGCCGGCGACGTGCGCGTTAAGGTGGGCGGCGGCCACGCCGGTCACAACGGCCTGCGCTCCATCATCGACAAGATGGGCAGCCGCGACTTCAGCCGCATCCGCACCGGCATCGGCAACCCTCCCGGCAAGATGGCCGTCGCCGACTACGTGCTCAAGCAGCTGCGCGCCCGCGAGGCCGAGGACTTCCAGGACACCTGCGCCCGCGCCGCCGACGCCGCCGGTCTGGCCATCGTCCACGGCGTTATCTATGCCCGCGACCACGTCAACGGCTCCGCCTCCGCCAACGGCAAGCACTAAAACCTACCATTTAGGGATGTTTATTTTGGCAGGTTTTATATGCGAAAACGCCGCGGCGGCCGCGCCGTAATAAACCCTGTGACGCCCTACACATGCAACGCCCCAAAGGGGGCCGGCCTCATCACAACCCGAGGCCGGCCCCCTTTGCCGTTTTACCCGATAAAACTGACCAAAATAAACCTGCCCCTATTTGGTAGGCCAAAGTGGATAAACCCTGCTCCCAACCGCCGAAGACACACGTAAGTAACATGTCCATGAGGGTATAATTTGCAGCGTATGTCTGCACAACGCCTGTGCGCGTACGGTTTTATTCGGGCTGCCGTCCATTTCCGTGGAGGCACGGTTCGGCCGCCCTAACAAGAGAGGGGTTCTATGTATAAGATCCTGGAGAAGACGCAGTTCTCGGAGAAGGTGTTCAAGTTCCGCATCGAGGCGCCCGCAATCGCCAAGCATGCGCACGCTGGACAGTTCCTCATGGTTCGCGCCAATGAGACGGGCGAGCGTGTCCCGTTTACCCTGGCCGGCTGGAACGGTGACGAGGGCTGGGTCGAGTTCATCTTCATGGTGATCGGCAAGACCACCGAGATGCTTTCCACCTACGAGGCCGGCGAGTCGCTGCGCGACGTCGTGGGCCCGCTGGGCGTTCCCACCGAGATGGCTGAGGGCCCCTGCGCCGTCATTGGCGGCGGCGTCGGCCTGGCAATTGCCTTCCCGGTCGCCAAGCACCTGGTCGAGACCGGTCACGAGGTGCACGCCATCATGGGCGCCCGCACCAAGGACCTCCTACTCATGGAGGATCAGTTCCGCGAGCTCCTCGACGAGGACCACATCCACATCACCACTGACGACGGTTCCTACGGCGAGCAGGGCGTTGTCACCGCTCCGCTGGAGCGTCTGCTGCAGGACAAGGCCGTGAGCCAGGTCTTCTGCGTCGGCCCCGTTCCGATGATGAAGTTCTCGACCCTCACCGCCCAGAAGTACGACACCCCCATCACCGCGTCGCTCAACCCCATCATGGTTGACGGCACCGGTATGTGCGGCTGCTGCCGCGTCGAGGTGGGCGGCGTGACCAAGTTCGCTTGCGTCGACGGCCCCGACTTCGATGCCACCCTGGTCGACTGGGATGACCTTCGTGCCCGCCAGGCCGCTTATCGTTCCGAAGAGGGCGAGTCCCTCAAGGCCTATGAGGAAAAGAGCTGCGCATGCCACTAGTTAACGGTCGTTTCGTTGCCGATATGAAGTCGCCCCGCACCCCCGATAACGAGGAGCCGGCTGCCGAGCGCGCCTGCGACTTCCGCCCCGTCGACAAGGGCTTCACCGAGGAGATGGCGCTGGCCGAGGCCGAGCGCTGCCTCAACTGCAAGAAGCCGTTCTGTGTTGAGGGCTGCCCCGTCAACATCAACATCCCCCGCTTTATCGAGCAAATCCGCGCGAAGGACTTCGGCGGCGCCCTCGATACCATCCGCGAGGACTCCATGCTTCCCGCCATCTGCGGCCGCGTCTGCCCGCAGGAGAACCAGTGCGAGGGCAAGTGCATCCGTGGTAAGAAGTCCGAGCCCGTGGCCATCGGCCAGCTCGAGCGCTTCCTGGGAGACCGCCCCGAGCTCGCCTCCACGCCCAAGATGGCCCCCAAGAACGGCAAGAAGGTCGCCGTCGTCGGTTCCGGCCCGTCCGGCATCACCTGCGCCGGCGAGCTCGCCCGCAACGGCTTTGACGTCACCGTCTTCGAGGCCTTCTTTACCGGCGGCGGCGTGCTGGTCTACGGCATCCCCGAGTTCCGTCTGCCCAAGGCAGTCGTCAAGCGCGAGATTGACGGCCTGGAGGACATGGGCGTCAAGTTTGAGTACAACTCCG
>ENA-OQJR01000599-OQJR01000599.1-human-gut-metagenome-genome-assembly--contig:-NODE-599-length-11330-cov-3.649380_pt1 | contig 11330 bp, 9 predicted proteins | sample MGYA00242614_ERZ504781 | MGnify/ENA primary metagenome ERZ504781 (study PRJEB26092, sample SAMD00036365) | human gut metagenome | host: Homo sapiens | study: EMG produced TPA metagenomics assembly of...
GGTGGAAATATTCCGCGTTCCAAGAACGTCCCGTTTTCCAAAACGCCACCCAAGCGATACCGTCCCTTAATTCTTCTTGATAGTCTTTTACGGTGTCCCGTAAATTTGCCATGTGTAACCTCCTTTCCCAAAGGCAGCGCGGACGCTGCGCTTTCCAGTTTCATCATTCAGTACCCCGCGCCCGCGTTTTTGCCAAAGAGTTTAGATATTTTTTCAAGATTTCAGAGGGTTTGGGAAACTTCCCAACAAGCAAAAATCCCCGCCGTTCTCGGTAGAGAAAGCAGGAATTTTACGGAAAAGGGTACTCTTTTCCTATGCTTGCTATTCAGTTATTTTTTCTTCGGAAGCTCCACCCGGTAGTTGACATATTTCCCGCCCGTATCAGCCAATACGATAGTTCCGTCGTAGGTCTTGCCCGTCTTTGGGGAATAGAGCTTTTTCACATTTACCTTGCCGGATTGTAAGAGCGCGGCGGCAATCTTCGGGGTAAAGGTTACTTTTCGTTCTTCAAAGAAACGGTCATTTTTCCACATGGTAAAGATACATTCCTTATTGCTGCAATAGTAATTCTTCTTGCCCTCATAGACAGGAGAACCGCAGCGGGGGCAGCTTCCCAACGCTTCCCGTTCCGGCTTGAACATCTGCGCTTTATCATCAGAAAGAAACGGGTACGTCTTTACCAGTTCCCGCGCCATATTCTCAATACCCTCCATAAATGCGGCGGGGTCTGCCTTGCCTTTTGCAATCTGTGTCAGATTGTTTTCCCATTCTGCGGTAAGCTGCGGGCTTGTCAAGGTGTCCGGCAGGACGCACACAAGGTTGATACCGTCCTTTGTGGGAAGTAGCTGCTTGCCTTTTCGCTCCACAAAACCGCCCTTTACCAGTTTTTCAATGACGGCGGCGCGGGTGGCGGGAGTTCCAAGCCCTTTGCGTTCTGCGTCCGGGTCGGTGTCCTCGCTTCCGGCGTGCTCCATAGCAGAGAGCAGCGACGCTTCGTTGTGAGGTTTTGGCGGTGTTGTGTCATGTTCCGTTACCGTTGCCGCCGGATTTTCAAAGGTCTGTCCCTCGGTAAATGGCGGCAGGGTCTTTTCTGTGTCGCTGTCTGCGTCGTCCGTTTCGGGCTTGTTCTTTAAGGCTGCCCGGTAACGGCGGTCAATCTCTTTCCAACCGTCGTACAGCACTGTTTTTCCCTTTGCGGTAAAGGACTGTCCGGCACATTCAAATGTAGCCGTAACCGCTTCAAAGGTATGTACTGCGGCGGTCGCCATGAGCAGACGCGCCCCGGCAAGGGTAAGGATATTCCTTTCGCTTTCCGGCAGCGCGGCAAGGTCGGTCTTTGCAAGCTCCATAGTCGGGATAATGGCATGGTGGTCTGATACCTTTTTACTGTTCAGCACTTTTGCAAGCTCCGGCGCAAAGTCCATGCCCGCCATAAAAGAAAATTTCCCACAAAGCAGCTTGATAATGCCCGCCGCTGTGTCGCCCATGTCGTCGGTCAGAAATGCGCTGTCGGTTCTCGGATAAGTAAGCAAACGCTTTTCATACAGGGCTTGTGCAAGGTCAAGGGTCTGCTTTGCGGTATATCCGAACAGGCGGTTTGCTTCCCTCTGCAAAGAAGTAAGGTCAAAGAGCTTCGGCGGGGCTGCGGTCTTTTTCTCTTTCACAAGGGAAGTACAGACTGCTTTTGACGCTTCACAAGCAGCTTTCAGCCTGTCAGCTTCGGAACGGTCAGACAGTTTTTCGCTTGCAGCTTCCGCGCCGGATAAGGACAGGCGCACATGATAGTATTTTTCTTCTTGAACGTGGTAATCGCCGCGTCCCGGTCAACAAGCATTTTTAAGGTCGGGGTCTGTACGCGTCCCACATTCAAGGTATGGTTGTAAAGGACAGAAAAAAGACGGGTGGCGTTGATACCGATTAGCCAGTCAGCCTTTGCCCTGCATAATGCGGAAGCAAAGAGCGCGTCGTATGCTTCGCCGTTCTTCAGATGAGAAAAGCCCTCTTTGATAGCAGCTTCTTCCATTGAGGAAATCCACAAGCGGCGCGTGGGCTTCCTGCACCCGGCAACTTCGTAGACAAAACGGAAAATGAGTTCTCCCTCGCGCCCCGCGTCGCAGGCATTGACGACTTCGGAAACGTCTGCCCGGTGCATAAGTTCCTTTAAGGTCTTGAATTGCTTTTCCTTGTCAGAAGCAACGGTGTACTTCCATTCCTGCGGCAAAATCGGTAAGCTGTCATAGCTCCACTTTTTATACTGCTCCCCGTAGGCGGCAGCTTCGGAAAGCCCTACCAAATGTCCCACGCACCAAGAAACGATATAGCCGCTTCCTGTGAGAAATCCGTCTTTCTTTTCCTTTGCCCCAAGTACGGCAGCGATTGTCTGTGCCACACTGGGCTTTTCTGCGATAACTAAAATCAATGATAATTCCTCCTTTTATCGTTCGGTCTGTCGTTTGTTTTCCAGTTTTCTCATACAGTACCCCACACAAGGGGACTGCCCCTTGTAAGGGCAGCCCGCGCAGCGTGGGGAAGAAAGCTCCGGCGGGGATTTTTCCCGTTTGCCATAGTCCGGCTTCTGTATCATCATCTTTTCAAAGGGATTGTCGGTAAACAGGGTCATACTTCCTCGTCCTCCGTTTCTTCCTCTTTGGAAACTTCCCCGGTATCTGCTTCCGGCTCGTCCTCGTCGTAATCCTCAAAGTCAAAATCTTCAAGGTCGGTGCTTCCTTTCACGTTATGCTTCGGTTTTACAAACTTAAAGTAGTAGAACGCCGCGCCGCCACCAAGCAGCACAAAGAGGACTAAGGCAAGCACCGCGCCGGGATTGCCGTCTTTTTCTTTGGGTTCTTCCGGCTGCTCGGTGGGTGTTGGCGTGGGTTCCTTGCCTGTGCAGCCTGTCAGAGTAGTTGCACATACCGGGCAGGACGTATTTACCTTTCCGACTTCGCATTTTTCCGTACAGTTGCAGACTTCCGGCTTTTTCGTGGCTTCCCCGGTTTCGGTCAGTGCCATAAGGTCGGCTTCGTCCACTTGATTAAGGAAATGTACGGTCTGTTCCCCCTCGGCTGCCCGGTCAATGAGGATATAGAAATAGTTGCCGCTTTTGGTGGTAACAGTGATAAGCTGCTTATTGCCGCCGAAATCGTCCACCAGTGTTGCGTTTCCCTTTGGGGTAAGGGGCGGCGTTTCCGGTTCTTCCACCACTACATTGCTGTCGTTGGTCGCGTCCTCTGTGGGTGGCTCTGCGGCTGTTCCCTGTGCATAGGCAGGGACAGAAAAACCGCCCATAAGGATAAGGGCGGCACAAAGGGCAGTCATGGTCTGTTTGAGTTTATTTTTCATCTGCATTGTCCTCCTGTTCTTCGTAGTCTGCCGCTTCGGTAGCGGGTGCGGCGTTCATGCCGGGAATACCGCCGCCGGACAGCATAGCATTTAATTCCTGCGGGGTAAGTCGCATAGCGCGTACAAGCTGCACGATTTCAAGGTTTTCCGCTTCGGTTTTCTGCGCTTCCAGTCCTTTTAACTTGTTCTGATACTCTGTGATTTTCTCGCGGGTCTTTGCGATTTCCTTATTGATACGGTCGATTTTGTTGTTTGCCATAAAATAAATTCTCCTTTCTTTTCGGGGCTGCTTACCAGTTCATCAGCCCGTAGCCTTTGATACATTGATAGTTGAGGTCATAGCTTTTAATCTTGCAGGCGTCGCCGGAATTGCCCTCAACGGTATAGACGCGGCTTCCGTCCCTGCCAAGCACAAGCCCCACATGGTCGGCAACGCCGTCTAAATCCCAGTCGAAAAAGATAGCGTCGCCCGGTGCGATATTCTCATAGCCGCGTGCGCCCCATTGTCCCCTTGACTGGAACCAAGGAACGCCCTGCCATTCGCAGCCCGCAAAGCGGGGTTCGCTTTTTCCGGCTTGATTGTAGCACCATGACACAAAGCAGGCGCACCATTCCACGCGGCTGTTAAAGCCGTACCAAGACCAGTAAGGGTAGCCGCCCACGTTTCCGACCTGCTGTTTTGCAAGCTCCATAAGCTCCGGGTTTCCGGGACGTGTGCCGTTTACAAACTCCACGCCGCTTAAATCCTCGGACGGGCTTCCGTCGGGAGAGCCGCCGCCAAAAATCAACGGTTTGTTGCCCTGTGTCTGTAAGTACACCTTGAACATTTCAAACTGCTGTGGGTTCAGCAGTTCTTCCGCAAGGGAAGCAATCGGCTTGTTTGTCAGTTTCACATTTAAGATACGGTATTCGTATTCTTCCTCGTTGCCCTCCTCGTCGGTGGTGGTGCGTATCTCGATTTCTTCCGTCAGCGTCAAGGTGTACTGTAAGCCGAACAGCCGTTTTAGCTCTGCCTGTGCGCTCTGCGGGGTGTAACTCTGCAAAAGGGCAGTCAAGTACGACGCTAATTCGTGGGGGTTATGCCCGATAGTATCAAGGTCATAGCGGTATTCATCATAGCCGCTGTGGGTGCTTTCGATATTGTCAATTTCCTGTTGCAGCTCATTTTCCATTGCAGCATAGCTCTGTTCCGTTGCCACAAGGTCGCTGTCCTCGGACGTGTAGGAAGTCCCTAACACGCTGTTCATGCTGCCGGAAAACATTGCCCCACAAGAGGAAAGCCCTACGGATACCATGATGAACAGAAGCAGCGCGGCGATAGCGATTATCACGCCTGCCGGGTGTCGTCCTGCAAAGGCAGCCGCTTTCTTTGCTGCTGTTTGGGACGCTCCGGCGGCAGCTTTGGCGGTGGCTGCGCCGCTTTTCTTTACGGTTTTTGCATACTGGCGTTTGATTTTCTGTTTCTGCATGAACCGTGAAAAGGGATTGCTTGTAAGCTGCGGGTTCTCCTGCAAGGCTTTGTGATACTGAAAATTGACGTTTGCCTTAAACGCTGCCTGTTCTGCCTTTGCCGCTTCCCGGTAGGGTTTCAGCTTATGGCTGCGGTAGCCCTGTTTTAATTTTCTTGTCCCGTACCTTGCGCCGCGCTCGGCAAGTTCCTCCGATTTGTGCGCGCCCTCCACACCGGAATTATCTTTCTCGACGCTATGGATTTTGTTGTGAACAAAAATACCCGCTTCCTGCGCGGGGTGGGATAACGGGTTACTGTGGGCTTTGCCGCCGGGTATCGGCTTTTCCTGTTCTTCAAAGCGTAAACGGGTCTTTGCCTTTCCGGCGGTTTCCTCAAAGGTGCGCTCTTTTACAAGTTTCTTCTGCTTCGGGAGAGCTGCCTTTGCTGCGTCCAGTTTGTCGGCTGCTTTTTCCGATTTTTTGATGTAGGGTTGCAGTTTTGGCGTTTCCCGTTCCTCGTCGGTAAACTGCAAGCGTGAGGTGGAAGTACGCAAAAACAGCCGCTTCCTGTGCTTTCTTGACTGCCTTTTTGCTTGCCTTTCGGGTATGGGCTGCGTCAAGGTGTTCCATGACACGCTCTGCGGTAGCGGTGTCCGGCTGTGAAAAGTCGCTGTCTGCTTCCCGGCTGCTGATACGCTCGGCAGTCTGCTGTGTTTCATTGATTTCCACCGCACCGTCGCGGGTCATTTTCTGCGTGATTTTATCGCGTGGTTTTAACTGTTTCATAGGCTGCTCACTTCCTCCGGCTTCGTCGTCATAATGCGGTAAAGCTCGGTATCTTTCGGGAAATGGTCTACAAAGGGAAGCACCACATTCCCATAAAAGATAAGTCCCTCGCCTGCTTCGGTGTGGGTTACATACTTCATCTGCTGTGGGCTGATATTTAACTGCTTTGCAAGGATAGCCCGGTCGCCCTGTGCCTGATTGAGCATGAGGACAAAATCAGAGTTTTCAAAGATATTTTCCACCTCGCGGGAAGCAAGCAAGTCCTTAATGTTCTGCGTGATAGCTGTGGGTATGCCTCCCCATTTTCTAAAACGCTTCCAAATCTCCACACTGTAAGCGGCGGTCTGTTCCTCTTTTAAGAGCAAGTGAAATTCGTCCATATAGTAGCGGGTAGATTTCTTTTCTGCCCGGTTAATGGTAACGCGGTTCCATATCTGGTCTTGCACAATGAGCATACCTAACTTTTTGAGCTGCTTCCCAAGCTGCTTAATGTCAAAGCAGACAAGGCGGTTAGAAAGCTCCACATTCGTTCTGTGGTTGAATACGTTAAGACTGCCGGAAACATACAGCTCCAATGCCGCTGCAATGCGGGCAGCTTCCGGCTCCGGCTGTTTTAACAGCTCGTCGTAAAGGTCGCCCAAGATAGGCATTTTTGCCGGGTCGGGGTCAGCAAGGTAGTCCCGGTACACATTCCTTACGGCGCGGTCAATGACGGTCTTATCAACGGGCTGCAAGCCCTCCTTGCCGCCAATGACAAGCTCGCAGAGGGACAGGATAAAATCACTTTTCAGTGCAAGGGGGCTGTCGTCCTCGCTGTAATTAAGGTTCATATCCATAGGGTTCACATACTGGGGCTTGCCGTCCATGCCTTTCCCGGTCGGGGATAAGCGTATCACTTGCCCGCCAAGCCGCTTGACAAGGGCAAAATACTCGGCTTCCGGGTCGCAGATAAAAATATCATCGTCAGTAATGAGAAAGGCGTTTGTGATTTCCCGCTTTGCCGCAAAGGATTTTCCGCTGCCCGGTGTTCCCAAGATAAGCCCATTCGGGTTTTTAAGCTGCTTGCGGTCGCAGAGTATCATGTTGTTGCTTAAAGCGTTCAGCCCATAATACAGGGCAGACCCGGTCTGAAATAGCTCCTGCGTGATGAACGGGATAAAAATAGCGGTGCTTGATGTGGTAAGTCCACGTTGTATCGGGATAAGGTTCTCCCCCAAAGGGATAGAGGACATCAGCCCCGCTTCCTGCTGATAGTCAAGACGGGTCAGGGCGCAGTTGTATTTCTGTGCAATGCCCGCCGCCGCGAAAATGTCATTTTCCAGTTTCCGCTTCGTGTCTGTCATGTTTACCACAAGGAACGTGAGAAGAAACATTCGCTCGTTGCGGCTCTGTAAATCCTGCAACAGGTTCTTTGCTTCATTTCCAAAGGTGGCAAGGTCGGACGGGATTATATCCATATCGTAACCGCTTCTAACCGCTTTTTTCTGTTCCTCAATCTTCATCTTGTCAAGGTCAGTGATTTTGCGCTTAATGGTCTTGATTGCTTCCGACTGGTCGATACTTTTAATGTGGAGATTGACAATAACGCCTGTTTCCAAGTCCAACATATCCGCTAAGATACGGTCGTTTAACTCCGGGGCAAGGATTTCAAGGAACGATACCGCCCCCGTCTTTTTCCCCATAGCAAAGTAGCGTCCCTCCCCGAACTTGAAAGAGGACGGGGCGATAAAGTCCTTTGTGGTAAGCCCCGTCGGGGTCAGCCAGTCATAAGAGAATGAGAACGGCTCGCCTGCCGGGTGGAATACCCCATGCAGCACCTTTAGGCGTTCATAGCCGGATAAGGGGTGCGCCGATACCCCAAGCACCTTAAAATTATTGAGTACGTCTGTTTCAATACGGGAAAGCCGCGCCCTTGCTGCCGCCGGATTGTCCGCTTCAATGGAAAATGTGATGTACTTATGCTTGACAAGCCCGTTGTTCCCTTTGGCAAGCTGCGATTTCAGCATATCGGAATACTCAGTGCGGATAGAGTTAAAATCGTCATTTTGCAGCGGGATATGGATTGCCAGCGCTGCCTGTTCCTGCTGTGAGCCTTGATTGATGAAAGAAAGCTGCACGTTCACGCTTGCGTCAAAGTAGTTGAGAAAATCGCACCAGTTTTCAAAAATGGCGGTCTTATCGTCTGCCTGTGCAAGCTGATAGTTGATGTCCTCAAAGGCAATGCTCTTTGAATATTTCCGCTGTGCCACTTTGCAGATACCGTCCGGGTACATGGCAAGGTAGGGAATGGTCTGCTGTGCGGTGTGGGCTTTGCCGTCCCCCTTTGCCTGCCGGATAACCGCCGCTATCTGTTTCTTTTCCGCGCGGGTCAGCTTACGCCTGTTTCCTGCGGCTTCCCGCGTCTTTTTTGTCTGTCCTTTTGACAATCGCTGATACCTCCTTTTCTAATGCCCGCTGTTTCTCCAAGAGTGCATATAGGTTTTCCGTCTGATACGGTCGCACTTTGGGACGGGTAAATTTTGTCTGAATGATGTTCTTTACAACCACTTCAAGGGGCTGTCCATGCTTTTTCATACATGGCAACCAAGAAGCAGGGAAGCATAACGACAATCATTGCCATTGCCGCAAGGCTCGTCCCTGCGCTGTCTTTGAGCAAAAAGAAAAGCGGCAGTCCCATAAGAAGTGCCACTGAAAAACAAAGGATTTGCCGCTTTGTCAGATTGAAAGCGACTTTTGTTTTGACTTTGGATAAGTCTTTGGGTACAGGTACATACGCCAAGAAAAAACCTCCTTTCTGCCCTTAGTGGGCGTTGAATATAGATTTTGCCAGTGCGCCGGATTTGAACAGGGAGAAACAGAGGATAACGGTATAGGCTGCAAGGGAAAAAATCGCGCTGTGCAGGTTGTCCGCTAAGACCATTTCGCCTACCAAAACCGCATAAATGCCGACGCATATCATAATGAGGAAGCCTTGAAAACCAAGTGCAAACAGCCCCTTTAGGTAGTTGTTCCCAATCTGTCCCCATTCCCGGTTTGTCATGGTGGCAAAAGGGATAGGGGAAACGGAACAGTAGGCGTATATCTCAATCATTCTGCCGTAGAGGATAACGGTTATCAGTACGGACATGATTTTCATACAAAGGCTTACAAGGCTCGTTTCCATGACAAGTAACAGTAGTTCGGGGATTTCCATATCTTTTAGTCCCTCCTGCATGGCGGCAAGGGCTTCGGTTACGTCGATATTCGTATCGCCGCCGATTACCCCCGCCGCGCCGGACACAATATGCTGCGCCATATCAAACACCGCCATAGTAATATCAAAGGTGTGCGTTACCAAGAAAACGGCAACAAAGGCTTTGAAAAACCACTTAAAGAACATGAACGTGTCAACGTCGTGCATATTGTTTTTTTCCGTTACCATGCTGATAAGCTCATAACAGAGGACATAGGTAATGACAAGCCCCGCAATGGGTACAATCACATTTTCCGACAGATTTTGTATCATGTTGAAAATGTTCGCGTTCCACCCCTGTGGGGTCTTGCCTACCTCCGCTGCAATGGTGCCTACTTTTTCGTTTACGTCCCCGAACATCGTTGACAGATTACCGTTTATCGCGCCGATAAGGATTTCTTTTATCCATTCGTTAATCGCGTCAAGTATGCTCTCCATAGGCTACCCTCCGTAAACTTATCCGAACAGACCGGAAAGAAGCGGTACAAGGATAGTGCCGATAAGGGCAACACCGCCGCCCGCCATAAGCTGTTTTATCCCCAAATAGGTGTAGGAAACCGGCTCGATGGCGGGCGGCGGCGTGTCAAGAAATATCTATGGAGTTTTTTAAGAACCGCCCCGGCGGGGCAGGTCAGGCTGTGACCTGCTCCACTTCCGGGATGGGTTTGAGATTAAAATGAATTTCGATAGAAATGTGTCTTGTTTTATCGCTGTCTATGCTCTCATGGACAACGATTTCTTTAATCAGGCGGTTAAGGGTGGCGGCGTCCAGTTCCGTGATGTCGGCGTATTCCTGAATGGCTTCTACCCATTGGCGGGCGTCATACGCAAGCCGGATTTCATCGGCCAGCTTCTTCCGGCCTTCCTCAACTCTTGCTTTCAACTCGGCCTGTTCCTTCTGCGTCTTTTCCATCAGCAGATTGAAGTTCGCTTCGCTGATACGTCCGGCAACCATGTCCTCATACAGCCGCAGAACCATCTTTTCCAGAACGTCAATGCGTTCCACGTCTTTGGAAAGGGAGCGCTCCAACGCTTCCCGCTGGCCTTTCTGCTCGGCTTCGCAGGTGTCGGTCAGCTTCCCGGCAACGGCTTCCCCGTCCATCAGGGCGGCTCTGGCGCACTCCCGGATTTTGTTCAGCACAAGGCTGTAAAGGGTGTCGTACTCAACCCGATGCTGGGTACAGTGCTGCTTGCCGTAGGCGTTGTAGGTTTTACAGGAATAAATCTGCTTCGGGTGCTTGTCGTTGGTGTAGCGGATCGTCAGCGACTTCCCGCACTCGCCGCACTTGATAAGCCCCGCAAACAGGCTGATTTCCCCGGTCTGGCGGGGGCGCTGCCGGGATTTCAGCTTGCGCTGCACGATGTCAAAGGTCTTGCGGTCAACAAGCGGCTCATGCTGGTTCTCCACCACAATCCATTCCTCCGGCTTCTTCTCCCCGATGGTGCCGATTTTGAAGCGGTATTCCTTCTTTTGGGAAGCGATAGCGCCGGTGTAGACGGGGTTCATCAGGATGTCCTTAATCACGGAGAAGTCCCAGATATACCGCCCGTTTACCGGGTCTTTCTTTTCCCACTTGGTTGACACGTTCCGCAGCCCCCGTACCCGGTTCCAGTAAGTCGGGCAGGGGATTTTTTCTTCTTCCAGCCTGCGCCGGATGTAGTTGGGGCCGTGTCCTTCCAGCGCCCACGCAAACAGACGCCGGACAATGGGGGCCGTTTCCTCATCAATCAGCAGATGGTTTTTGTCCTCCGGGTCTTTCCGATACCCGAAAGGGGCAAGGCAGCCGGTAAACTGGCCTTTCTGCGCTTTCAGCAGATAAGAGGAATGAACCTTCTTGGAAATATCCTTGCTGTACATCTCGTTGAGGATGTTCTTGAACGGCGCAATGTCGTTGTTGTCCCGCATGGTGTCGATACCGTCATTCATGGCGATATACCGCACGCCGTTGCGGGGGAAGAAATCTTCAATCAGGAAGCCGGTCTGCAAGTAATTCCTACCCAGTCTGGACAGGTCTTTCGTGACCACAAGGTTTATCTGCCTGCGCTCGATGGCTTTCAACATCCGTTTCAGGTCAGGGCGCTCCATGTTCAGCCCCGTGTAGCCATCATCCTGATAGACTGCAACAACCTCCCATCCCTGCTTTTCGCAGTAGGTTTCCAGCATAGCCCGCTGGTTTGCGATACTGGCGCTCTCCCCGTCAAGGTCATCGTCCTTGGAAAGCCTGCAATAGATAGCCGCCCGGAAGCTGCTTGCCAGTACCATGTCCATGCCTGCATATTCAAATCCGTTCATCATAACCGTTACCCGCACAATCCAGACGGAACACGGTCACTCTGAACCTTGTCTTTATTATACCCTGAATCTTGCTTTTTCGCAAGATATTCTTTATCATTTCTCTGGCTGTATTTCTGTGCAATCAGGCTCACGAAAACGTCCGTAGCGTCCAGTTCGCCGTCAAATACCGTTGTGACATGGATTTTCAGTTTTGTTTTTTGCCTATAGGTCAGTTACCTCCATAAA
>ENA-OQJR01000600-OQJR01000600.1-human-gut-metagenome-genome-assembly--contig:-NODE-600-length-11319-cov-2.720872_pt1 | contig 11319 bp, 8 predicted proteins | sample MGYA00242614_ERZ504781 | MGnify/ENA primary metagenome ERZ504781 (study PRJEB26092, sample SAMD00036365) | human gut metagenome | host: Homo sapiens | study: EMG produced TPA metagenomics assembly of...
CACCACGCGCGACGACCTGCCCCAGGCCGAGCAGATCTCGCTGGAGATCCGCAAGCGTCTCGCACGCGAACGGATGCATCAGGTGTTCGCCCAGGTCCGCGAGCAATAGCAGCGGCAGGCGTTCGCGGGGTACACTGGCATCATGCAGCAGCTCAATGTCGTGATTTGTGGGTTCGACCACTACGAGAACATCGACGTCAACCCGTCGTACGAAGTGCCCGAGGCGCTCGTCCGCGACGGCATCGGGGAGCCGTCCGACGTGGACGATCCGCTGCATGACGCCAACGTGTCCATCAACACCGTGGCGCTCCCGGTCAGCTTCGCCAACGCTTGGCCCACGTTGCTGGAGACCTTGGATGCGACCCGGCCGGACATCGTGATCGCGACCGGTCTCAAGCATGCGGCGCACAGCGTGGCGATGGAACGCTGCGCCACGAACCTGATGAATGCTGCCCGCCCCGACGCCGACAACGCGCTGCCGCGGTTCGAGCCGATCATCAAGGACGGCCCGGCCGCATATTGGACCCGTTTGCCGTTGCGGGCCATCATCAACGATTTCGCGCGCGACGGCATACCCGCCACGCTCAGTTCCGACGCGGGCACGTTCGTATGCAATTCGCTGTTCTACCAGCTGCTGCACTGGACGGCGACACAGGATCGTGTGCTGGCCGGCTTCGTCAGCTTCCCTCCGATCAATGGCGGCAGCAGGCTGCAGAACGGCCTGGATCTGCGCCAGCAGGTGCGTGCCGGGCGCGATGTGGTGCGCGAGACGGTCCGTTATTATCTGCAGCCGTCGTCCGGGGATATTCTCATCGCCTGACGTTCTGCTGGGATGCAGCTGGTTTCTTGCCGGCATGTGTGTACGTTCGCGTATGGTTCGTCGCGTTTCTGGCGTGGGCTTGACGCCATGCGGTACAGTCGTGTGTGGTTGTGCTAACGAGCAGGTGTAATGGCGAAAGGAACCGAACATGGCGGACCAGTTCCCGATTGTGATACGTGGATACGATAAGGAGCAGGTGGACCGGGCGTTTGCCAGCGCGCAGCAGACGCTGGCCGCGTTGCGTGCGCAGATCAAGCAGGACGGGGATCGTCTGCTGCAGTTGCAGGCGAAGCTGCAGGAGGAGCGCAACCGTCAGTCGTCCAAGAACCACACGTTCGCCTCGTTGGGCGCCAACGCCCAGCAGATGCTTGCCTCCGCGGAGCAGACCAGCACCGAGCTGTTGGAGCGTGCCAAGCAGGATGCCGCCTCGACTCGCGCGTCCGCCAAGGCTCAGGCGGAGACGCTGATCAACAATGCGAAGCTGGATGCGCAGCATCTTCTCGATGACGCTCAGGCCAAGGCCGATACGATTACCGGCAACGCCACCAATCAGGCGCAGACCATTACGACCAGCGCGCAGCAGGACGCCGCCCAGCTGCGCGCCGAAACGGCGAAGATCGTGACCGAGCAGCGTCAGTCCGTCGATCTCGAACTCACCAATTCGCGCGAGGAGCATGAAAAGCGCATGGCGTCGGAGCGCGCCAAGCAGGAGCGCGAGATCGCCGAGATGCAGGCGAAGGCGACCCAGCAGATCGCCTCGCAGCGCAGGAGCGCGAACGAGGAGATTGCCAAGCTCAAGTCCGAGTCCAACGACCAGATTCAGGCGGCGCTCGCGGAGGCGAACAAGAAACTGTCCGACGTGCGCGAGCAGGTGTCCAAGATGATGGCCGACGCGCAGCGCAGGGCGGGCGAGATTATCGATGCGGCCAAGGCGAAGGCGCAGGAGATTCGCGACGACGCCGAGGTCCGCCACACGCAGACGATGAGCCAGGTCAACGCCGAGGTCGAGCAGATTCGCACTGACATCGCCGCCCAGCAGGACGAAGCGACCAAGAAGGTGAGCGAGCTGCTCGAAAACCTCGAAGAGCGTCGCGTGGCCGCCAAGAAGGAATCCGACGAGCTGATCGGCCAGGCGAAGACCGTGCGCGAGGATGCCGACACGTATGCGGCGAGCAAGCGCAAGGAGGCCGACGATCAGGCCGCGCAGATCCTGGAAAAGGCCGGCGAGGATACGGCGTCGCAGATCGAGGATCGCCGCAAGGCCGCGCAGGTCGAGCTGGAGGATCTTCAGGGGCGCATCGCCGAGCTGCAATCGCGTGAGGCGGCCATCACGCAGCGCGTGTCCGAGCTGCGTTCGATGTTTACCAAGGCGTTCAGCGGATTCGGGTTCATGAACGAGCAGGGGGCGGAGCAGCCTGGCACCGCGTCGCATCAGGGAGCGCCCGATGTGCCGCTGTACAATGCCGCCGCGCAGGATGAGCCGGCACCGGCGTATGAGTCGCATGCCGTCGCGGAGCATGCCGACAATCAGGATGCGGAAGCGGTCGCCGCCGAGCCGGTCGCCGAGCATGTGGCCGAGCGCTCGGCCGAGCACACCGAGGCCGGCGAGGCCGAAACCGCCGAATAGCAGTCGGCCGGGATCCCGAAGCGTCGGATGCCGGGCTTCGCCGTCCGGCCCGCAGGCGGCTGCAGAAGTCGCCGGACTCCTGCCGAATCAAGGTATTGAACCGGTTCGATGGCGGGAATCCGCTGTCGCCGCTACACTCATTAGAGACCCGTCGTGGCATCCGGTCAAACGCTGGATGCCACGTTTCATTGCGGCCACAAAACCGGCCGCGCACGTCCCAAGTCAAAGGAGCAGCATGACCGAGAACACGTCATCGTCTGAAATCACACCGCTGTCCGGCGAGCAGCTGAATGATCTGGTCGCATCATTCGATGCCAGCCAGTCCAACCGTCTGGCCATGAACGCCGTCACCGCCGCCGGTATCGACAAGGTCGCGCTGAACTATGACCGTTCCCGTCTGCTGCAGCGCCGCTTCTCCGTCACCGTCGACAACGGCGAGGTCACCCATCAGGACCGTTCCGGTCGCTGCTGGCTGTTCAGCTCGCTGAATGTGGCCCGTTTCGTCGCCAAGAAGAACCTCGGCGTCAAGGAGTTCGAGTTCTCCCAGAACTACGCGATGTACTTCGACAAGCTGGAGCGTGTCAACTACTTCCTGCAGGACGTCGCCGCGCTGGTTCGTGCCGGAGAGCCGTCCGACTCGCGCCTGATCCAGCACCTGCTCGCCGACGTGATGGGTGACGGAGGCCAGTGGACGATGGCGCTGAACGTGTACAAGAAGTACGGTGCCGTGCCGAAGGACCTGTTCCCGGAGACCGAATCCTCGAAGAACACGGGCGCTATGAACACGCAGCTGCGCCACCTGCTGCACACTGCCGTGGCGCACATGTACGCCGACCCCGCGTCGATCGACGACGAGGTCGCCAAGACCGTCGCCGCCGGCCACCGCATCCTGACGATTCACCTGGGCGAGCCGCCGAAGAGCTTCGACTGGGAGTGGACCGACTCCGAGGGCATGTTCCACCGCGACGGCGAAATCACGCCCGTCGAGTTCTGGAAGAAGTACGTGGGCACCGCCGACCTTGAGGATTACGTGTGCCTCGTGGACGATCCGCGCCGCGAGCACGCCAAGGGCAAGAAGATCGGCATCGAGCACCTGGGCAACGTGGCCGGCGGCAACCCGACCGAGTACCTGAACGTGCCGAACCAGTTCATGAAGGATTGCGTACGCGCGATCCTGACCGAAAAGGGCATCCCGGTGTGGTTCGGCGCGGACTGCGGTCCGTTCATGGATCGCGAGCGCGGCGCGTGGGCGACTGACCTGTTCGAGTACGGCAGCGTCTACGATGTGGACTTCGACATGGACAAGGAGTCGCGCGTACGCTTCGGCGACTCCGCGATGAACCATGCGATGGCGTTCGTCGGCGTGGACGTGGCCGATGACGGCACCACGACCCGTCGCTGGCGCGTGGAGAACTCCTGGGGCGACAAGATTGCCGACAAGGGCTACTTCACGATGAGCGACGACTGGTTCACCGAGTACGTGTACGAGGTGGCCGTGCCCAAGGCGATGCTCCCGGCCGAGTATCAGGCCGCGCTCGCCGAGCCCGCCACCATGCTCCCCGCATGGGATCCGATGGGTGCGCTGGCCTGAGCGAGGTATCGGCCCGTGCGTCGAGCACGAGACTGAATGACCGATTTCGTTGATTCCCCGTGTCGGATGGACATTTTACGAAAGGAATGTGCCGTTCGATGTGGGGAATCGTCATTGACGGCGGTCTTCCGCTATTGTTGGATGACAATGATGTTTCTAGCCAGAGGGCCGCGCATCGGTTGCGGCATAGCGGAATAAGCCCAGAGAAAGCTGCATGATGAAGAAAGCGTCGGCCGGAAGCCGCACATCATTCAATACATTCAATCGAATACTGACGTGTCTTATCCCGATCGCATTCGTGTTGACCGTCGGCGCATGCGGAACTCCCGGCTCCGATGCGGGGTCGGCTGAGCGGCAGTCGTCCGGACAATCCGAATCGGCTGAGTCGTCCGAACCGTCAAGCTCGGCTTCCGCGTCCGGCGGACAGCTCGCCACGAGCGTGCTGGAGACGCTGCCGGTCAAGGGACGTGCACCGAAAACCGGTTATTCGCGCGACCAGTTCGGCGCGGCATGGGCCGACGTCGACCACAACGGGTGCGACACGCGCAACGACATCCTCAACCGTGACCTCACCAACAAGACTTACAAGGCCGGTACGCACAATTGCGTGGTGACCAGCGGTCGGCTCGTCGACCCGTACACCGCCGCGGTGATTGATTTCGTGCGCGGGCAAAGCACCTCGGCGGCCGTGCAGATCGATCATGTGGTGGCGCTGTCGGACGCATGGCAGAAGGGCGCGCAGCAGCTGATCGCCGACCGGCGCAAGCAGCTGGCGAATGACCCGTACAACCTGCTCGCGGTGGACGGCCCGTCGAACCAGCGCAAGTCCGACGGCGACGCGGCGACCTGGCTGCCTGCCAACAAATCGTTCCGCTGCTCATACGTGGCTCGGCAGATCGGCGTGAAGGCGAAGTACTCGCTGTGGGTGACGCAGGCCGAGCATGATGCGATGTCGCGCGTGCTGTCGTCCTGCCCGGCCCAGACCGTTCCGACCGGCGACGGCGCGGAATCAGTGGTGCCGCAGGAGGACGTGTCGCAAGGCAGCTCATCGCAGGACGGTTCATCGGGCGAACAGTCCGAGTCGAGCACGGTGGTGGAGCCGGCCGCTCCGTCTGACGGCGACAGTTCCGATGTCTACTACAAGAACTGCGCCGCGGTGCGTGCAGCCGGCAAAGCTCCGCTATACAAAGGGCAGCCCGGCTACTCGGCCAAACTCGATCGCGACGGCGACGGCGTCGCCTGCGAATAGCGCCCCATCTCCATCCCGCGAAAGTCCCATCCGCAGCCGCCGGAATGGGACTTTTGCCGGGTGACGGCTTCGCAGCTCCGCCGTGCCCGCATTGCAGCCGTTGTTTTCCGTATTCCGACGGCATCTACTATTGTGTGTTCGGTATTGGTATGCGACGTGAGGGCGCGGGTCGAAAGACGCCGGGCTGCGGTGCGGAAGGAGAGCAGAGCGATGGCAGGGCTTCGTGGTCCGGACAGTTCCGAGGACGAGCGGCATTTGGGCGGGAATGCCGTGTTCCCTGAAACGGTGGACGTGAACATTCGCCAGCTCGACCCGATTCCGGCACCGCGGTATTTTCTCAGGGAACTGCCGCTCACCGATGATATGAGCGACCTGGTGCTGCAATCGCGTCAGGAGATCCGCGACATCCTGCACGGTCGCGATGATCGTCTGCTGGTCATCGTCGGCCCGTGTTCGATTCATGATCCGAAAGCGGCGCACGAGTACGCGCAGCGTCTTGCGACGCTCAAGGGCGAGCTTGAGGACCGACTGATGATCGTGATGCGCGTGTATTTCGAGAAGCCGCGCACCACGATCGGTTGGAAGGGTCTGATCAACGACCCGGATCTGGATGGCCGCTTCGATATCCGCAAGGGCATGTGGCTGGCACGCAAGGTGCTGACCGACGTGCTTGGCCTGGGGCTGCCGACGGCGACCGAATGGCTGGATCCGATTACACCGCAGTACATCTGCGATCTGATCAGCTGGGGGGCGATCGGCGCGCGCAACACGGAGTCGCAGGTGCATCGTGAGTTGGCGAGCGGCATGTCGATGCCGATCGGCTTCAAGAACGCGACCGACGGTTCGATCAAGCCGGCCGCCGACTCGTGTTTCGCGGCCGGGTTCGAGCACCATTTCCTGTCGATCAACCTGGATGGCCGCGTGATCTCCGCCGAGACGAAGGGCAACCCGGACTGCCATCTGATCCTGCGCGGGTCGAACACCGGCCCGAACTACGATGCGGCTTCCGTGGCGGCCGCGCTTGAGGCGTTGCACGCGTCGAAGGCGAGCGGTCCGAGCGAACGCGGTCTGGTCATCGATGCGGCGCACGGCAATTGTGGCAAGGACGAGAACGTCGAGGCCGAGGTCATTGAGAACATCGCCTCGCGTATCGCCGATGGAGAGCCGGGCATCCTCGGCGTCATGATGGAGAGCTTCCTCAAGGGCGGGCATCAGAAACCGGCACCGCTCGACCAGCTGGTGTATGGCCAGTCGGTCACCGACTCCTGCGTGCCGTGGGAGCGTACCGAGGAGCTGCTGCACACGCTCGCCGACGCCATCGACGCGCGTCGCGCGCTCTGATCCGGTGCCCGGCCTAGGCCGCTAGGTGGGGCATGCCACAATACATGGCTGTTAGCATATACGTAGGTTCGGCGTGGCCTTGTCTGTTCGAGAGGCCGCGCCGAACCGTTTTTTGCATTGGCGCTGCTTCAGTGATGCATCGTCACAGCGACGCGTCGTCCCAGTGGTCGGCGGCGGGGAGCGAGCGGATCGACGGCATCAGCAGCGCGATGACCACATTGACCGCAAGCACGGCCAGGAACAGGCCAATCGTGGCGCCGAACCCGATGCGTGGCAGCAGGGAGCCGGCGAGCGCTGAGCAGAACAGCGTGGGTATCATCGACAGCATGTCGCTCGCCGACTCGACACGTCCCTGCATCTCGCTCGGCACTTTGGCGAACACGAATCCCATCAGCAGCGAGTTGATGGTGGGGATGGGCAGCCCGACGATCAGCGATGACGCCAGTATCACCAGGTAATCGCTGCTGAACAGCATCGGCAGCAATGTCAGCAGCGACGTCACCGACAGGACGACCAGACCGGTGCCCATGTGCACTCGCTCGCATACCCGTGCGGCGATCACCGCGCCGATCAGCATGCCGACTCCCATGACGGTGTTGACGAAACCGAGTCGCACGGAGTCCACGTGGGTGCTCACCAGTTGCAGGTTCACCGCGGCGAACACGCCGTTGAGCCCGAAATTCACCAGCGCGGCGATTACGCAGATCGCCAGCAGCGTGTGCCTGCGCAGCGTCCAGCGCCATCCTTCGATGAAATCCTCGAAGAACGAGGTGTGCGCCGGCTCTGCTGTCGCATCGGCGTCGGGCGCGACGGCGGTATCGGACGTGCAGCCCGCTTGCGACGCGGTGTCGGGGCGCTTGCTCTTGCGATCTGTCGTCACCATGTCGCGGACATGTTCGTCGACGCGCAGCTGGGCGGCACTGACACCGCTGATCGCGTACATCAGCGAGGCGACCGCGAACGGCAGCCACGGCGCGACCGCGTACAGCACACCGCCGAGCGGGGATCCCGCGATGCTGACCACGGAATCGCGCCCCTGATTGAGGCTTTGCGCCTTCGGATATTCGCGGGTCGGTATGATCGTGCGCAGCATCGCGTTGGTCGCGTTGGCGAGTAGTCCGTTGACCGCTGACGCCGCGACCGTCACGATGGCGAATATCGGGAATGCGATCGCATGCAGGGCGATCAGCACGAACACCGTTCCCCACAGCAGCGTGCCGAACACGGCGTTGGCGATGATGAGCCCTTTGCGGTTGTGCCGGTCCACGACCGTGCCGCCGAACACGTCGCTGACATGCGTGGCAATTTGGCTGAACGTGGCGAGCCATCCAGCGAGCACCACCGATTGGGTGAGCGAGAAGGCGATCAGCGAGATCGCGAAGCCTCTCATCGCGGCTCCGATCGTCGATGCGGTGTCTGCAGTGGACCATTGACGATATGTGGGGTTGCCCCACAGCGATTCACTGCGTTGCGGGGAAGTGCGTTCGCGGTGTGGCGCGGTTTGCGCCTGCGATGATTCGGGCATGATGTTTCCTTTGAATAAGTTGAGGGGTGTTGTGCGTCGAGGGGTGAAATTGCGTATGCTTACGCTCGCCCATTGCATTGTGGGCGCAGGGCGTGGGGTGAGAGGGTATGTCAGGCCGCCGTTATGGCAGCCATCTGAAGGCGTCGATGTTGAGCATGACGGGTTGCGAGCCGTCCCCTTCCTCGTGTGCGAGGTCGCGTGATGTCCATGTGTTGAAGAGCTCGCGCAACTCCTGTGACATGCGCGCGTATTCCTCGCTTGTCAGCCGCAGCACGCTGCTGCTCGTCACCGTTGGGTCCGTCCACTGTTTGGGCAGGTTGTCAGAGGCCGACCTGTATCGCTGCCATGCCTCTTGCCGAAACGTGGAGCTGACCTGATCCATTGTCGTCGCCATTGCCGAATCGACGGCCGCGTCCGCGTTGATTTCCAGTCTGCTTTGGGCGGCCAGCCAGCAGCTTCTGCGGTTGTCTCCGTCGGGTGATGGCGTTTGCGTGACGAATCCGGCCTTTTCGAGCTGTTTCAGGTGATAGCTGACCGTTCCGGCCGATTCGCCGAGCTGTTCGGCGATCTGGCCGACCGTGACGGGTTTGGTGTCGCTCATCACGGTCAGTATGCGCAGTCGTGTGGGGTGCGACAGCGCCTTCAGGCGGTTCGTGTCGGTGACTGTCGCGGGGTTGTCGCGGCGGGGCGGCGTCTGCGGTTGCGCCGTGTCGGAAGCCTGTGCCATGTCCGTTCCTTCCGTGCCTCATGACACCTGTCGCGTGTGATGCTGCGCTCATGTTATGAAGCGATATCCAATTGACAAGAAATATTGTACAACAACTCTTGTATAAATCAAGTGCCCCCGTTTTTTCCCGTTTCATGTTAGGCTCGCATAAGAGTTCAAGCGGTGGTTCCTCTCCTTCAAGAAACACCGCGGATACCGGCGCGTGTTGGCATAGGTGCCAGCGCGGGCAGGGGGGGTATTAGTGCGCGACCGCAGCGTGGCGCAAGTCAGAGAAGACTGAAAGGGCATGGCTCATCATGATGAATGCACGGCAACTGTGGGCGAAGGCGTGACGTTGTTCGCGTCGGTGAAGGAGGGCGCGTGATGGCGGAATCGGCACGGCACTCAGGGCGCAAAACTCCCTGGAAGACGATCCTGGCGGTGTTGTCGGTGGTCGCGATCGCGGCCGGCGACTACAAGGACGCCGCGGCCGGCGAGACGGCAGCGCTCCAGAACATCGTAATGTCCCCGTGCCCGTTCGACGCGGGGCATGGGGACGTTCGTCATGCGCGGCGGATACGGGCTGGCGCGGCCCGTGTATGGCCAAGTACAGGGCCGTGCCTTATCCTTGGGGGAGAGAACAAGGCAAGGAGACATCACGTCATGCAGCAGCAGAACATGGGAGAGCGTACGCCGCAGGGCACGCCGCGTCACGCCGGCCCGAAGCCGCTGAACACGCCGGAGGAGCTGCGGGCCATCCGGCAGGCCATGGACGAGGGCAAGAACCCGCTGCTTGCCACGGGCGTGCCGCGCTGGGAGGATCAGGTGGGCGTCAGCCGTATCATCAACCGCCGGGTGCTGGAGCTCGAACCGCTGCCCACCCCGGCCCAGGTGTTGGCGGAACTGCCTCTTGACTCCGCCGCGCAGGAGATCGTCGCCTACTCGCGCGACGAGATACGCGCCTGCCTGTATGGGCAGGACGACCGTCTGCTCGTCATCGTCGGCCCCTGCTCGGTGCACGACCCGAACGCCGCGCTCGACTACGCGCACCGGCTGTCGAAGGTGATGAAGGAGACCGAAGGCGAACTGCTCATCGTGATGCGCGTGTACTTCGAGAAGCCGCGAACGACGGTCGGCTGGAAGGGACTGATCAACGACCCCGACATCGACGGCAGCCACAACATCCGCAAGGGCCTGCTGCTCGCGCGCAAGACGCTGATCGGCGTGCTGGGCGAAGGACTCGCCGCCGCCACGGAATTCCTGGAGCCCACCAGCCCCCAGTTCATCTCCGACGCGGTCAGCTGGGGCGCGATCGGCGCCCGCAACACCGAGTCGCAGGTCCACCGCCAGCTCGCCAGCGGCATGTCGATGCCGATCGGCTTCAAGAACGCGACCGACGGGTCCGTCAAGGCCGCCGTCAACGGCTGCTACGCCTCCGCGCAGCAGCACACGTTCTTCGGCATCGACCACATGGGCCGGGCCTGCGCGGTGGAGACGCTCGGCAACCCGGACTGCCACGTGGTGCTGCGCGGCTCGATCCACGGGCCGAACTACGACACCGCATCCGTGCGCCGTGCGATGGACGACGTGCGCGCGATGATGCCGGCGGAATCTGCCGCCACCCACGGGCTCATCATCGACTGCTCGCACGGCAACTCCGGCAAGGACGAGCACCGGCAGGCAGAGGTCGTGCGAGACATCGCCCGGCGCATAGCCGATGGCGAGGAAGGCATCACCGGCATCATGATGGAAAGCTTCATCGAAAGCGGCAACCAGCCGGCGGCCCCGCTCGACCAACTGGTCTACGGCAAGTCGATCACCGACCGCTGCATCGGCTGGGACGAGACGGAACGGCTGTTGCACGAGCTCGCCGACGCGGTGTCCGCCCGGCGCTGGCGCTGAAACGGCGTCCATCACTCTTCACGAACAACCACACGGAAAGGATTCCCATGACCACCATCGCCATCATTGGCGCATTGGACGACGAAGTCGCACTCATCGCCGCATCACTGAACGACGTCACCCACGACCGCCAAGCCGGCCTCGACGTGACGCGCGGCACGCTGGGAACCAACGAAGGAGGCACCGTCACCGCCGTCGCGACCGTCGGCGGCATGGGACTGGTCAACGCCGCCGCCACCACCCAGCACCTGATCGACACATACCATCCCGACGCGGTGATCTTCTCCGGCATCGCCGGCAACCTCAACCGGAACCTGCACATCAACGACGTGGTGCTCGGCGGCACCCTGCGCTACCTCGACACCGACATGCGACTCGTCGGCCAATGGAAGCCCGGCACCGAGCAGCAGCCCGTCGAGGAATTCCACTCCGACGACCGTCTGCTGTCCCTCGCCGACCAGGCGCTCGCGGCCATGGGCGTCACGCACATCATCGGCATCATCGCGTCCGGCAACTACTTCGTCGATACGCCGGCGCAGATCGCCAAGGTCATCCACG
>ENA-OQJR01000602-OQJR01000602.1-human-gut-metagenome-genome-assembly--contig:-NODE-602-length-11299-cov-2.757429_pt1 | contig 11299 bp, 14 predicted proteins | sample MGYA00242614_ERZ504781 | MGnify/ENA primary metagenome ERZ504781 (study PRJEB26092, sample SAMD00036365) | human gut metagenome | host: Homo sapiens | study: EMG produced TPA metagenomics assembly of...
AAGACAGATCATAAAGTGAAGTTCCAGGCAGTTACTGTAGAAGAAGCCCAGGAACTCCTTGCACTGGAAGCAAAAGAAATGAACGAATTCAGACATCAGATCTACCAGCCTTGTAAAGAGGTTCTGGACTGCCGTCTGGTCGCAAAACGAATCAGCAAATTATTCCAGTAAAAAGAAAGGAAGGACATCATGAATTTAGATAAAATTGAAAAGCTTGTAAAGATTATCGAAGAGTCTTCCCTGCAGGAATTTTCCATTCAGGAAGGCGATATTAAAATAAAAATGAGTAAACGCGCAGGCGAAAGCGTTGCCGTCCCATTTGCACCAGGTATAGGAATGCCGGTTGCAGGAACTGCTGCACCGGAAGCTGCTACTGCAGATGAGACTTCTGGAGAAGTGGAAGAAGAAACATACATTACTTCCCCGATCGTCGGAACATTTTACTCCGCACCTTCACCGGAAGCTAAAGCTTTCGTAAAAGTCGGTGACCGCGTAAAAGCCGGCGAGACTGTATGTATTCTGGAAGCTATGAAACTGATGAATGAGATTGAAAGTGAGTTTGACGGAACGATAGAAGAAATACTAGGTAGAAAAACGGAGCGCCGGTAGAAATACGGACAGCCGCTTTTTATCGTGAGATAGGCAGGTGCAGAATATGAAAGCATTGAACATTGAACAGATACAGGAAATCATTCCTCACAGACATCCGTTTTTACTTGTGGATGCGATTGAAGATTTTGAACCCGGAGAATTTGCGGTGGGATATAAGTGTGTGACTTACCGGGAAGAATTTTTCCGGGGGCACTTTCCAAAGAAAGCAGTGATGCCGGGAGTTCTTATTTTAGAGGCTCTGGCGCAGGTCGGTGCAGTCGCGATCTTAAGTGTTCCGGAAAATCAGGGGAAGATCGCATTTTTCGGAGGCGTGCAGAACTGCAGATTTAAAGGAATGGTATTTCCGGGAGACAAACTGAAGCTGGAGACAAAGATCATCAAACGCAAAGGGCCGGTAGGAGTCGGGGAAGCAGTGGCATCTGTGAATGGAAACGTGGTAGCCAGTGCACAGCTGACATTTATGGTAGGTGAGTAGAGATGATAGAAAAAATATTGATTGCAAACAGAGGTGAGATTGCAGTCCGGATCATTCGGGCATGCCGGGAGATGGGCATTCTGACTGTGGCTGTTTATTCAGAGGCAGACAAAGAAGCGCTGCATACACAGCTGGCAGATGAGGCAGTGTGTATCGGTCCGGCGCCGTCTGCACAAAGCTATCTGAGTATGGAAAATATATTAAGTGCCACGCTGACATCCGGTGCAGATGCGATCCATCCGGGATTTGGATTTCTGTCAGAAAACAGCAGATTTGCAGAGCTTTAGTGAAAAATGTGGAATCATCTTTATCGGACCGTCTTCTTCTGTGATTCAAAAACTGGGAAATAAATCGATTGCCAGGCAGACTATGGAAGCAGCCAATGTACCGGTTATTCCCGGATGCAGTGAATGTATATACGAAGCAGAGCACGGGAAACGAATTGCCGGGGAAGTGGGATATCCGGTGATGATCAAAGCAGCGCTTGGAGGCGGCGGAAAAGGAATGCGCACCGCATATTCAGAGGAGGAATTTGAGTCCGCATTTCTGACGGCTCAGAGTGAGGCAAAAAATGCCTTTGGTGATGATGCCATGTATATCGAACATTTTATTGAGCATCCGCGTCATATTGAATTTCAGATTCTGGCAGACAAGCATGGAAATGTAGTGCATCTGGGAGAGCGGGACTGTTCGATCCAGAGGAATCATCAGAAGCTGATCGAGGAATCTCCATCTTCGGCGTTAAATCCGAAGCTGCGTAAAGCAATGGGAGAGGCCGCTGTGCGGGCGGCAAAGGCAGCAGGGTATACCAATGCGGGAACGATTGAGTTTCTGCTGGAGAAAAGCGGAGCCTTTTATTTTATGGAAATGAATACCCGGATTCAGGTAGAGCATCCGGTCACAGAGTGGGTGACAGGAATCGATCTGATTAGGAGCAGATCGGATCGCAGATGGAGAGAAGCTAAAAGTTTCGCAGGAAGACATTTCCTTAAATGGTCATGCTATTGAATGCAGAATCAATGCCGAGGATCCGGTAAAGAATTTACCGCCCTTCTCCGGGAACTATCACAGATGTCTATCTGCCAGGCGAAAAGGGGTGCGGATTGATACGGCGATCTACAGTGGATATACAGTGCCGCCGTATTACGATTCCATGCTGGCAAAGCTGATCGTGCATGCCAAAAGCAGAGACGAAGCAATTCTGAAAATGCGAAGTGCATTGGGTGAAGTGATCATTGAGGGAATTCAGACCAATGTGGATTATCAGTATGACATTTTACATCATCCCGATTTTGTAAGTGGAAATACCGATATTGAATTTATTGAAACGATGGAAAATCAGTAAAAAGGAAGCAAGTATATGAAACTGCAGAATATGTTTAAGAAAAATCGAAAAAGTTATATTCCGCTGAAAAGCGAACGGCCGGAAGTTCCGGAAGGACTCCTGAAGAAGTGCTAATAAATGCGGCGCTGCGATTCTGACGGAAGAGGTAAAAAGTGCAGGCTATATCTGTCCGAAATGTCAGGGGTACTTCCGGGTGCACGCATATGAAAGAATCCGGATGACTGTGGATGAAGATTCCTTTGAAGAGTGGGAGAAAGACATGGAATTTGTCAATCCGCTGGAGTTTAAGGGATATGAGGAAAAGGTAAAAAGTCTGAAGGAAAAGACCGGACTTTCAGAAGCTGTTGTGACCGGAAAAGCATCTATCGAGGGCAATCCGGCGGTGATCGCGGTGTGTGACGGGCGGTTTCTGATGGCGAGCATGGGACAGGTTGTGGGAGAAAAGATCACAAGAGCGGTGGAACGTGCCACAAAGGAACAGCTCCCGGTGATTATATTTGCCTGTTCCGGCGGTGCCAGAATGCAGGAGGGAATTGTATCTCTGATGCAGATGGCGAAAACGGCAGCTGCATTAAAACAGCACAGTGATGCGGGACTTCTCTATGTTTCGGTGCTGACAGATCCGACCACAGGCGGGGTGACTGCCAGCTTTGCAATGCTGGGAGATGTAATCCTGGCAGAGCCGAAAGCGCTGATTGGATTTGCAGGTCCGCGAGTCATTGAACAGACTATCGGGGAAAAACTGCCGAAAGGCTTTCAGCGTTCTGAATTTTTACTGGAACACGGCTTTATCGATCGTATCGTAGAGCGAAAAGAGATGAGAACTGTTCTTGCAAATATTCTGCAGATGCATCAGAATTTTAAAGGTTCTGTTACTCAAAGTCCGATACAGACAGTGGAAAAAGAACGGCAGTCTGTACAGGAAAAAGATGCGTGGGAACGGGTCACAATTTCCAGAAAAAATGACCGGCCTGTAGGACAGGATTATATCCGTACACTTTTTTCCGATTTTCTGGAGTTTCATGGAGACCGCTGTTATGGAGATGATCCTGCAATCATTGGTGGAATCGCGAGGTTTGCAGGGATTCCGGTTACAGTGATCGCACAGGCGAAGGGAAAATCTACCAAAGAAAATGTAGCGCATCATTTTGGAATGCCGTCTCCGGAAGGATATCGAAAAGCACTTCGTCTGATGAAGCAGGCCGAGAAATTTAAACGGCCGATTCTTCTGTTTGTGGATACACCGGGGGCATTTTGCGGTATAGAGGCAGAAGAGCGGGGGCAGGGAGAAGCCATTGCAAGAAACCTGTTTGAAATGTCATCCATGAAGGTTCCGGTTCTGTCTGTTGTGATCGGTGAAGGCGGAAGCGGAGGTGCATTGGCGCTGGCAGTCGCGGATGAAGTCTGGATGCTGGAAAATGCGATATATTCTGTGCTGTCTCCGGAAGGGTTTGCGAGCATCTTGTGGAAAGACAGCAAACGCGCAAGTGAAGCGGCAGAGGTGATGAAATTGACAGCAGCAGATCTGAAGAAACTTGGCGTGATTGAAGCTGTCATTGCGGAACCGGAAGTGTATACAGAAGAAACCATGCAGTCTGTGGTTTTTGTTCTTCAAAAAAAGATCACAGAGTTTCTGGACACGCACTGCAATTTCTCGTCTGAGGAGCTGGCAGTGCAGCGTTACGAGCGTTTCCGGAAGATGTAACAACATAAAAATACCATAGAAAGAAGTAAAATATGGAAAACTTAAAAATCGGAGAAAAAATAACAAAAGTTCCTTTGATCCAGGGGGGAATGGGTGTAGGAATCAGTCTGGGAAGGCTGGCGGGAAGTGTGGCGAAAGCCGGCGGAATCGGAGTGATATCCACTGCTCAGATCGGATATCGGGAACCGGATTTTGATAAACATCCGGAGGAGGCGAATCTTCGTGCGATTGGAAAAGAAATGCAAAAAGCACGTCAAATTTCAGAAAACGGAATTATAGGATATAATATCATGACAGCTTTAAAAGGATATGCAGATCATGTAAAGGCAGCAGTAAAAGCAGGTGCAGACCTAATCATATCCGGTGCAGGGCTGCCTGTGGACCTTCCGGCACTGACAGAAGGCAGTGCGGTGAAAATTGCTCCCATTGTATCCACAGCACGTTCTGCGCAAGTGATCTTGAAATACTGGGATAAAAAATATGGAAGGACGGCGGATCTGATTGTGGCAGAAGGGCCTCTTGCAGGAGGTCATCTTGGATTTACAGAGGCGGAACTGGACAAGTGGAAAGGGGATGCCTACCATATGGAGTTCGGGAATAGTTCTGGACGTGGTGACGGCAGGTATGCGAAGAAGTACAAGTGCCGGATTCCAGTGATTGCAGCAGGCGGAAGTTTATGACAGAAGTGATGTCCAAAGGATGGAGCAGCTTGGAGCGGATGGGGTTCAGGTGGCAACCAGATTTGTTACAACAAAAGAATGTGATGCCCACCGGCGGTATAAAGAAGCGTATCTGAAAGCTGTAAAAGATGAGATCGACATTGTGAAAAGTCCGGTCGGAATGCCGGGAAGAGCCATCTTGAATCCCCTCATGAAACGTGTTATGCTTGGAGAGAAAATAGAACACAGTTCCTGTCACAGATGTCTTGCAAAATGTAACCCTTCTCAGATACCATACTGCATTACAGACAGCCTGATCGCCGCGGTGAAAGGAGATATAGAAAACGGACTTATCTTTTGCGGCGCCAACGCATGGAAGGCAGAAAAGATCGAGACCGTAGAGGAAGTGGTGGCATCATTGTTTACGTAAAGGACAGGAACAAGTGAATGGTACGGAGAGGAGAATACATCTTTGGATGCATATAAGACCATTAATGATACCCTGGTTCACCTGTTCAACGAAATCTGGGAATTGGAAGAAAAAGCAATCATAACAGAGGAATTTAAGGATATTACCAACAACGACATGCATATAATAGAAGCAATCGGTCTGGGAGAGGAAAGCACAATGTCGGCAGTTGCGAGAACACTGGGAATTACAGCGGGTTCCTTGACAACGTCTATGAACAGCCTGGTCAATAAAAAATATGTGACACGGCAGAGGAGCGAGACAGACCGCAGGGTGGTCTATATCCAGTTGACCGGAAAAGGGAAGAGAGCATATGAACATCACAAGAATTTCCATATGCAGATGACCAATGCAGTGATTGAAAATCTAAAGGAGCAGGAGCTTGCAATTTTGCTGCAGACACTGGATAAATTATCCGATTTTTTCAGAGGTTATCAGGAACGGGAACAGGAAAAGAAAACGGAGCTCTGATATTTTTTTGACGTTTTTGGAAAAATGAGGTACAATATTTGCTGAACCTGCGAAAAGTAGGGGATAACAGTCATGTTCCGGCCGTGTGGTTTGCGGCAGAGCCGGAAGATAAGCGGAGCAATATCCGTTTCGTGTTTTATCAGGAGGGAATTGATATGGCAGCAAAAAAAGGAGCATCTAAGACAACAGCGAAAACAACAGTACAGACACCGGTAAAGACAGCAGAAGAAGTGACATCAGCACAAACAGCAAAGAAAGTTGTTGCAAATGAAAAGGCGACAGAGAAAAAAGAAGAAGTAAAACCTGCAAAAGTAGAGGCGATTGAGACAAAAGCAGGAAAGGCAAAGGCAATCGAGACCAAGAAAGACACAACAAAAGCAATTGAAACAAGAGCAGCTGTGTTACAGGAATCTGAGCCGGCAGCAGAAGAAAAAAAGACAAGAGCAAGAAAAACTTCTGCAAAGACAACGACAGCAGCAAAAACAGCAGTAAAATGTGAAATGTATCTGCAGTTTGCCGGAAAAGAATATTCAGAAAAAGAGCTGATGAAAAAAGTAAAAGAAGTCTGGACAAAAGAGCTGAAGCATAAAGTAGGCGAGCTGAAAGATGTAAAACTTTATCTGAAGCCAGAAGAATCCGCAGCATATTACGTAATCAATAAAGATACAACAGGACGGATTGAATTATAAGAAATGAAAAATGCGTGGGCGATACGATGGCCTGCGTATTTTTTTTGCTGTTTTTGTGAAAATTGCGGGATTGTAAACGGAAAGGGAAAAATATGAAGAGGATATGTATGAGACAGGATATAAAGAAGGGGAACGGAGAATCAATACGCTTTATGAGAAATTACTCAAAGAGCAGCGAATGGACGATATGAAACGGGCAGTGGAGGATGAGGCATATCGGGAGACTCTGTTAAAAGAATATGATTTGTAAAAAGAACTGGCGGTTGAAGCTGAAATCAATCGCCAGTTCTTTTTATATTATTATTTGTCTGAGGGACCTCTCCGGTCGATCCCCTCTCAATTAATTTTGCATGTAACAGAAGTGTTCCGATGGATACTTGATTCATCAGACTGTCCAGAGCATAGTAAGCACTTTTGCCAAGCTGGATCCGTTCCTGGCGGATGGTAGTCAGCGGCGGGGAAGTATATGCGCAGATCGGGAGATCATCAAACCCGATGATGCTGATCTCGTCCGGAACTTTGTATCCGAGCTGCTGACACTGAATCATCGCGGCATTGGCGATCAGATCATGGTTGCAGACAATAGAGGTGATTCCCAGATCCAACAGACGGGGCAGATGCTTTTCCATACATTGAGTGATATAGTAGGAACTTCCCGCATAGGTCGGATCGGACTTTAGGCCGTTTTGTTTCAAAGCGTGGAAAAATGCTTTGTGGCGGATCTGCATGATATGAGAACCAAGGGCGCTGCTCAAATATCCGATTTTTTTATGTCCCAGTTTTTTTAAATGGGAGACGGCGAGTTCCATGCCTTCGTTGTTGTCGATTCCGACATATGCCATATTTGGATTTGCAATAATATAGTTGTCATACAGAACGGTCGGTGTTCTGCTGGTCTGAAAATCTTTCATCCACGGATCATTCAACGAAAATCCAACGACAAAAGCTCCCAGATACTGGTTCTGCAGCATAAAAACATCGTACGGGGTGCTTTTCTGCAGTTTTTCAGTAGTATCTACAATATCTACGGTATAACCGGCAGGTTCTGCAAGCTGGCGGAAGCCGAGCAGGATTTCATATCCAAATTGATGTGACTCTTTGTAATCTACGTTTTCAATCAGAATACAGAGTTTTTTCTCCGCAGCCTTCTGGCGGCGGATTTTTGTATATCCCATTTCAACAGCTGTTTCCAGTACGGTTTTTTGTAAAGTTTCGCTGATATCAGGTGCACCGTTTAAGGCTTTGGAAACAGTGCCTTTTGAGATATTCAGACGATCAGCAATATCCTGTAATGTAGCCATTGGGGCTCCTTTCTGCGTCCTTTTTTCGTTACTGTTCATAGTAACCTTTTTCATTATATAGAAAAAAAGTGGAAAATGCAATGAATATCCATGGAAAAAAGAGAATGAGTTTCGGAAAGTTTCTTGTTTGCAAAAAAACATGGATTGTTGAAAGTGAATAAAAATACAGGATAAAAACTATGCAAAACATAGAAAATAAAGAGTACTATACGTTGTTAGGATTGACGAAACAGGGAAAAAATGATATCATCATCATATACGAAATAATACGAAACAAAAATGAAAGGTGAGGGAACATGAAGAGAAGAGTTTGTGCAGTTGTGGAAAACACTCTGTATTGTATATAACGGCAGTGAAAAACAGAAGGAAGTGAAACTTTCAGAAGGGACATGGGAAGTTCTTGCAGACGGAGAGGACAGCTTTTTATGGAAACATCCGCAGATTGCAGCGAAACGTATGAAAGTTTCTCCGGTCAGTATTTTGATACTTGGAAAAAGGGAAGAGAGCAGGTAAAGTGTGATGAAATGGATGTATGGAAAACAAGACTGGAAAACAAGAGAGCGGGGACTGGAAAACTGTTATCTGATGACCAACGGACTGGGGGGATTTTCCTCCATGACGATGACTGGTGCAGTGTCAAGAAATGATCATGCACTGTTGATGGCTTGTACAACAGCGCCAAACTGCAGATACAACATGATACACCGCTTAAAAGAAGAACTTCTGATAGAAGAAGGAGACGAGCTTACACTGTCCACACAGGAGTTTGAGGAGCAGACACCGGAGGATGGATATCTTCATCTGGCGGCATTTTCCTATGAAGATACTCCGATCTGGAGATTCCTTGTAAATGGTGTGGAGATCAAAAAAGAGATTGGAATGCCACAGGAAGAAAATACAGTGGCGCTTCGTTATGAAATCAAAAACCGCAGCAGCCGGAATGTGGAATTTGTGCTGACTCCATTTTTCCAGTTCGTACCAAAGGGAGCCGATCTCTTGCCGGATCAGGAAATCGTATTTACAAAAGGAGCAGTGGAAAGTGAAGGAATGACACTGCATCTTCGTACAAACGGAATGATAAAAGAGATCGCAGAGACAGAGGAAGTTTATTTTTACCGCTATGATGTCTGTGACGGACGCAGGGCGTATGGACACGCAAGAGCCAACCATCAGATCCGTCTGCAGGCAGAGGCGGGAAAACAGGTGGTTCTGGAAGTAGTCTATGAGATGGAACCATCAAAAAACAGTGCACAGACGATCATTGAGCAGACGAAAGCAGACAGAAAACAGCTCGAGGAAACAGCCGGATTTACTTCGGAGGCTGGGAAAATGCTTTCAAAAAGTGCCAGACAGTTGTTTCAAAACGGGAATCCACGGGGGGAGATACAATACTGGCAGGGTATCCGTTTTTTGAAGACTGGGGCAGAGATACGATGATTGCACTTCCGGGAATCTGCATTTCTACCGGACAGTTTGAGACTGCAAAAAGGATTCTGCGCACCTTTGCACAGAGTGAGAGAGACGGTCTGATGCCGAATCTGTTTCCGGAGGGAGGAAACGAGCCGCTGTACAATACAGTCGATGCGGCACTGTTGTTTATCAATTGCGTGTATTTGTATTATGAAGCAACAAAAGATATGGAGTTTGTCCGGGAAGTGTATTCGGTGATGGAGCGGATCATGGATGGATATCAGAACGGGACAAAGTTTGGGATCCACATGGATACAGACGGGCTGATCTGTGCAGGGGAAGGTCTTGCTCAGGTGACCTGGATGGACGTACGTGTGGGAGAGATTCTGCCGACTCCAAGACACGGAAAGCCGGTGGAGATCAATGCCTACTGGTACAATGCCTTAAAAATTATGGAAACATTTACAGAAGAAGCAGAAACAAGCAGATACTACGCGCAACTGGCAGAAAAGGTAAGGGATTCGTTTACAGAAAAATTCTGGATGTCGCAGAAAAATTGTCTGAAAGACCTGGTTTCCGGAACAGAGGCAGATACCCAGATCCGCTGCAATCAGATCTGGGCACTCTCCATGCCGTTTACGATGCTGGAGCCGGAAAAAGAGCGGAAGATAGTGGAAACTGTTTTTGAAAAGCTGTATACTTTTTATGGGATGCGTACACTGGAAGAAGCAGATCCGGAATTTCATCCATACTATGAAGGAGCGATGGAAAAGCGGGATATGGCATACCATCAGGGCACTGTATGGACGTTCCCACTGGGGGCTTACTATCTGGCGTATCTCAAGGTTCACGCATACAGTGAACGCGCAAAACAGGACGTAAAAGAGCAGCTGGAAGTTCTGGAGTGCGCACTTAAGGAAGGGTGCATTGGACAGCTGCCGGAAATCTACGACGGGAAAAACCCAGTGTCTTCCAAAGGCTGTTTTGCACAGGCATGGAGTGTCGGAGAATTGCTCCGTGTATATGAACAGATTGAAAAAAAGAAGAAATAGAACATGGAATCTGAAAGGAGAATGATAATGGAAAAAGAATTAGAGCAGATGTTACAGACAGTTTGCAGCAAAGGAATAAAAGAGGCATCCAGTGAAGAGATTTACGCAGCGCTTCTTCAGTGGTCCAAAGAAAAAATGAATGGTATGAAACACAACGAGGGAGACAGAAAACTGTACTACATTTCCGCAGAATTTCTGGTGGGGAAACTCTTGTCCAACAACCTGATCAATCTGGGTGTATTTGAAGAAGTCAGAGAAGTGCTGAAAAAACACGGACACGATCTGACAGAGATTGAAGAAGTAGAATTGGAACCATCTCTTGGAAACGGAGGACTGGGACGTCTGGCAGCATGTTTCCTGGATTCCATCGCAACACTCGGACTTAATGGAGACGGTGTGGGACTGAACTATCACGACGGATTATTCCTTCAGAAATTTTCTGACAACAAACAGTGGGAAGAGAAAAATCCATGGATCACAGAAAAGAGCTGGCTGACAAAAACAGATGTGAGTTTTGAGTTGGCTCCATCGGCTTCCCGGCCTCCACCGCGTTCGCCTGCACCTGGAACCGTGATCTCGCCAAGCAGTTCGGTGAGATGATCGGCGACATGGCTCACGACATGCACGTGGCTGGCTGGTACGCACCGGCCATGAACATCCACCGTTCGGCATTCTCCGGTCGTACCTTCGAGTACTTCTCCGAGGACTCCCTGCTCTCCGGTGCGATGGCCTCCAACGAAATCGCCGGCGCCAAGTCCAAGGGCGTGTACTCCTTCATGAAGCACTTCGCACTCAACGACCAGGAGACCAACCGCACCAACATGGTGTGCACGTGGGCCAACGAGCAGTCCATCCGTGAAACCTATCTGAAGCCGTTCGAGATGAGCGTGAAGGAAGGCGGCGCCCAGGCCGTGATGAGCTCCTTCAACTACATCGGCTACACCTACGCCGGCGCTTCCAGCAACCTGCTGCAGACCGTGCTGCGCGGCGAGTGGGGCTTCAAGGGCTTCGTCCTGACCGATTATTTCGGCGGCTACGGCTACCAGAACGCCGATCAGGAAGTGCGTGCGGGCAACGATTCGATGCTTGCCACCACCAAGATCACCAACCA
>ENA-OQJR01000608-OQJR01000608.1-human-gut-metagenome-genome-assembly--contig:-NODE-608-length-11198-cov-2.875169_pt1 | contig 11198 bp, 11 predicted proteins | sample MGYA00242614_ERZ504781 | MGnify/ENA primary metagenome ERZ504781 (study PRJEB26092, sample SAMD00036365) | human gut metagenome | host: Homo sapiens | study: EMG produced TPA metagenomics assembly of...
TCGCCACGCGCTACCATCTGACGCGTCGTGGCAAGATCAAACGACTGGGGCAGATCACCAGAATCGTCGAGCAATTCGACGTGCTGCACGGCCTGACTCCGGTCAAAATGCGCCTCATGTTCGAGGCTAAGCCCACCACCGAGGATCCCGACAACAACGGCAACGGCGGCACGACGACAGGTGGGAACTGAACCGCCGGGAATGGCCGTGATTGCCATTGCGGTGTGACCGATCGGCCGCCTGACGGCCGGTAAGCGCAACCGGCAATCGCGGCGGGTCGATCGGCCAGACGGGCGGCCCAGCCGCGCGGTCTACACACATCGGCCCAGAACACATGATGGGCCCGTGGCATTCCTCATGCCACGGGCCCATCATCGTTGTCATGCGCGTCACGCGCGGCGCCACACACACGTGCGTGTCAGCGGTTGACCTTGGGCTGCAGACCGATGGACTTGGCCACGGCGTTGGTCTGCCCGCAGACGGCGAGCCAGTTGGCGAGCAGCCGGTAGCCGTCCTGCGTCATCACGGATTCGGGGTGGAACTGCACCGCATACATCGGCAACGACCGGTGCTTGATGCCCTGAACGATATGGTCATCCTTCGTCCACGCCGTCACGACCAGGTCATCGGGCACGGTGTCGGGCTCGACGGCCAGCGAATGATATCGGGTCGCGGTCATCGGATTGGCGACGCCGGCGAAGATCTCATCATCGATATGCTCGACGAGACTGGTTTTGCCGTGCATGATGGTGGGCGCGTGGCTGACCGTGCAGCCGAACACCTCGGCGAGCGCCTGCAGGCCGAGGCACACACCGAACATGGGCTTGCCGAGCTTGGCGCATAGCCGAATAACGTCCTCGCTGGCCCCAGAATCCGCCGGAGCGCCCGGACCGGGGGAAATAAGCACACCGTCATATTCGTCCAGCACAGAGGCATCTGAGGGGTCTATTGCGTCGTTGCGCACCACATCGACCGTCGCTCCCAAGGTTTTCAGATATCCAACGATGGTGTATACGAACGAATCGTAATTGTCCACCACCACAATGCGTGCCGAATCCGTCATGACGCTCCTCGTCTCGTTCTGATTATGGGATGGCACCGGCGAGCGCCGACCGCCATCCCATACGTTCCCATTATCGCCGCCAACCGGCCATGCCGCTAATCGACCGCGTAATTCGACATGCTTTGCAGGATGGGGATGTTGCTTGCCGCCCATGGGCACGCCCACTGAATCAGCACCACGCTGACGATGAACAGCAGCAGTATCAGCAGCGCCCACCTGATTACCAGCGGACCGGGCTGGTGACGCAGCAGCCATCCGTAGATGCTCGCGTCCGGACGGCGGCGCTTGCCGGCGCGAATCTCGCGCAGCACCGGGTACCGCCAGGCCACCAGGGCCGCGATGTACAGCACCAGGTACGCCACCAGCGCCCACAGCACGATGGGCTGCAGCGTGCCCAGCTTGGACACGAACGACTGGCTCGTGTTGCTGCTGGAGAACGCCACCTTCGCCGAGTTCGACGACGTGGCGAGCTCCTGCGGCACGCCATCCGAGACCTTAGCCCAATAGCTCAGCTCGCCGTAGCTGATCCAACGATGCGTGGCCGTGGTGTATTTCGGCTCGCACGTGGTCAGTGTGATCATGCGCTTGCTGGGAGGCGTGTTGAGATCCTCCGGGTTAGCGGCGATGACCTCGGAGTGCTCCGGGGTGACGATCTTGTATGTCGTGTACTTGTACACGTACCAGTAGTCCTTGGTACGCACGATGATCGCGTCGCCCTCCTGCAGCAGGTCGACGTCTCCCAGCGGTCGACCGTAGCCGTTGCGGTGGCCGGCGACCGCGAAATTGCCGACTGAACCGGGCATCTGCGTGGACGGATAATGTCCCAGACCATGCAGCGACAATTCGGCCTCGTCCGTGCCTTCGACCACGTTACGCACCCACCCCTGGCCGAACCGGGGCACGTACACCTGCGCGATGAGCTCGCCATCGCTTGCGCTCGTCGGCTGGACCGGCACGTCGCCGCTTTGCGCCTTGGCGACCTTCGAGCTGTCGCCGCCGGCCGGATCGGACCATGACGCCGACTGGCGGGTCTCGACCTGCGTGTGCTCGGACTGGACGCCGGTCCACCACATCTGCCATACCACGTACAGCGCGCAGACGGCCGCCAGCGTCATCAGCACCTCGCCGAGGATCCCCAGCACCGACCACAGAACGCTGCGCTTGGCCGCCGGCTGCGCGAGGCCGCGCCGGGCGTTCGGATCGGGCATCGGCACCGGAGGCAGCGCCATGGTCACTTCCCCGGCGTACTCCGGTTCAGCAGGGGCAGGCGCCTCGAAATCCTGAAAATCGCCTTGAATCTGTTGAGAGTTGCGCGAATGCTTCATTCCTCGCTCCCGTCCTTGACCACGGACGCATACCGCAACGGCTGCAGCGTCGCCGCAGACTGCCCGAACACGAGATCGTCCTTTTTTTCCACTTTCCAGCCCAATCCGAATGCGCTGACATACTCTTTATACAACTTGACCGCGTTCGAGTCGTCCAAAGCCCGAATCATGGCATCTGCGGGGCCGATCGCCGACACGGTGAACGGCGGCGAGTATTTCTTGCCCTGTAATAGAAGCACATTCCCTTGGCAGATCACTGCGGAATTGAACAACACGCGCTGGTCCATGATCATCATCGACTCCGCGCCGCCCGCCCACAGGGCGTTGACAACAGCCTCCACGTCCTCCTGATGCACGACGTAATCGTTGATGTTCGCGGCCGAGCCCGAGCTGTCCACCATGTTCTCCCACAACCGGGGAGTCGTTCAGGGTCACGGTGATGCCGGGACCGTGCACCGCCGGCAGTATGGTGCCGGAGCCCGCGTCCTCGGTCGTCGCTGGGCTTGGGGTCGCTCGTGCCCGAGGGCTGGCTCGGAGGTAGCCACTGTTGTTGGACGAAAATCCTTCAGCGTGTTGATCTGCGCGCTCAGGTCGGTGATGTCCTTCTGCAGCTGGTCGACATGCTCCACGCGCTGCTCCACCAGGTCCGCCGTGTCGGAAGTGACCGTTGCCGTGCGGTTCACGCGCACGTTCGTCACCAGCAGATACCCGGAAAAAGCCACAATCAGGCACACCGCGAAGCCGCCGAGCCACGTGCGCCGGGCGGCGTGCCTGCTGGTGTGTCTGGCCATGATTCCTCCCAGTGTGTTCAACTTTCGAGTGTAACCGCTATTATGATTTTTTAGCCTATTGAATGGAGACTACGCTTATGGCTGACACAGAGCTGCACGAAACCGACTCGGAAGACCAGAAGGACTGGCAGGCCGAGACCGACGCCGACGTCAAGGACACGGACACCAACGAGACCGACGCCAACGAGACCGACGAGGCCGATGACGATTACGGCGTCTCCATGGACAAGGTGCAGGCGGTGCTCAACGCCACCGCCGACAAGTCAGAGATGACCCCGCAGATGCAGCGCATGATGTCGCGGCAGGCGGAGAACACGCGCCGCGTCGAGGAGACCATCAAGGGCACCAAGTCCAACCCGCGCTGGTTCGTGCCGCTGTTCTGCGCGCTGATGATCATCGGCCTGATCTGGGCCGTGGTCTACTACCTGTCGCCGAACGGCACGTGGCCGATCCCGGGTATCGGCGCTTGGAACCTGGCAATCGCCTTCGCGATCATTATGGTCGGATTCATCATGACGATGTGGTGGCGCTGAGCGGCGAGATCCCCTCGCGGCAGCCAGCTCCATATCGACGGTAAGCGACGTTACGGTTTGGCGGTGGCGCGGCATGGTGCTGCGCCACCGCCAAACTGTGTTGCTGTCATACCCTTTTCGCGGTTTCACTGCTTCACGGTGCGGACGATGACATGACGGCCATCGACGGACGTCGTGCCGAACAGATACACATCGCCGCCGTCTGCCAGCTTGAGTTTCCTGCGCAGCTGGACAGCGGTCAACGGGAAGTTGCGCACTGCGATATTCGCCCTGTCGACGCCCGCTAGAGCCCGTTTCAGCTCTTTTTTGCCCATACCCGCGATGGTTTCAATGACAAATCCCCGGCCGGGAAACTGCGGCGCCGGCGTGCCCGATATCAGCAGGTGGCTGTTCGGGCCGATCTGGCGCATACCATAATGGTCCTCCAGTAGCGCGAAACAGCCGCCCTTCATCAGCGAAGCGTTCGGCTCGTACAGATACCTGGGCTGTTCCGGAGCGGCGTGTGACGGCTCTGCCAGACCCGCCCTGACTTGCCTTTTTCTCCTGCGGCGGCGAGGACCACGCCGTACAGAATCCGCGCCGGTCTTCATGTCATGGACGTATCCGAATACGTCGCCATCGTTGACGCAGATCACGCGTATGGCGTCGCGCGAACCGCGGTCGAGCACCAGCAGCAGTTCCTTGCATTCGTTGCCGGTGGCCACGATATGCACTTCGCCGACCGAACCGTTGAAGTCCGCAACCGTCTTTCGCCAATCCAGCATCGGAGACAGCTTGACCATGACGTGCGGCGAAACGGCCAGCAGACGGTCTTTCAGCGCGAGTACGTCCGGCGTGCAGTCGGCGATGGCATAGGTTCGGCCGCCATGCGCGTCACGTCGCGCGGGGTCGAGGTAGATCAGCGCGATGGGAACGGCTGTAGCTGAATCGACTGCGGCCGAGTCTGCGGAGGCGGCGCGGGCGTCAACGGCGCCGCGCAGCCAATCCTCCGCATCGCCGTTGATCACATCCATGTGCGGGAGCCCCAGCGCCCGGAAATTATGAGCCGCGAGCTCGCACAGGTGAGGCTGGCGCTCCACATAGACCGCCCGGCTGAATCCACGACGCGATATACGAGCAATCGACGCCGAATCCGCCGGTCAGATCGACCATCGCACCGCCGGCGCCCGCTACGCGCCTTGCGATGCCGGCCTTGTACTGCGCGGCGAACTGGGAAGAGCACTGTTCCATGGAGATGTGCGGCGGATAGACGATGCCGTCGGTCTCGGCCCATTGCGGCAGCTTGCGGCACGCAGTCTGCCAGCCGGCGATCTGGTCGAGCGCGAATGGCAGGTCAAGCCCGTCCACGCGTTTGGCGCTGAGCGCCAGGTCGCGCACATCCTGATTGCGGTGCGCCGCAATGAACCGACTGGTCTGAGACGAAATATCCATAGTGTCATGGTATCCCGGCAGCGTCATCGCGCCCCGGCTTCGAGATCCGTAACGGATGCTCCGCAAATCAAGTTGTGCACTGTCTATCCACCGGTTTTCCCCATGTTATCCACATTATTCACATACTTATACACAATTGTGGATAACTCTTATTCGCATTGTGCACATTGTCCACAATGTGTCAAAACCCAGTATCTCCAACATTGTTAGAGCTCACACGGACTTATTCACCATAGTTATCCACGAGTTATACCCAACTTATACCCAAGTTGTCCACAAAGTTCTCCACATCATGTGGAAAACTACACGCATGTAATTCACATTGGTGCGACGCCTCCGCCCCGAGCCATTCTCCAGTGCCCCGCCCACCCCACAAAAGTCCCATCACAAGCTCGGGGGCGGTGACGTTTTGTTGGACTTCGTTGTCTGTATGGTTGTCTGGCAGGTTATCACATGTGTTCAGCCGACGAGCCCCAGCTTGATGCGCCTGTCCATGATGCTCATCCCGTACTCGGTCTTGATGCGTTCGTCGCGCTACCATGTCATGTACTCGTCGAGCATCGTCGGCGAACCCGTCGACCATGACGCCCGTGAAGTCGCGCTTGTGGAAGAACTCCTGCTTGAGACGGCCGAAGACCCCCTCCGCGGACGCGTTGTCTAGGCTGCAGCCCTTCGCGCTCATCGAGCGGATCAGCCCGTGGCCCTTGCAGATGCGTATCCATTCCGGCCACTGGTAGTGGCAGCCGCGGTCCGAGTGGGTGACAGGTGCCTCGCCGATCTCACCCCTGTACGAGGAGTAGCGCCTCACGCTCCTGGACACGGGCACGAGCCCGTGCCGGGTCATCAGGCGCATGACCCGTTTGGCGGACACGACGACGCCCACGCCCCTCAATTCCAGGTGGACGCGCCTGTACCCGTAACGGCGCCCGCTGTTCTCGAACACGCCGCGCCAGGTGGGACTTTCACCGGGTAAGAGGCCAATCACATGATGTACGTCAGAGCCGGATTGCTCAGATTACAGACCAGCACGCCTGCGACGATCAGCGCCAACACCACCGCCCCGTACACCATCGTCCGGAACGTCAGGCTCTTGCCGCGCAACGCGTGCACGCCGGAAACCAGCAGCCACGTGAACACGCCGCCGACGATGAACCCGCCTACATGAGCCTGCCATGCGATGCCGCCCACCAGGAACGGCATCAGGAAGTTGACCGCCATCCAGACCAGCATCGAACGGATATCCTCTCCGATGCGCCGGTACACAACCAGCATCGCCGCGAACAGGCCGAACAACGCGCCGGACGCGCCATAGGCACCACCAAGCCACCCGGTGCCACCCGGCCACAGCGCGGCCCAGGACATCAGCCCAAGACCGCCGCCCAAACCGGAAAGCACGTACAGCGCGAGAAACGGCCAATGCCCCATCATCTTCTCCAGCACCGGCCCCACGCTCCACAACGCCAGCATGTTGAACAGGATATGCAGCACCGACTTCGGCGAATGCAGAAACATCGACGTGAGGAACATCCACGGTTGTGCGACCGCCGTCATCGGGTCGAACCGGCCGTAATAGATCATGGTTGCGAGTCCAAGAGGCCAGAACAGGCTGAACACCATCTCGACAACCCACACGGCGACGCACGCGATGATGATCGCGCTGGTGAACACAGGGCCGTTCGACCGCCACTGATATTGAATCGCCCGCTTGGAGAACAGGTTGTGCGCCGACGGCGCACCGGGAAACAAACTGAATCGGCCATTACTCATGTCATCTACTGTAGCGGAATCGCATCTCCTCGCCGGACGGTGAAACAACACGCTCCCGGCTCGTCGTGCGCACCGCCGGCAAAGCAAAAGCATTCCCGCACGCAATCGCCACATTTTTGGAATTAAGATGGAACCCAGAGTTGGTTTTGAACGGGCAAGCCAACCAGGATTGGGAAAGGAGCCGTCATGGAGAACAAGTCTTCTAACGGTTGGAAGTTCTTTGCGTTGTTCTTTGGTGCGCTGCTGGCCGCCGTGGTTGGTCTGTACATCTACAAGCAGCAGAACCCGGATTATGATCCGTGGGAGGAGCCTTGGGAGAACAGCTCATCCCCGGTCGACCTTGGCCTGACCAAGGACGCCGACAAGGGCGACGCCGATGAGGCCGAAGCAGCCCCGGAAGCCGCCTGAGTTCATTTAACAGTCAATCGTTGTAGGCACACATGTGTCCGCGAAAAGAGCCTGTCTGCATTTCGCAGACAGGCTCTTTTCGCATGTTGTGCCGCATTGGGGCTCTCAGAACTCGCAGTTATAGACCATTTTCAGCAAGTATTGCGGTGTATCTGCGAGTCTTGAGAGCCCCAATGCGGCAGACAAGGGTTCTGGATGGCTCACTGCATGGCGGTTCCAACCTTGCCCCTCTTCGTCGAGACATGCCCCACCGCCGCCACGATCGAAAAACGGCAGCAACGTATGCGGTGCCGGCAAGCCCGAAGCGTCGTATTCGCAAGGCAAGACGCCGGTTCCGAACCTATGCGATGGCAATACCGACACCGCGTGGGGCGACTGGCAGTCCAAGGGCAGTGTGAAGCCCGAGCCTTGGGTGAACTGGACGTTCGATGAGGCGAAGACCTTGGATTACGATCTTTCCGGATCATTGAACATCGAGACTCAGGCGTATCCGCGTCGTTCGCGGTCGCGATCGCGTCGAATGGTGGCCAGCAGCCGACCACGCCGAGCAAGCCCGGTGATGGCGATGCTTGCAAGCGGCTTCCTGCTGCTAATCGCCGCAGTCGCCGTGTTCGCCATTCGCCGCGCTGCGCAGTGATGTAAAACGTGATTCGCTCCCGCCAACGGGGGCGAATCACGTTACACGCCGTCAGTCGGCAAGCGGGCGCAGCCCGTTGGACTGATTACGTGTGCGTCCTCTAGGCGCACCGAAGGAAACGGTACAAAGGTACCGCGACTGAGGAGCAACGACGAGGACGCTCCGTAATCAGGTCAACGGGGAGGTGTGCCAGATGTTGTCGAGATAATCCTGGATCGACCTGTCGGAGCTGAAGTAGCCCGAGTTCGCGACGTTGAGGACGGCCTTGCGGTTCCACTCGAGGGGGTCGCGGTAGAGGGCTTCGATCTCACTTTGGATGCTGGAGTAGGCGGTGAAGTCCGCGAGGGTCATGAACCAGTCCTTGGTGAGCCAGTCGGCGACGAGGGGGGCGTAGGTGTTGCGGTCACCGTTGGAGAAGGTGCCGTCGGAGACCATGTCGATGGCGGCCTTCAGGCGGGGGTCGGCCTCGTAGTACTTGGCCGGCGAGTAGCCATCTTCGTAGAGCTTGTCGACCTCGTCGACGGTCATGCCGAAGAGGAAGAAGTTCTCAGCGCCGACGCGCTCACGGATTTCGACGTTCGCACCGTCCAACGTACCGACGGTGAGGGCGCCGTTGAGGGCGAACTTCATGTTGCCGGTGCCGGACGCCTCCTTGCCGGCCTGGGAGATTTGCTCGTCGAGGTCGGTGGCTGGGATGAGGTGCTGGGCGAGGCGGACGTTGTAGTTCCAGGGGAAGAAGACGTGCAGCTTGCCCTTGACGTCCGGGTCGTTGTTGATGACGCGGGCGACGTTGTTGATGAGCTGGATGGTCATCTTGGCGAGGTAGTAGCCCGGGGCGGACTTGGCGCCGAAGATGACGGTGCGGGGAAGCACATCGTCGGCGGAGACGCGGCCGGACTTGATGTCGGCGTACTTGGCGATCAGCGCGAGGATCTTGAGGGACTGGCGCTTGTACTCGTGCAGGCGCTTAACCATGGTGTTGAACATGGTGTTGGGGTCGAGGTCGAAACCGTATTCGCGCTTGGCGTAGGCGGTGAAGTCCTCCTTGTTGGCCTGCTTGACGGCGGCGAACTTCTTGACGAATTCGTCGTCCTTGGCGAGGGGTTCGAGGCCCTTGAGCAGTTCGAGATCGCTCAGCCACTTGTCGGTGCCGAGGCCTTCGGTGATGAGGTCGGACAGGCGCGGGTTGGCGAGGCGGATGAAGCGACGGGGGGTGACGCCGTTGGTGACGTTGGTGAACTTGTCGCCGTAGAGGTCGGAGAAGTCACGAAGGGTGACGTCCTTGAGCAGTTCGGAGTGCAGTTCGGCGACGCCGTTGACGTGGGAGCCACCGGCGGTGGCAAGGTATGCCATGCGGACCTTGGGGTTCTCCTCGTCGGTGACGATGCGCATGCGCTCGATCTTGGCCTTGTCACGGGTCTTGGTCTTGAGTTCGGCGAGGAAGTGCTCGTTGATCTCGTTGATGATTTCCATGTGGCGAGGCAGCAGTTCGGAGATCAGCTTGGCCGGCCAGACTTCCAGCGCCTCGGGCAGCAGGGTGTGGCAGGTGTAGTTGAAGGTCTTGGTGGTGATGGACCAGGCGGTGTCCCAGTCGTAGCCGTACTCGTCGATGAGGATGCGCATGAGCTCGGGGATGCCGATGACGGGGTGGGTGTCGTTGAGCTGGAAGGTGATCTTGCTCGGGAAGGTGGTCAGGTCGGGCTTGCTCTGGCCGGGGTAGAACACGCGGATGGCGTCGTGCAGGGACGCGGCCACGAAGAAGTACTGCTGTTCGAGGCGCAGCGCCTTGCCCTGCGGGGTGGAATCCTCCGGGTAGAGAATCTTGGAGATGTTCTCGGCCTTGACCTGCGGCTTGACGGCGTCGAGGTACTCGGACTTGTTGAAGGTGAGCAGGTCGAACTCGTCGTAGCTCTTGGCGCTCCACAGGCGCAGAGTGTTGACGCGGCCGGATGCGTAGCCGGGGACCATGTAGTCGACGGGCACGGCGCGCACGGACCAGGCCGGCTTCCAGACCTTCTTGCCGTTCTCTTCGACGACTTCGCCGCCGAAGGAGACCTTCTGGGAACGGTTGTAGTCGATGTGGCCCCAGGGCTCTTCGTTGGTCAGCCAGTAGTCAGGCTTCTCGATCTGCTTGCCGTCCTTGTCGAAGGCCTGCTCGAAGATGCCGTACTTGTACTGGATGCCGTAGCCGAACGCGGGCACGCCGAGGGACGCGAGCGAGTCGATGAAGCAGGCGGCCAGACGGCCGAGGCCGCCGTTGCCGAGGCCCGGCTCGTGTTCGACGTCGATGACGTCCTGCGGCTCGAAGCCCAGGTCCTTGACGGCTTCGTCGAACTGGTCGATCATGCCGGCGTTGAGCAGTGCGTTACGCAGCTGCTTGCCCATGAGGAACTCGGCGGACAGGTATCCGACGGCCTTGGTGTTGCCATTGACCATGTCCTGCTGGGTCTTGAACCATGCGTCCTGCAGGTAGTGGCGGACCACCAGCGAGGAGGCGACGTACACGTCGGCGGGGGTGGCCTGCTCGACGGTGACGCCTTGGCTGTACTTCAGCTGTTCGCGGATGCCGTCCGCGAACTCGGCGGTCGTGACAGGTGACTTGGGTGCAGTGATTTCAGTCATGTCTGACTCTCTTTCCGGATTATGCTTCCTGTGTTATTATGCGACGGCTTGGTGACCACGCCAATAAGTTCCGGTGAACGCTGCGTAACGTTATGCAATCGTTTGCAGAAACATGAAATATCATACAGGATTTGCCATAAATACGCCAAATCGGCTATATATCAACCACATTTTGAGACGACAGAAAACGTTGCCACGTTGGAAAACAACGTATTGCAACACCTGATGCAAGCCCGATGAAACACTTTTGCAAAAACGCAAAGCATCCGAAACCGCACCGAGAACCGCCGGCCGATGCGAAAAGGCAATCGTCACCCCTAGAGGCACAATGGAGTCATGGCCGCAATTCGAGAACGAGACATACCCGCGGGCGAGCGCGCGTGGCAGCAGTGGAACGACGCAGCGCAGCGACTGCGCGAGGACGGGGCGGACTCGGAGTCCCTGATGCCGGCGCTGCCCCGACCGACATGGGCGATGGCGGTGCGATACACCGTTATATCTGCTGGAGCGCAAGGCGCCCGGCCCCGGCGTGGAACGTGCGAGTCGCACCATGGGGAGCCGTGGAAGATCCTGGATGGCCCGGCGTCCGACCCGCACAATCTCACACCGCCCGATCGTCAT
>ENA-OQJR01000610-OQJR01000610.1-human-gut-metagenome-genome-assembly--contig:-NODE-610-length-11195-cov-2.488345_pt1 | contig 11195 bp, 10 predicted proteins | sample MGYA00242614_ERZ504781 | MGnify/ENA primary metagenome ERZ504781 (study PRJEB26092, sample SAMD00036365) | human gut metagenome | host: Homo sapiens | study: EMG produced TPA metagenomics assembly of...
ACTTCCGTTTTCAAAAACATACAATCTGCGGTTTTTTCCGGCCAGCAGCATCCAGATCCCGCAGATGAGAAGTCCCAGTCCGATCAGAAACATGATCAGACCAAATGGAACATCCAGAGGAGGCTGGACGCAGTATCCGAAAGCGATCAACAAAAGAAAAAGTGCCGGTGGCCATACAATAAACGCTAAAACAGAAACAAAAATCCGCTCCTGTATACAAATGACAGGACGGGAATGTTCCGGCAGCTTTGGAGCACGACAAACCAGCAAGGCGATACCTGCCAGAAGAATGCTCACATGCATCACAATTCCCAGTGCAATCCCGACAGAAGGGGCATTCCCCATATAAAACAGTGTCATAAACAGTCCGAGGAGACTGTACAAAATGATCACAATACCGGAAAGGAGTGCCGGCCATTTACAAGGCGGTTTGACCACTCCTTCTGGATTCGGGGAGAACGTCATGGACTGATCTGCTGTATCGGATATTTTTCCATCCTCATCGTCTGTCTCTGGAATTTCCGATGGAAGTGACTCTGTCTCCAGATTTGCTCCGCAAGCAGGGCAGGAAGCTACGTATTCAATGATAACTGAAAAAGGAGAACAGGTCAAAGGAAGCCGGGAGCCACAATTCGGACAGATCCAGATCCGGGCGAGGGATCTTTTTGCGACACAAAGGCAATCAGAGCCAGTGAAAAAATCGGACCAGATCAGCAAATGGCAGTAAAAAGAAAAGCAAGTTGAATCCTGACGGAAACAAAACGCCAAAAGCAGAAGTTCTGCACCGCCTGCGATCAATAAAATACGACCGGCAATTTTGCCGGAACGTGTAAATGCATTGTGATAAGCAGCATTTTTAATTCATCCGATTGTGCGGCATCTGCTCCGCCTTCCTGCAGATAAAGGATAAATCGTTCCATTTCTTCATAGAGATCATCATCGTTTTTTTTCAAAAACTCCTGTACGGTCTTTCCATCTTCGAGAAAGCAGGTACGAAAACCGTCTGCCCGGATTTCACCGTTTTTGCACTTTACAGTCAAAAGCCCGGGAGCGTATGTGATATCACAATCGCTGTAATTAGACTGCAGACGCTGATAAATAGAATTCAGGTGATTCATATAGTGTGCCCTCCTTTGTTAGGTTGTTTGTTTTTGTATTGTATCATATTGCAATAAAAAAGTGGAGAAGTGGATATAAAATTGGCAAAAATGACGGAGAAATAGTTGCTGTTGTCCAGTCCATAAAAAGCGTGTTAAAATAAACTGGTTAGAAATATTTTAGATGATAAAGGAGCTTGTATGAGGCGTAATGTAGATTTAAATGAGATTTCAGATGGAAAATTATATACTTCCAACGACATGGTAAAAGCGGACTGTTATGATTGCCAGGGCTGTTCGGCATGCTGTCGGGGAATGGGGAAATCTATTATTCTGGATCCCATTGATCTGTTTCATTTGAAACAGGCAACCGGGAAGGATTTTGCCGGTCTTCTGAATCAGGAGATCGAGTTAAATGTAGTGGATGGTATGATCCTTCCAAATTTAAAAATGGATCCTAAGACGGATGCCTGTCCGTTTCTGGATGAGAACGAAAGATGTGGGATTCATGCGTTTCGGTCGGGAATCTGCCGACTGTTTCCTCTGGGAAGGCTGTATGAAGAAGAGGGATTTCGATATTTTCTTCTGACAAAAGAGTGCAAAAAAGAGAATCGCGGAAAAGTGAAAGTGAAAAAATGGCTTGGAATTCCGAACTTGAAATCCTACGAAAAATATATTTCAGATTGGCATCAGTTTTTGTTAACCTGTGAAGAAGCAATGATAGAACTGGAAAAAGAGAATATCCAGATCCTTACGACGTATATCCTTCGGTTGTTTTATCAGACTCCATATGAGGCGGCAGATGACCAGGCGTTCTATCAGGAGTTTTATGAGAGAAGAGAGCAAGTGCGAAAGACGCTTGGAATTTAGAAAGAGAGGATATCTGGCAGTGGAAGCGGAAAAACTACAGATTTTAAAAACATATTTTGGATACGATTCATTTCGTCCGGGACAGGAGGAGATCATCGATCAGATTTTGGCGGGAAGAGATGCGCTTGCCATTATGCCGACCGGAGCCGGAAAATCTCTTTGCTATCAGGTGCCGGCGCTGATGCTTTCGGGAATCACCATTGTAATCTCACCGTTAATTTCTCTGATGATGGATCAGGTAAAAGCATTGAACGAAGCAGGGATTCATGCCGCATATATCAACAGCTCTCTGACGGAAAATCAGATTGCAAAGGCTTTGGAGTTTGCAAAAGCGGGACGATACAAAATCGTCTATGTGGCGCCGGAGCGTCTGGAGACTCCCCGTTTTCTTGATTTTGCCTGTCATGCCGAAATTTCTATGGTGACTGTAGATGAGGCTCACTGCATTTCCCAGTGGGGACAGGATTTCAGACCGAGTTATGTGCGGATTGTTTCATTTATCCGCCAGCTTCCTGTCCGTCCGATCGTGACAGCCTTTACTGCCACGGCAACAAAGCGTGTACAGACAGACATCCGGGAAGTACTGAAGCTGCAGAATCCTTATGTGGCAGTGACAGGATTTGACCGGGAGAATCTGTATTTTGAGGTGCAGAGAACAAAAGAGAAAAAAGAAAGAATCCGGGAGTATCTGGAAAAACATTCGGATGAAAGCGGAATTATTTACTGTGCCACAAGAAAGAATGTGGATGAACTTTACCTGTTTCTGGAAAGTGCGGGATTTTCCGTGGGCAGATATCATGCGGGAATGGGCAATGAAGCAAGAAAGAGCAGTCAGGAGGATTTTATTTACGATCGGATCCAGGTGATGATCGCAACCAATGCGTTTGGAATGGGGATCGATAAGTCCAATGTCCGGTATGTCCTGCATTACAATATGCCCCAAAGTCTGGAAAATTATTATCAGGAAGCGGGAAGAGCCGGACGGGATTCGGAGCCGGCAGAATGCATCATTTACTATTCGCCTCAGGACGTCGTTATCAATCAGTTTCTGCTGGAAAGCAAGGAAAACTATGGAGAATACACACCGGAAGAGATGCAGAATATCCAGGTGCAGGATCGGGAGCGGCTTCAGAAGATGACAACCTACTGTACGACCACGGGATGCCTGCGCAATTATATTCTCGGCTATTTTGGGGAACAGGCAAAAGAGCCCTGTGGAAACTGCTCCAACTGTCTGGAGGAACTGGAAGAGATGGACGCAACAGAAGCGGCAGCAGATGTGATTGAATGTGTCCGTGAGTCCGGGCAGAGATTCGGGGTGAACATGATCGCAGGCACGCTGCTTGGCGAAAATACTGCAAAAATCCGGAATTACCGGATGAACGACAATCTTTGTTATGGAAAACAAAGTAAACTCGGACAGGAACGCATCAAAGAGATCATTCAGGCGATGCTGGAGCGAGGCTATCTGTGCCAGACAAAAGATAAATACGCATTACTGAAGCTCACAGATACATCAGAACAATTGCTTCAAGGGACGGATCCGTTTGTGATCGCATACAGAAAAGCGGAAGTACAGAAAACATCTGCAAGGCGAGGTGTGAAAGGACTGGGAGACCTGAGTGAAAAAGCACAGCATCTGTTTGAAGAACTCCGAAAGCTGCGCAGCGAACTGGCAAAAGAAAAATCCATTCCGCCGTATATGGTGGCATCTGATAAGACGCTTCATGATATGTGCGTGAAAATCCCTCTCACAAAAGAAGAAATGCTGACAGTTAACGGGATGGGCGCCAGAAAACTGGAACAGTATGGGGAGGCATTTTTATACTGCATTCGTGATATTACGAATGGAGATAAGGCGGCATACGGAGCCGAGGAAACGAACTATGGTGCTTCAGAGATTCCGCTGACAGAGCGGGCAAAAAAAGGAAGAAAAGAGGCATTTCATCTGACAGAGGAAATGGAACAGCAGATCGCTTTTGTCACGGAGACGACAATCAGCGAATTCGTGGCATCTATCAATGCACTGCGGGATGAAAAGACGATGAAGCGTCTGACGATCAAATCCATTACTGAGGAACTTCTGGCAGAAGGGTATCTGGAGCAGAAGTTCTGGAACGGATACAGCAGAACCTTTCTGACAGAAAAAGGAGAAGCGCTGGGCATCCGGGCAGAAGAGAGGGAAAGTCAGAACGGAAATCTGTACGATGTCTTTTTATACGGGGAAAAAGCTCAGCAGTATGTGGTAGAGTTATTAAAAAGAAACACTACAGCGGACTGATTCCGGCAAATCCGCTCCAGATACAGGACAGTGTAAATAAAATTCCAAAAACGGAAGTAAAATATAAAAATAACAGTTTCCCCGTATTGTGAGACTCGCTGCTGCAGATGCGGGGAATGGAGCGGTATTTTCGAAGCAGGAGCACAATTCCAAGGATGACGAGCAGATTGGTGATCACATTGTACAGGATATTTCCGCTGTTGCCAGGCATTATGCCTGCAATACGGGGCAGAACATCTCCCAGGATCAGATTGTTGGAAATATGCAAAAGGAGACTGTACCAGATCGAGTATTCCATAGCGATATATCCAAGGATCAGTCCGGCAGCCATTGCAAAAGGAATCTGTGCAAAATTTCCGTGCATGAGAGCAAAGGCAAGTGAGGAGGCCAAAAGTGCGAACCACTTGCCGAAAGGCTCCAATGTCTTTAGTACCGCGACCGCCGAAAAATAAACTACTTCGATCAGCGGAAGCGGCAAATCCAGAATATAAGAGCATGGAAAGCGTAACAGAGACCCCCTGTAGCAGCTTCCAGAGAACGCGCAAATGTAAATCCGAAGTGTTGAGCTCCCATTTCCATAAAAACATAAAGTACAGAAGAAGCATTCTGTGCAATCATAAAAATTCCGAAAAAGCCGAGAAATTTCCCCAGGCTCATATGGGAATGTACCGGAAAAATCCGGGTACGGAAAAAGGAAGGTCTGCGCCATATGACAAAGATTCCGAGGCAGAGAAATCCGGAGATCAGATACCATACGGCGCCGTCATTAAAATTTTCATCAGCCGGAAACAGCCGATACATGGTCATCATAATAAAAATCGTGAGTTGGCTGAACAAAATCTTATAAAGAAAAATCATGCCGTTTGTCTTATTGAATTCACGTCGAATCCATTGTTTTTGAAATCTATCCATACATACCATCCTGTTAAATAAATTACTTGTTCTTTATCATATCATGAATTTTTTCTTCAGACAGTAAGTTCACAAAAAGTTCTTTTAGATTTTTTTACAAAATTCTACTTGAAAATATTATCAATTATGATAGCATCTCTATGTTAGTTGAAACTATCTTGAAATAGACAACAGAAACTTTCAGAGGAAATGGGAAAGGAAGGGAATATGAAAAAGAATCCATTGAAAATGTTATGGCTGGCAGCAGCGTTTTTATGTCTTGGAATCGGAGCAGTGGGAGTGATCCTGCCGATTTTGCCGACAACTCCATTCTTGCTGGTGGCATCTTTTTGTTTTGCAAGAGGATCGGAAAGATTTCACAAGTGGTTTATGGGGACGAAGCTTTACAAAAATCATCTGGACAGCTTTGTAAAGGAGCGTGCCATGACATTAAAGACAAAGCTGTGTATTCTGCTTCCGGCATCCGCAATGCTGATGTGTGCATTTTTTATGATGAGCAATCTGCCGGGGCGTATTTTTATTCTTCTGCTGATCCTTTTTAAATATGTATATTTCTTTACAAAAATCAAGACGATCAGAATTGAGGCGGCTTAAATGAAAGATATAAAAAAGAGTCAGCAAGTGCAGAACAAACGGGAAAAAGAAAAGCAGATCGTGGATCTGATGATCCACCTTTATTGCCGGAAAAAACATAAAACTGTGGAAAAACATCATGGACTGTGCGAGGAGTGTGAAAAACTCAGAGACTATGCCGCAATGCGTGTGGATAAATGTCCGTTTATGGAGACAAAGACATTCTGCAGTAACTGCAGGGTACATTGTTACAAGCCGCAGATGAGAGAAGAAATTCGAAATGTGATGCGGTTTGCCGGACCGAGAATGTTATTTTATCATCCAATCATGGCAATCCGGCACGTGATCACTTCTGCAAAAGAAAAAAAGAGAATGGGAAGGAAAGAAACATATGATTAAGACGAGACTACTCAAGCTGTTGAAGGGCTCGGGAAAATATATCGGAGCTAATATTTTCTGGCAGTGGATCGCACTGCTGTTTCAGATCGCAGCAGTGTTTGCGGCAGGAAATATGATCCAGCAGCTGTTTGAAAAAACATTGGATCAGCAGGTGATGCTGCAAACGGCAGGAATTGTGATCCTGGCAATCTGTGCGCGTTTTCTGTGCGAAAAAGGAGCTGCATATGCCTCTTATCGGGCAAGTGCGGATGTAAAGACGGTTTTAAGAAAGCAGATTTATGAGAAGCTGCTGCGTTTGGGAGCGGCCTATAAAGAAAAGGTATCTACTTCCGAGGTGGTTCAGGTGTCTGCGGAAGGAGTTGAGCAGCTGGAGATTTATTATGGAAGATATCTTCCGCAGCTGTTCTACAGTCTGCTTGCACCGATCACATTGTTTGCGGTATTGTCACCGATCAGCATCAAGGCATGTATTGTGCTTCTTGTATGTGTACCGCTGATTCCGATGTCGATCGTGGCAGTACAGAAATTCGCAAAGAAACTGCTGAGCAAATACTGGGGAATCTATACAGAACTTGGTGACAGTTTCTTAGAGAACCTGCAAGGACTCACAACCTTAAAGATTTATCAGGCAGATGAGCAAAAAGCCAAAGAAATGGACGACGAATCAGAGCGGTTTCGTAAGATCACGATGAAAGTACTCACTATGCAGCTTAATTCTGTCAGTGTGATGGATATTGTAGCATATGGCGGAGCAGCAATTGGAATGATTGTGACTGTCAAAGAGTATCTGGCAGGAAATGTGTCACTGGCAGGGGCATTTACGATTATTCTGCTTGCATCCGAATTTTTCATTCCGCTGCGTTTGCTGGGTTCTTTCTTCCACATTGCCATGAACGGAATGTCGGCAAGTGACAAGATTTTTAAGATTCTGGATATGGAAGAGCCAAAACGGGGAGAGCACGAGATTGAGGGCGAACAGATGGACGTCACACTGCAGCATGTGGAATTTTCCTATGAGCCGGAGCGAAAGGTATTACGGGATATTTCGCTGACCATACCATCCGGAAAATTTGTCTCTCTGGTGGGTCTGTCCGGTTGTGGAAAAAGTACCATTGCGGCACTTTTGACAGGGAAGAATCGTACATTTTCGGGACAGATCCAGATCAATAATGTACCGATTCAGGAGATTAAAGAGTCCAGTCTGATGGATAAGATCACCTTGGTGAGACATAACAGTTATCTGTTCAAGGGAACGGTAGAAGAAAACCTGAAAATGGCGGATCCATCTGTGTCGAGAGAACAGATGGAAGCAGCGCTCAGGCAGGTAAATCTGTATGAGTTTTTGCAGGCACAAAATGGATTGGATACGATGCTGGAGGAGCAGGGAAGTAACTTTTCGGGAGGACAGAGACAGCGTCTTGCCATCGCCAGAGCACTTCTTCATGATACGCCGATGTATATTTTTGATGAGGCAGCGTCCAATATTGATGTGGAAAGTGAGGATCAGATCATGGAAGTGATCCGGGAGCTGGCAAAGACGAAAACGATTCTGTTTATCTCTCACCGGCTTGCAAATGTGGTGGCATCGGATCAGATTTATATGTTGGAAAACGGTCAGATTACAGAGAGCGGCACACATGGAGAACTTATGAAAAAAGCAGGAAGCTATGCAAATATGTATCAGAAACAGCAGGAATTGTGTCAGGTAAGGGAGGGAAGAGCATGAAGCGAAGAAGTGGAATACAGATTATGGGAAAACTGATCGGATTGATCCGTCCTCTCATGCATGTGATGGCAGCAGCGATTCTGCTAGGTGTCACAGGATATCTTTGTGCGATCTTTCTCACCGTACTGGCAGGAGTTGGAATCCTGCAGATTATGGGAATATGGCAGGGAGTTTCTCTGACGACATTGTTTGTCTGCCTTGCAGTGATTGCGGTACTGCGCGGAATTCTGCACTATGGAGAGCAGGCATGCAACCATTATATTGCGTTTAAGTTGCTGGCACTGATCCGTCACAAAGTATTTGCGGTTTTGAGAAAGCTCTGTCCTGCAAAACTGGACGGAAGAGACAAAGGAAATCTGATCTCGATCATCACAACAGATATTGAGCTTCTGGAAGTATTTTATGCGCATACGATTTCGCCGATCGCAATCGCATTCCTGACATCCCTGATGATGGAAATTTTCTTTTTCCGATATCATGTGCTGATCGGTCTGCTCGCCCTTGTGGGATATCTTGCGATCGGAGTTCTGATGCCCATGTGGAATTCCAGACGAGGTTCAGAAAAAGGAATGGAATTTCGTACCCGTTTCGGGGATCTGAACAGCTTCGTTCTGGACAGTCTTCGTGGACTGGATGAGACGATCCAGTATGGATGCGGGGAAAAACGGGAAGCGCAGATGGAGCAAAAAAGTATAGAGTTGGATGCAAAACAGAAAGAAATGAAGAAACTGGAAGGAACACAAAGAGGAGGAACAAATGTCCTGATTCTGATTTTCTCTTTTGGAATGCTGTTCCTTACAACGTGGCTGCATCAGCAGGGGGAAATCGGATTTGACGCAGTACTGCTCTGTACGATCCTGATGATGAGTTCTTTCGGACCGGTTGTTGCTCTGTCCAGTCTGTCAAACAATCTGATGCAGACACTGGCAAGTGGAGAGCGTGTGTTATCCCTTTTGGAAGAAGAACCGCAGATTGAAGAAGTATCCGGTCAGGCGTGTGCAGAATTTGCGGATGTTACTTGTGAAAACATTGATTTTGCTTATGAAGAAGAACAGATTTTAAAAGACTATTCGATCTCGATTTCGAAAGGCAGCCGGATTGGAATCCATGGAAGAAGCGGTTCCGGAAAATCAACGCTGTTAAAGCTGCTGATGCGTTTTTATGATGTAGACAGCGGAGTGATCCGAATGGGAGACAGAAAATTGTCCGGTATCAATACAAACGAGCTGCGTGATATGGAAAGCTATGTGACACAGGAGACGTGTCTGTTCCACGATTCAATCGCCAACAACATTGCGATCGCAAAGCCGGGGGCTTCCAGAGAAGAAATCGTAGAGGCAGCAAAAAAAGCATCTCTGCATGAATTTATAGAAAGCCTTCCAAATGGATACGATACGCTGGTCGGAGAGTTGGGAGATACCCTTTCCGGAGGAGAAAAACAGAGGATCGGCGTGGCAAGAGCATTTCTGCACGATGCACCGCTTTTGCTTCTGGATGAGCCGACCAGCAATCTGGATTCTCTGAATGAAAGTATTATCTTAAGATCTCTGAAAAAAATGGGGAAAGACAAGACTGTTATTTTAGTATCCCACAGAGAATCGACCATGGCTGTGGCGGAAAAAGTATATCAGATGGAAAACGGAAGGATTTCATAAGAATCCGGAAAACAGTTTCTTTTTTCGTGATGGTTGGCTATAATAGAAACAGTGAGAGTAAAATGACCGTAACGAAAGGAGAAACATATGAGTCAGTATGACGTGATCATTATTGGAGCAGGCCCGGGAGGAATCTTTGCGGCATATGAGCTGGTGAAAGATGCACCGCAGCTGAAAATTGCGGTTCTGGAAGCGGGAAATCCTCTGGAGAAAAGAAAATGTCCGATTGACGGAGTGAAGGTAAAAAGCTGTATCAACTGCAAGACCTGTGCCATCATGAATGGATTTGGAGCGCCGGAGCTTTTTCGGATGGAAAATATAATATTACAAACGATTTTGGCGGAACATTGTACGAGTATATCGGAAAAGACACTGCCATTGATCTGATGCGCTATGTGGATGAGATCAATGTGGAATACGGTGGAAAAGGAACCAAGATGTATTCCACTGCAGGAAGCAAGTTCAAAAAGCTGTGTCTGCAGAATAAATTAAAGTTGTTGGAAGCATCTGTCCGTCATCTGGGAACAGATATCAACTATGTAGTCCTGGAAAATCTGTACGCAGAATTAAAAGATAAAGTAGAATTCCGTTTCAATTACTATGTGGACAAGCTGGAGAAGACAGAAAACGGCTATATCGTGACACATGGAGAAGACCGTGATGAATGCGAGAAGTGTATTATTTCAGTAGGAAGAAGCGGAAGTAAATGGATGGAAGAAGTCTGTCGCGACATGAAGATCCCGACAAAATCCAACCGTGTAGATCTTGGTGTCCGCGTAGAACTGCCGGCAGCAGTGTTCTCCCATTTGACAGATGAACTGTATGAAAGCAAGATTGTATACCGTACAGAAAAATTTGAGGATAAAGTCCGTACATTCTGCATGAATCCATACGGAATCGTAGTAAATGAAAATACAAACGGAATCGTAACTGTAAACGGACACAGCTACGAAGATACAGAAAAGCAGACAGAAAATACAAACTTTGCACTGCTTGTGGCAAAGCATTTCTCAGAGCCGTTTAAAGACAGCAACGGATACGGAGAGAGTATTGCCAGACTGTCCAATATGCTGGGCGGCGGTGTGATCGTGCAGAGATTCGGTGACCTGATCCGTGGAAGACGAAGCACCCATGACAGAATTGAGGATGGATTTGTCAGACCGACACTTGCGGCAGAGCCGGGAGACTTAAGCCTTGTGCTTCCGAAACGAATCCTGGATGGAATTATCGAGATGGTCTACGCACTGGATAAGATCGCTCCGGGTACAGCCAATGATGATACTTTGCTTTACGGTGTGGAAGTCAAGTTCTATAATATGGAAGTAGAACTGGATGAACATCTGGAGACCATGTACAAAGGTCTGTACGTGATCGGTGACGGAAGTGGAGTGACACATTCTCTGTCTCATGCATCAGCAAGTGGTGTATATGTAGCGAGAGAAATTGCAGAAGCATTATAAAAATATAAGAAAACGATCTTTCAGAAACGTATGATAACGTTCTGAAGGATCGTTTTTTATTGTGTCACAGTAAAAATAAACCCCCTGCTATGCAGGGGGAGGACAGATCTTTAGATATAAGTATGAACTCCTGTGCTAAAATAAAAGTGGGTCTGCAAAACCACAAATAAAATAGCACAGGAGGTCCTAAGAATGGACGTAAATAGTTTAGCTCATACAAAA
>ENA-OQJR01000614-OQJR01000614.1-human-gut-metagenome-genome-assembly--contig:-NODE-614-length-11167-cov-1.978623_pt1 | contig 11167 bp, 7 predicted proteins | sample MGYA00242614_ERZ504781 | MGnify/ENA primary metagenome ERZ504781 (study PRJEB26092, sample SAMD00036365) | human gut metagenome | host: Homo sapiens | study: EMG produced TPA metagenomics assembly of...
TTCGGTGACGGCTTTGGTAGGTGCTCCGGTAGTGATGTCGGTTTTATTCAATAAACGTCGCAATGAAATGAATGAGTAATGATGAATCAAGAAACTATACATATTCGGAAACTGACTACCGGTTATCCCGGTAAGGGGGGAACCAAGATTGTAGCGAAGGACATTGATGCTACTATCCGCAGTGGGGAACTGACTTGTCTTTTGGGGGCGAATGGAGTAGGGAAATCTACTTTATTGCGTACTTTGTCTGCCTTTCAGCCGCCTGTAGGAGGAGAGATAGAAATAATGGGAAAGAAACTGACGGATTACACCGATAAACAGTTGGCGACAGTTATCGGAGTGGTATTGACCGAAAAATGCAGTCTGCGGAACATGACCGTGGAAGAACTGGTGGGTATGGGGCGCAGTCCTTATACCGGTTTCTGGGGAAATTTAAGCAAGGAGGACAAGAATACAGTAAACGATGCCATTGCGCTGGTAAGGATTGAGGATTTGAAATACCGGATGGTACATACTTTGAGTGACGGTGAGCGTCAGAAAGTAATGATAGCAAAGGCGTTGGCACAGGAAACCCCGGTGATTTTTCTGGATGAGCCGACTGCTTTTCTTGATTTCCCCAGTAAAGTGGAGATTATGCAACTGCTTCATCATTTGTCACGTTCTACCAACAAGACGATTTTTCTTTCCACCCATGATTTAGAGTTAGCTTTGCAGATTGCTGATAAGATTTGGCTGATGGATAAAGCCAATGGAGTGACTATAGGAACTCCTGAAGATCTTTCCATAGACGGATGCCTGAGTAATTTTTTCTCCCGTAAGGGAATTGTTTTTGATATGGAAACCGGACTGTTCCGCATTGACAATGAGTTTGAAAAAGAAGTCCGTCTGGTGGGACATGGGAATAAGTATGCGATGGTACGGAAAGCCTTGCAGCGGAATGGTATTCTGGCAAGCCGGCGTGTTGAGTCCGATTTTTATATTGAAACGGGAGATATGACTACCAGTGGATATATTATCCACCCGGTAGCCGGGAGGACGATAAAGGTAGATACCATAGAGGAATTGTTAGAACAAGTCACTGCTATATTAGCTTCCGTTTAGCAGCAGCGTCTAAATAATCAGTTATTGTATCCTGAAAGGAATATTCCCTTCTTCATCAATCAAGAGGATTGTCAATTTTCCTTCGGGCAATAAGGGGACGCAATGTGCAAAACAATGTTCCAACAAACACGGAAAGAACTTTCCGCTGTCTTCTTCAGACAGCAAGGTCCATAATTCACGGGCTAATGTCAACTTTTCTATCATGCTTTCAACATCCGGAGAGCATCCGGCTTCCATTGCCACCTGCCTTAGGAATTCTTTATTCATCACCACTTTCTTACTGTGTGTGTCCAAATTTCCTTCGGCCAGTTTCACCGCCTTGCCTATCATAATGCCTAAAGTAACCAATGGAACCTTAAGCTTGGCAGCTATCTTGAGTGTCTCCCCTATAAAATTTCCATAATGTACAAAAGCCTGAGCAGGTAATCCCGGATACTCCTTCTTCACAAAACGTTCGCTTTTTGCTCCCGAATTAATGATGAGTCTGGATGAGCCCACAGCCACACAAACCTCCACTTCCCTGCGGATAGCCTCGACAAAAGCTTCTGAAGAAAAAGGACGGACTATGCCCGAAGTTCCAATGATGGAAATGCCGTCCACAATTCCTAGTTTAGGATTGAAAGTACGTTGTGCCAACTCTTTTCCTCCGGGAACGGAAATGGTAACATCCAGCCCTTTGTCATAAAGCGCCGATAATTCTTTTCATTTATCATTTGCCGGGGGATGCGATTGATGGCGGGTTCCCCGATTTCCAATCCCAGCCCCGGAAGGGTGACTCGTCCCACTCCTTCACCTTGCAGGAAACGGATGTCCGGGTGATTGCTAAAACTTACCGTTACCACAATGGATGCGCCGTGAGTGACATCCGGATCATCTCCCGCATCTTTAACAACGGTGCAGGTGGCACTGTTCTTTTCTATTTCTGTATGGGCTACCGGTAAGGTCATTTCCTCGTCATCGGGAAGGCGGAAGGATATCATTTTCTGTTCTTCCCCTAAAATCAGAGCCGTCAATGCTGCTTTTGCAGCTGCAGTAGCGCAGGCCCCTGTGGTGTAGCCGCTTCTCAACGGGTAAAAAGCAGGGATGTTCTTTTCTATCTGTTTTCTCAATCCATATTCACCGGTAACGATCATGAAATGCCTGGGAAGGGGAGGGCGTTTTATGGCAAAGACCGGGATTTTTGCAGCCTGTGCCGCTTTCACTTTCTCCGAAAATCCTCCGGATTCTCCGCTTTCCTTGGTCAGAATGGCCTGTGGATGTAGTGTTTCTAATAAAAGAGCTTCGGATTCTCCGGCATGATAGAATACCAGATTTCCTTTCGGAAAGCCTTGTTCTTGGGCTAATGTGATGGAAGTTTCCCGTTCCAGTACGCGGAACCAACAGGTATGTTTCTCCCAATAAGGGCGTAACTTCCCGATGGTCTGTACTCCGGTCAGTGCCAGCAGACGATCGGTTCCTGCTTTCTCTAACCGGTAAATGGCATCTGCATAGTCTTCACACCAGATGATGTTTTCGGTGCGTGGAGGATACTTCCTTTCAAAACGTATGACAGGAAGATGTAGCGTCCGGCTTGTTTCATCCACAGTCCGGTGGAGTTGGGAGGCAAACGGGTGGGCAGCATCCACCAACAAACGGATGTTGTTTTGGCGGCAGAAACTTTCCATTTTCTCCGTGTCCATTCCTCCGGTGATACGGATGCCGTGCTTGCATTGTATCTCCTGCCATTCTCCTTTGGTAGAGTAGAAGTAGGGCTTTCCGGCTTCATCGGCAACTTTCACGGCGGTGCGTCCTTCGGTAGTTCCTCCTAAAATCAGTATCATAGGCTGGATGTGAATGATTTCTTTTTTACTTTCTGAACAAGTGTTTGTCGTACCTTCGTACTCCTCCGTTACCCTTTAGGAGGTAGACCGCCCCAGTCAAACTGCCTACCATGCACGGTCCCAAGACAGGATCACTGTCCGTGGTTAGAACCGCAAACAAATCAGGGTGGTATTTCAAGGTCGGCTCCAAGACCACTGGCGTGGCCTCTTCTCTGCCTCCCACCTATCCTACACAAATCGGTTCACAGTTCAATGCAAAGCTGCAGTAAAGGTTCATGGGGTCTTTCCGTCTAGCCGCGGGTAGATTGCATCATCACAAACATTTCAACTTCACTGAGTCTCGGGAGGAGACAGTGTGGCCATCGTTATGCCATTCGTGCAGGTCGGAACTTACCCGACAAGGAATTTCGCTACCTTAGGACCGTTATAGTTACGGCCGCCGTTTACTGGGACTTCGATCAAGGGCTCTCACCCCATCAATTAATCTTCCAGCACCGGGCAGGCATCACACCCTATACGTCGTCTTTCGACTTTGCAGAGTGCTGTGTTTTTAATAAACAGTCGCAGCCACCTATTCTCTGAGACCGATTCCCGCTCAAGGTGTCTCTCCTCTCACGGTACTACGGCACACCTTCTTCCGAAGTTACGGTGTCAATTTGCCGAGTTCCTTCTCCCGAGTTCTCTCAAGCGCCTGAGCATATTCAGCTCACCCACCTGTGTCGGTTTGCGGTACGGTCCGCGCCAGACTGGTGCTTAGAGGCTTTTCTTGGAAGCACTTCCGATCACTTCGCCGCCGTGGCGGCACGTGTCTTTGCCTTGGAGATGCGTCTGCGGATTTGCCTGCAGACCTCCTACGCTCAACAACCGGGACATCCAACACCCGGATGATCTTTCATGCTCGTCCCCCCATCGCATCTGACGCAGGTTCAGGAATATTAACCTGATTCCCATCGGCTACGCCTTTCGGCCTGACCTTAGGAGCCGACTCACCCTGCTCCGATGAACGTAGAGCAGGAATCCTTGGGCTTACGGCGAGCAGGCTTTTCACCTGCTTTAACGTTACTCATGTCAGCATTCGCACTTCTGATATCTCCAGCAGTCCTCTCGAACCGCCTTCGCAGACTTACAGAACGCTCCCCTACCACGCACTGAATAATCAGTGCATCCGCGGCTTCGGTTAACAGCTTAGCCCCGTTACATCTTCCGCGCAGAAGGACTCGACCAGTGAGCTATTACGCTTTCTTTGAAGGATGGCTGCTTCTAAGCCAACTTCCTGGTTGTCACGGCCTTTCCACTTCGTTTTCCACTTAGCTGTTATTGGGGACCTTAGCCGGCGGTCTGGGTTGTTTCCCTTTTGAGTCCGGACGTTAGCACCCGGTGCTCTGTCTCCCGTGCTCACGCTTCCAGGTATTCGGAGTTTGCCTTGGTTTGGTAAGACTCCATGTCCCCCTAGCCAAAACAGTGCTCTACCCCCTGGAGCGACACACGAGGCACTACCTCAATAGTTTTCGGGGAGAACCAGCTATCTCCAGATTTGTTTGGCCTTTCACCCCTATCCACAGCTCATCCGCTAATTTTGCAACACTAGTCGGTTCGGTCCTCCAGTGTGTGTTACCACACCTTCAACCTGGCCATGGATAGCTCATCTGGTTTCGGGTCTACACCCTGCGACTGGACGCTCATTTCGAACTCGCTTTCGCTGCGCTCCCCTATTCGGTTAAGCTCGCCACAGAATGTAAGTCGCTGACCCATTATGCAAAAGGTACGCAGTCACCTCTGGTGAGGCTCCTACTGTTTGTATGCATGCGGTTTCAGGTTCTATTTCACTCCCCTCCCGGGGTTCTTTTCGCCTTTCCCTCACGGTACTGGTTCACTATCGGTCGATCACGAGTATTTAGCCTTGGAGGATGGTCCCCCCATCTTCGAACAGGATTCCACGTGTCCCGCTCTACTTCTCGCTTCCTTAGTACCATACGAACTCTTTCGCCTACGGGGCTATCACCCACTATAGCAGGCCTTTCCAGGACCTTTCGGCTAAAGTTCGTACTATCAAAAGCTAGGCTCCTCCGGGTTCGCTCGCCGCTACTGCCGGAATCTCGGTTGATTTCTTTTCCTGAGGATACTTAGATGTTTCAGTTCTCCTCGTTCGCCTCCGTAACCTATGTATTCAGTCACGGATACACCTTGCGGTGTGGGTTCCCCCATTCAGATATCTGCGGATCAAAGCTCGTTTGCCAGCTCCCCGCAGCTTTTCGCAGGCTGCCGCGTCTTTCTTCGCCTGTGATCGCCAAGGCATCCGCCACATGCACTTAGTCACTTGATCCTATAACCCTGCCGCCTATTGCCCGGCCGGGTCACAAGTAACTCTCGTTCTCATGCCATATGCTTGTATGTCTTTGCTTGAGAAATCTCAAAGTTTCTCTCTTTGTAAAGATTTCTTATCACTACCCGTTCTCGCTGACTCTCATCAAATCAGCTTAAACGTTAGATTGATTATTCCGAATTGTTAAAGAACTATTTGCGTCCTTAAATTTCTATCGACTTCCGATAAGAGCGGACACTCAGAACTTCTGAGCTCATACTGCTTTACTTGAAAGGAGGTGATCCAGCCGCACCTTCCGGTACGGCTACCTTGTTACGACTTAACATTAGTCACGGTGCTCACCGTGGTCGCCGCCCTCCTTGCGGTTAGGCTAACGACTTCTGGTAAACACCACTCCCATTGTTTGACGGGCGGTGTGTACAAGACCCGGGAACGTATTCACCGCGGCATGCTGATCCGCGATTACTAGCGATTCCGACTTCATGCAGTCGAGTTGCAGACTGCAATCCGGACTACGATCGGTTTTCTGGGATTGGCTCCGCCTCACGGCTTCGCTGCCCTCTGTTCCGACCATTGTATGACGTGTGAAGCCCTACCCATAAGGGCCATGAGGACTTGACGTCATCCCCACCTTCCTCCGGTTTGTCACCGGCAGTCTCACTAGAGTGCCCTTTCGTAGCAACTAGTGACAAGGGTTGCGCTCGTTGCGGGACTTAACCCAACATCTCACGACACGAGCTGACGACAGCCATGCAGCACCTGTGTTCAGGCTCCCTTGCGGGCACGCTCTCATTACAAGAGCTTCCTGACATGTCAAGGGTAGGTAAGGTTTTTCGCGTTGCATCGAATTAATCCACATCATCCACCGCTTGTGCGGGTCCCCGTCAATTCCTTTGAGTTTTAGTCTTGCGACCGTACTTCCCAGGCGGTTAACTTCTCGCGTTGGCTGCGTTACTGAGATTGTTACATCCCAACAACTAGTTAACATCGTTTAGGGCGTGGACTACCAGGGTATCTAATCCTGTTTGCTCCCCACGCTTTCGTGCCTGAGCGTCAGTTATGTCCCAGGAGGCTGCCTTCGCCATCGGTGTTCTTCCACATATCTACGCATTTCACTGCTACACGTGGAATTCCACCTCCCTCTGACACACTCTAGTCGAGCAGTCACATATGCCATTCCCGAGTTAAGCTCGGGGATTTCACATCTGTCTTACTCAACCGCCTGCGCACCCTTTACGCCCAGTAATTCCGATTAACGCTCGCACCCTACGTATTACCGCGGCTGCTGGCACGTAGTTAGCCGGTGCTTATTCTTAGAGTACCGTCAGCAACATCCTTTATTCGAAGATGTCTTTTCGTTCTCTACAAAAGTGGTTTACAACCCGAGGGCCTTCATCCCACACGCGGAATAGCTGGATCAGGCTTGCGCCCATTGTCCAAAATTCCCCACTGCTGCCTCCCGTAGGAGTCTGGGCCGTGTCTCAGTCCCAGTGTGGCTGGTCGTCCTCTCAGACCAGCTACTGATCGTTGCTTTGGTGAGCCGTTACCTCACCAACTGGCTAATCAGTCATCGGCCGCTCCGCTCGCGAGAGGCCCTTGCGGGTCCCCCTCTTTCTTCCGTAGAACTCATGCGGTATTAGCCAACCTTTCGGCTGGTTGTCCCCCACGAGCGGACACGTTCCGATGTATTACTCACCCGTTCGCCACTCGTCGTCGGGGCGGAGCAAGCTCCTCCCCACGTTACCGTTCGACTTGCATGTGTAAAGCGTTCCGCCAGCGTTCAATCTGAGCCAGGATCAAACTCTATTGTTTAATCTCTGTTGTCGCTCGAATTACTCTTGCTTGGTGTTTGACGGAGTATTTTCTACTCCTTCATCTCCAATAAGATCGAGCATTTAAATTTGCAGCTTTCACTGCAGACTTCTTAGTGCCCGCTCTTATCGGTCGTCGATAAATTTTTAAAGATCATTTCGGCTTTCGCCGCCGCTCAGTTTCGTGAGCGAAGAATTGAAATTCTACACGTTTAAAATTTTCTGTCAAGCGACTGAAGAATTTTAAATGTAAAACTTCGTTTCCGTCTGTCGTTGCTGCGCTGTGCATTAGCGACAGGACGTGCATCTTAACGAAACAATTCGGTGTGCGCAAGTTGAGCACGTCTTACAAATGTTTCTAATTGTTGTATGTTTTATACAACCTATCTTTTATTTTGAACTTCTAAAGCCAAACCTTTTAGTACAAGATTCGTATTGATATGAGCCCTTGGCAGGTGATCAACTGCACACCGATGCAGGGCTTCATAGCTCTCAATCCCGCCTCCGGTCAATACAACGATTACGGGAGCATGATCACTTTTCTTTTTAAGTTTTTCCACCGCGTTTTTGATAAGACCGATCTGACACTCTATGATGCCCGTCGTTACTGCGTCCTCTGTATTTCTTGGAAAATCAACTAAATCCCCTGAGCTTACGTTCAGCGCAGGAATTCTTTCCTTTAAAGACTTGAACATAACGTCGATTCCAGGAGCAATCCTTCCTCCGAGAAACACGTATCGATCTCTCTCGAAATTGATTTCATCCACTGTGGTCGCTGTTCCGAATTGAACTAAGACAATAGAGTTTCCGTAGTATTGAGAAGCTGCCCCCAGAGCAGCAAACCAACGGTCAGCGCCTAATCTCGAGGGACTGTCGTATTCATTGATCATCGTCAGCGGCCCTTCAAATCTATCCCCGGCTCTCAGCCAATGTACCTTACCGCCTTTTCGACCGACTAATTCTTCAAACTGAGTTGTCAGTGACTTTTGAGCGACCGAACAAGCCCAAGCTTCTTCAAAAGATAATTTAACCAAATCCGAGACTAGAACCGAACTTAATTGTGATTTGCTGTCGTGCAGGTACGCCCTGGGCTTCTCCATATTTCCTAGAGAAGACCATTTCAATGCCGAATTACCGATATCAACGAGAATATTCGTCATGGTCTTAGCGAAGCCTCTCCGATACAAAATGCTTTTGTTTGATTTCCGTCCTGCAAGAGAATACGCCCCTTTTGTCAATTCCCACGTTCTGCCCTTCAGAAACTATTCTCTCACCTTCGATAAGCCTCAATCTCTGGCCGTTATAAACGTCTGACTGATTCCAATCTTTAATTTCTTCTGCGGAGAGTTCCTCCGGAAGATTCTTTACCGTTCGAATGATTTCTTCAGATGCACATAACAAAATCAGGCTTCGGATCCGTTTTAACTCGCCGGGGTCAATGCGCTTAAATAAAGATCCAGCCAGCGAATTTATATTTCTATTTACTTCCGGATCCGATGCCAGGTTAATCCCCACTCCGATGATTAAATAGAGAGTACCTGCTTTCTGGATTATTTCCGTCAAGATTCCGGCTGTTTTACCTTCGAGGCAATAAAGATCATTCGGCCATTTAATTTTTACTTCTTTCTTAGCTGCCGCAGATAAGACCTTCCTAAGTTTTAGGGCTATATAGGGACTAAGAAGCGCCAGTCTCTTCGATTCTCCTGCAAAACTAATCAACAGGGAAAATTTAAGGCTCGTCGGCGAATCAACCCATTTCCGCCCCTTTGTTCCCTTTCCGGCTGTCTGCCTTTCGGCCACGACAAGAACTGGCAGGGGTAAACTGATCGCTTCCCGCTTTACGAGTTTTTTTAGGAATTCGTTTGTCGAATCAATCTCATCGAAAACTTGTAGCAAGCATTCTTTTTTTATCTTTTCGACACACTCTGTCTCTAAATAATCATTCATATTAGAAATTAGCGGTTATATTCATAGAACAAGAAACATAAGTCCCTCTCATCCCAACTGAAGCGATAGAAACTGAGGAGCCTTACTTATTGCCATGCTTAAAAAATTCAAAAAACGTGCAGCAAAACTCTTTGTTTCTCTGCTCCTGTTCTTGCCGTTATTAAACGATGCTTCAGCAGCTTCCGACAACTTATCCTACGATGTGTTAAGTCAGCAGTTTATACAAGCACCGGCCGACTTTCTTGTCCCGTTCTCAAAAAAACTCTATAGCTTTTGTTTGGCAAAACAAATCTTAGAGAAGGTTATCAATACGCATGGCGCTACACAGACAGCAGAAGTGTTGGATGATGTTAAGGCGATTGGATATAAATTTTCCACAAGGGCAGCGATGACGGTGTCTATTTCTGATATGACAGTGCCGCCTCAGAAACCACAGATGATTGAAGAAGCACAGAACACAGTAGATAGAATTACGAAAAACTATAAACGTGGTTTGATTACGGAGGAAGAACGTTACAAAGAAGTTGTAGAGACCTGGAAGGCGACAGATGATAAATTGACAGAGGCGCTGCTTTCCGGTTTGGATAAATATAACAATATCTTTATGATGGCAGATTCAGGAGCCCGTGGTTCTGACAAGCAGATCAAACAGCTTGCGGGTATGCGTGGTCTGATGGCGGATACAACAGGACGTACGATTGAGTTGCCGATTAAGTCTAATTTCCGTGAAGGATTGGATGTATTGGAATACTTTATGTCTGCTCACGGCGCGCGTAAAGGATTGTCAGATACCGCGCTTCGTACAGCCGATTCAGGATACCTGACAAGACGTCTGGTTGATGTTTCCCAGGAGTTAATTATCCATGACAGTGACTGTGTGGAAGCAGGAAAAGAAATTCCAGGTATGTACGTGAAAGCGTTCATGGATGGAAACGAAGAGATTGAAAGCCTTCAGGAACGTATTACAGGACGTTTCTCCTGTGAGGATATCAAGGACAAAGAGGGAAATGTGCTTGTAAAGGCGAACCATATGATTACGCCGAGACGTGCTGAGAAAGTAATGAAAAAAGGCGTAGATGAAAAGGGCGAGCCGCTTAAGAGAGTGAAAATCCGTACCATTCTTACCTGTAAATGTAAAGACGGCGTATGCTCCAAGTGCTACGGCGCGAATATGGCAACGGCGAGGCGGTACAGGTCGGCGAGGCAGTCGGTATTATCGCGGCACAGTCTATTGGTGAGCCGGGTACACAGCTTACCATGCGTACTTTCCATACAGGCGGTGTTGCCGGCGACGATATTACACAGGGTCTCCCACGTGTTGAGGAGCTTTTCGAGGCGAGAAAGCCAAAAGGACTTGCAATCATTACGGAGTTTGCCGGCAAAGCAACAATCAGCGATACAAAGAAGCGGCGTGAGATTATCGTCACGAATGATGAGACGGGTGAATCAAAGGCATATTTGATTCCTTACGGCTCTAGAATTAAGATTCAGGATGGTGCAGAGTTAGAGGCTGGAGATGAACTGACAGAAGGTAGCGTAAATCCGCACGATATTCTGAAGATCAAAGGATTGCGCGCGGTACAGGATTATATGATTCAGGAAGTACAGCGTGTATATCGTTTGCAGGGTGTTGAGATCAATGATAAGCATATTGAGGTGATTGTGCGTCAGATGCTTAAGAAAGTCCGCATAGAGGAAAAAGGTGACAGCGACTTCCTGCCAGGAATGATGGAGGATGTCCTGGAATTCAACGAAGTAAATGAACGCCTCGAGGCAGAGGGGAAAGAACCTGCAACAGGAGAGCAGATCATGCTTGGTATTACGAAGGCTTCTCTTGCTACGGATTCCTTCTTGTCAGCAGCTTCCTTCCAGGAGACAACCAAAGTTCTGACAGAGGCGGCTATCAAAGGAAAAGTAGACCATCTGGTAGGACTGAAAGAGAACGTCATTATTGGTAAGCATATTCCTGCCGGTACCGGCATGAAAAAATACCGCGACGTAAAACTCAGTACAGAACTGGAAGCAGAGGAAGAAATGAACTTCGATGAAGAGCTGGAATTAGAAGAAGAACTGTCAGCTGTAGAGGATATAGAGTAAAAATATCTGATAAAATAGGAAAAATATAATAAAAACCGTTGTCAAGAAGAGACGTATCATTAGATAGC
>ENA-OQJR01000615-OQJR01000615.1-human-gut-metagenome-genome-assembly--contig:-NODE-615-length-11158-cov-3.402230_pt1 | contig 11158 bp, 7 predicted proteins | sample MGYA00242614_ERZ504781 | MGnify/ENA primary metagenome ERZ504781 (study PRJEB26092, sample SAMD00036365) | human gut metagenome | host: Homo sapiens | study: EMG produced TPA metagenomics assembly of...
CCCATCCAAGGTATACTCAACAGCATTATACTCACCGTTTCTGTATGCGAACGTCTCATTGTCATCCTGATAATGCACGAAACTGCCCTTGCCCGGATATGTCAGTATGCTGATCTTATCCTCTGTAATGTCCTCTGTAGAGCGAATTTCTCCGTCTGCAACAGGGATAATGGCTCCTGCTTTTATGAAGACAGGTACTTTATCAAGTGGTGCATCTGCTAAAATATATCTGCCGCCACTGTATTTTTCGCCTGTGTAGTAATCATACCAGTCGCCGTCAGGCAGATAAACCTCTCTTGCCTCATTGCCCGGTGCGATCACAGGTGCAACCAGTACAAAGCTTCCGAGCATATATTCATCGGAAATATTTCTCACATGCTTATCTGCAGGATACTCGTATACGAGCGGGCGCACGATAGGTGCTCCTGTCTTTTCACACTCATGTGCCAGATCATAGATATATGGGATAAATCTGTATCTGAGCTTTACTGTCTTTCTGACTGCATCTATCGTAGTCTCGTCAAACTGCCAAGGCTCCTGTCTGCGTGTTCCCATCGCTGAATGATTTCTGAAAAACGGCACAAATACTGCTGCCTCATAAAATCTGACAAGAAGCTCCGGTGTAGTATCACTTCCGAAACCGCCTATATCGCTGCCACACATGGCAAGTCCGCTGACTGACAGATTGCACACCTGCTCGAGTGAAAGTGCTATATGCGCCCAGATGCTGTGATTGTCTCCGGTCCAGCCACCGCAGTATTTCTGGCTTCCGGCATATGCAGCCCTGGTAAGTACAAACGGACGTTTTCCACCATCATTTTTCGCAAGTCCCTCATATGTGGCTTTTGCCATAAAATGTCCGTAAATATTGTGAACCTTTTCATGTGCTCCATACTCAAACTGCACATCATCCGGCAGTGGTCCGTTGAAGCTTGCAGGCTCATTCATATCATTCCATATGCCACTGATACCGTGCTCGAGAAGTATCTTTGTCTTGTCTCCCCACCAGCTTCTGACGCTTTGCTTTGTGAAGTCCGGAAATACCGATGTTCCCGGCCAGACAGCATTTTCATATACACTGCCATCTATATCATGTGCAAATGCATCCATCTCCATGCCCTCTTTGTACATGAAATAATCCTCATCCTTTTTCACACCCGGGTCAATGATGGATATGAGCTTTACACCCCTGTCAGCAAGCTTTTCTGAAAGGCCCTTTACATCCGGGAATTTCTTGTCATCAAAGGTGAATACCCTGTAGCCATTCATGTAATCGATATCCATATGTATCACATCGCATGGGATATCAAGCTCGCGGAATTTGTCAGCTATATCAAGCACCTCATCCTGTGTGTAATAGCCCCAGCGGCTCTGATGGCTACCGTATATCCATCTCTGATAAAGCGGTGTGGTGCCTGTCAGTGATGTATAAAGTCCTACCACCTCTGCCATATCATTTCCCGGCATAAAATAGTAGTCCAGCTCGCCCTTCTCATGCTCGACGAAATAGTAATCTGTGTTTTCATAACCGAAATCAAAGGTTGTCTTGTAGGTATTATCCGCAAAAATTCCATAGCAATATTCATCGCCCAACACGATAAAAAACGGTATGGATTTGTACAGCGATTTGAAGCTGTCCACATGTGGCGCAGGATCATCTGTGTTCCAGTTTACATATGAATATCCACGCTTGTTGAGGCATCCCGGCTTATCTCCCAGACCGTAAATAGCATCATCCTTTCCAAGCTTTTTGATGATGGTAACAGCGTCAGTTTTTTCTTCATCTTTTCCGACAGTATGTCCCTCAAGCTCTGCGATGGCAAGATCCTCGTACGGATTCTTCTCACTCTTTTTGCGTGCTGTTTCATAATCTGAAAGCACAAGCTTCCCTTTGTAATAAATATCAAGCTTCTCGTTATCCTTCACATATACAGTAATATCCCTTGCGCTGATGACTGCTTTAACTGCTGCATCGCTTACACCGGCTTCTGCTGCGGTCCCCTTGACATCAGACGTATCCTTGCAGGTCACGTTCGGTGTGGCGGTCTTCGGAATAAAGCCCTCCTCTATTGCAACACTTTCGATGCCGGGTTTTTGTGCAACATGCACTATGTTGTTTTCAAATATGGTAACAAACAGTCTGCCGTTCTCGTAGATCAGCTCTGCTGTGTTGTCCTGTATTTTACAGTTCTTATATGAATTTCCCATTGCGTAATCCTCCCTTGAATTATATAGTTTCTCCTGATGTTTCTTATAAAAATACTTCCGTTTACTATAATAGTATCATCCATTTTTAATTTTTACAACAAAGAAAGTCACCGGTCACACCTAGTATGACCGGTGACTGTCTCAGGCTGTAAGTATCTCTGTCAATACACCATACAGCTCTGTATCAAGCTCCTTTGCCTTGAGCTCTGATAAAATCACTGTTGTTTTCTTTCCAGATGTAATAAGACCGTAGATTTCATCCTTTAGCACAAAGCCTATCTCTGCCTGATTCAGGAAATCAAAGCATCTTTTTTCGATTTGATTATCAAGCGCTACTGTGTCTTTCGATATTGCAACGCTTATTTTGCTCGCTGTCGATGCATTTACAGTAACGATGAGCTTTCTGTTTTCTTTATCATATTTATTCTTTGCCAATACCTCTTTACCATCCACAGATACCTTTACCTTATCGGCTGCTGCCTCGGTTCTTCTTTCAAAGACAAGCTTATAGGTTCTGTTGTCAGGTATTAATGATGTATCTCCATCTGCCGGAGAAATGACAAACATATCTTTATCCGCAGAATATTTCATAGCTGTGGTCACACATCTGCCATCCACATATCCGCAGGATTCATTGTCATCCTCGTATAGCTCAAACTCACCATCAGCCTCCGGGAATACCCTGACACATAATACATCAGGATTTTTGATAACAGATCTTGCATCAAGCTCATCAGCATCTGCACACACAAGTATGCCTCCCGCCTTCGCAAACACCGGTATGCTGCTCAAATCCCTGTAAACCTCCAGCATTCTTCCACCATCATAGCGCATGCCTGTATAGATATCATACCAGATGCCCTCCGGGAACCATACTTTGGTTCTTGCCACATTAAGTCCCTTAATACGTGGAGTTGTAACAGGTGCTGCCATAAGCTGGCTGCCAAAGAAATACTGATTCTTTACCTCATAAGCCTCTGCATTTTCAGGATACTCATAATACATAGGCTCAATCAGCGGCATATTCTCGGCATAGCTGCGATAGTTCATGGTATACAGATACGGAATCATACAATGCCTCTGTCTGAGCGCTGCCTCCATCGCTTCCTCAGTCTCTTTTTTAAATCGCCACGGCTCCTTGCCATTAAATTCGCTGCATGAGCTGTGCAGACGCATTATCGGAGAGAATATACCATATTGTGTCCATCTGGCTGTCAGCTCATCATCCTTGTAGCCAAGCATATGTCCGCCAATATCATGGCTCCACCATCCATATCCGATGTTTGTCGCTGTCGTTGTAAAATACGGTTGAAAATCAAGCGACTCCCATGTAATATGTGTATCTCCCGAAAATCCAATCGGATATCTATGGCTACCCGGACCTGCATAGCGCGAAAATGTCATTGGACGCCTGCCGTCTCTTTTATTATCGAGATAATGAAAATGATTAAAAATCCATAGCGGATCCAATCCTTCAACCTTGCAGTTGCTGCCCTGCTGCCAGTCAATCCACCAGAAATCCACACCTTCAGCCTCTCTCGGATGATGAAGATACTTAAAATATGCATCCATAAACTTTGGGCTTGCCGGATCACATACAACCGGGTCCTCATTTTCATAGTCCACGCCCATTTCCTTTGCCATATCAACATACATTTCTTCACAGCCCTGCACACCATCCGCAGGGTGTACGTTCAGGGTAGTATGCATTCCTCTGTCATGGAGCTTTCCAAGAAAGCGCTTCGGATCCGGGAAAAGCTTTTTGTTCCAAGTATATCCTGTCCAGCCGCTTCCGTATTTAGGGTCCACATCAACCTGATGCCAGTCCATATCTATTACTGCTACTGTGAATGGGATATTCTTTTCATCGAATTTGTCCATCAGCTCCATATAGCTTTCTTCTGAGTATTTATAATATCTGCTCCACCAGTTTCCCAGTGCATATCGCGGAAGCATCGGAGTCTTGCCGCAAAGCCTGTAAAAATCATTGAGCGCCTGTTTATAATCATGTCCATATCCAAAGAAATACAAATCAGACACACCTTTTTTTTCTTGGCTCAATCCATCCATCGTCAAGTAAAATCTGTGATTTACTGTCATCAAGAATTGAATATCCAAAGCGTGAAACAACACCGTGTCCAAGCTCAACCTCTCCGTTTACGTCATCAAGTGTACGCGCTGTACCCTGCAAATCATGCACCTTCTCGCCATAATGCCAGATGCTGTGATATGCGCTCAGGTTTCCCTTAATCTGTATACTCAGTCCGTGTGATGAGAACTCCTTCTCATTATATATCAGGTGCAGCATTGATGTATGAACCTCAATTCCATCAGCGTTACGCACCACATGATAGCCGGTCTTTGGAAAATCCCTGAACAATACTGTCTGTGTTGCCCTATCCTCGAATACGCCATCTTCACTGTATTCCAGACGGACAAGGGCTTCTGTCAGAACTGTAATCCTGTATTTTTCACCTATTATCATATTGTCCGATAATGCCACCGGACTTGTCTTTACTCTGTATATTTCCTGCATGAAATACTCCCTCTCATATAAATTACGCTATCCCTTGACAGCCGATGCCGCAATTCCTGCGATAAACTGCTTCTGGAAGAACAGATATATCAGTAAAACAGGTATGATAGATATTGCCGTTGCCGCAAAAAGTGCGCCATAATCTGTTGAATACTGTCCGTTAAACATCTTAAGACCAACTGCCAATAGCTGCTTTTCCTTGGTATTGATTACAAGATAAGGCCACAGATAGTCTTCCCATGTCCACAGGAACTGAAAAATAGCTATACTTGAAATTCCGTTTTTTGCCATCGGAAATATAATCCTGTGAAAGATATAAAACTCATTAGCGCCATCCATTCTGGCAGCTTCAATAATCTCATCCGGGATGGTCTCAATGTGCTGCTTCATCATAAATATTCCAAATCCGCTGAACATAGCCGGAATAATAAGTGCCTTATAGCTGTCCATCCATCCGAATTTCTGAATCATAGTGTATTTTGGAATAATTGTTACACACCATGGAATCATCATAGTAGCCAATACAAAGCCAAATAGGATATTTCTGCCCTTAAACTTATATTTGCTTAATACAAAACCACAGATTGTGCTGGTGTATACCACAAGCAGGGTTACAACAATCGTGATAAACAAACTGTTTCCAAAAAACCTCATGAAATTGAAATGCGAATTCATGCTGATGTAATTGTCTATTGTAAACTCTTGTGGAAGCAGATGTTGCTGCAACGCCATTATTTCCTTATTCTGCTTAAATGATGAGCATAGCATCCATATAAACGGATAAACTGTAACAATGCCCAATAATAGAAGGAATACATTTAAAACTATACTGCTTACTTTTTTTCTCATGATATTCTCCTCCTACTCTTCCTTGCCCGATACTTTGAAAGAAAGCACGGTAAGCACTGCGGTAATCACAAAAAGCACAAATGAAAGTGCTGATGCATATCCAAAGTTGTATTTGACAAAGGCCTCATCGTAAATAATGTAAGAAGCCAGATATGTTGATGTTCCCGGTCCACCCTCTGTCATGATGAGTATCTGAACATATGCCTGGATATACGAAATAATTGATGTAATGACTACAAAAAGTGTCATAGGCTTAAGCAACGGCAATGTAATGTATCTGAATTTCTGCCAGCCACTCGCTCCGTCAACCTGTGCTGCCTCCATGACATCTGCCGGAAGTGAGTACAGGCCTGCCATATACATGACAACCGCATATCCAAAATCCTTCCAGATGGTCATTATAATTACTGCAATCAGAGCAGTTTTGGGATTCATCAGCCAGTTGATATCGAGCCCGAATATTTTGTTGATGATTCCAATCTGTGGATTGTACATGAACTTCCATACAAATGCCACTGCAACCATAGGCGTTACTACAGGCATATAGTAAACTGCCCTGAAAAAGCTCTTATGCTTTATAAGCGTTGAATAAATAGCATACGCGATTCCCAGTCCCAGACCGACTCTGAAAACAATTACAACTACCGAAAAAATTACGGTATTGAACATTGATTTGCCGAACAATTTGCTCGTGAACACCTGCTTATAATTTTCCAGACCCAAAAACTTGTATGTTCCGCTTAACGGATTCCACTCATGAAAGCTTCCTGCAAATGCTATACCAATCGGTATTATCAAAAACACTATAAAGAAAACTACCATAGCTAAAACAACTATGTTTCTTAAAATTATTTCACTCTTACTTTGTAATGGATGTGATTTTTTAAACATTAATAATCCTCCGTAGTGAATCTTTACCTGTTATTTTGCAAACTCATATAGATTCTCGACTGATTGGAATGAACTGTTCTTCATATCCTTTATAATATCAGCCTGTGCCTTGTCTAAAGCTGTATCAATATCCACTCCATTGTAGAATATGTCCTCTCCGGCCTTTTTCATATCCTCCTCAACACATGAAGGCATCGGACCCGGCCAGATGTAGTGGTCAATGTGCTCTGCAAGTACCTTAAGCGATGGGTTTTTAAGTATTTCCTCATTGTCTGCAAGGGATTTCTTTGCAGGGAAGGTACTCATAGCAAGATTGAAATCTACCTGAGACTCATCATCGCAGAGGAAAAACTTTACAAAATCCTGTGCAACTGCCTGCTGATCCTTTGGTGCTTTTTTGTTTACACCGAATGTTGACTCACCGTTATATCTATTGTATGCATATGGATTTCCGTCAAATGTAGGAATTTCAAATACGCCAAAATCTATATCGCTCCATGTGGTCTTAAGTGTATTGTAATAATGTCCCCACTGAATAACCATTGCCGACTGTCCCTGTCCAAAGCTGTCTGCGCATTTATCGCCAAAATCCTTTGAACCAATCTGATCCTTGTCGTACATATCAACAAGCATCTGCATTACCTTCTTCATGGCATCCGAATTGACATTAGGTGTCTTTCCATCCTCCTTAAAGAGGTTCTCACCAAGCTGATAATTAAGACCAAGCAGATAATTCTGGTGGAAATCATTATTGAAATTGAGTCCGGCCTGGACTATATTGTCTCCATCCTTGATTGTGAGCTTCTTTGCCACCTCAATCATTTCATCCCAGGTCTTTGGAATATCATCATCTGTTAATCCGGCTTCCTTCCACATCTCCTTGTTGTAATAAACAGAGCCTGTCATCATTCCGTAATCAATGTAATAAACCTTACCATCAATCACATGAGCGCTCACTCCATTGAAGTCCTGCTCCAAATCCTCAACAGGAATATCAAGCGGAGCCATATAGTTGATAAGATTCTCATGATAGCTGTTATGTACATCGAAGAGTGCCGGTCCGTCCTCACCATCGAGTGCCAGAGGAAGCTTTGTCCAGTAATCTTCCATGGATTATCCACCAGGTTTATAGTTACATTAGGATGAATAGCTGTGTATCTGTCAATAACCTTCTGAAATAATTCATCGCTTCCCCACTCCCACAGGTCAATTGAGATATCCTTTCCATCATTAATCTCAACCGAAGGGTCATACTTCACCGTATCGCCAAATGGCTTTGTTGGTACCTTTATGTCCTTTTTAGCTGATGAAGCCGATGAGCTGCCACAGCCTGTAAGCGCTGTCACTGCCATTGTAGCTGCCATAACTGTTGCAATAAGTTTCTTCTTCATAGAAATCCTCACTTTCTTAATTCAATATCCTCTTTTTCGTTCAAATTAGTTTAGCGCTAAATCTAACTATAATCTACCACCACCTTATACATTCGTCAATAGTTTTTTGTTTTTTTATCACTTTTCATATTATTTTCATATGTTTTTTGTGTCATTTTTTACATGTAAATTAGGGTTTTGTCTAAATATTTGCAAAAAACCGATTGCTATTTGCAAAATAAAAATGTATACTTAAGATAATTTATAAACCCATATTTTGAATCATATTCGGTTTATGTATAAACTCATCATTGTTTATGTTCAAACTTATTGTGGTTTATGTATAAACTTTATAGTAAAAAATTATAATACTGAATAGAATGGAGTTTAATATGACGCTTAAGGATATTGCCGAAATGGCAGGTGTGAGCACAATGACCGTCTCAAACGTAATCAACGGAAAGACAAGCCGTGTTTCACAGAAAACAAGGGATAAAATCAATTCAATTATAGAGGAATATAATTATGTTCCGAATATGAACGCAAGAAGTCTTTCAAACAATTCCTCACACATTATCGGAGTTGTTACATTTCTGGAGGAGAAAGAATATGCTTCAGGATACAATTATTTTGAGAACCCATATGTCAGTACAATGATTGGTACGATAGAGACAGAGCTTCACAAAAACGGATACTTCACCATGCTTCAATCAGTATCCAGAAGCTCAGACATATTATCTTTGGTTAAGAACTGGAATGTAGATGGGATGATTCTGGTTTTCCCCACCTCTGCCCAAAATCTTGAAAAGCTGATGGATGCAGCCAACTGCCCTATTGCTGCCTTTGACAGCAATTACTCTCACCCTAATCTCATAAATGTAATATCTGATGATGAAAAGGGCTTATATTTGTCAACCAAATATATGATAAATCACGGTCACACCGAGATTGCATTTGTAGCTGATTATGAGGGAAATATCGTCCTCACCAAACGTTTTAACGGATACAAAAAAGCTTTGGAGGACAGTCATATTCCTTTCCGTCCTGAATATATTTTCAGCTATCCACCTTCATATGAGGGCGGTATCGAAGCCGGCCGTGCCATTGCAGGCAGCAAGTCACCAATCACAGCAGTGGTAACAACTGCCGATATATGTGCTATCGGCATCATGGAGGGTGCGCGTCTCGGCGGTTACCGTGTCCCGATTGATTTATCTGTCATAGGCTATGATAATTTGAATCTATGCCAGTACACCGTGCCGAAGCTTACATCGGTATCACAAAATGTACCAAAAAAAGCCCGGCTTGCAACCGAGCTTCTCCTAAAGAAAATACATGACAATGAATCAGACAGTAATTTGGGTGAGATTATGGATGTTGAGATTGTTGACAGGCAATCCGTCATCTCGCTTTATTAAGCCAATACCTTATCTACTCCCTGCGCACACGCTTGTTTTCATACATTTTCCATTATCTTGTCAAATCCTTTACCCACTTGTATTTTTTAAAATGTATGAGTGTCCACGGTATCTTTCCAACCTCATCCACGCAGGTACACGCATATACCACAACCACCGGCCAGTTCAAAAAATATGTGCCTGCAACTGCAAGCGGTATTGCTATGCCCCACATCGTCACAGCAAGAGAGTACATATCAAACATCGTATCTCCTCCCGAACCAAAGACACCGTTTATGATGATTTCATTTACCGATCGTCCAATCATGTAGAAGGCAAGTACACCTAATAACTGCTTCAGATACTCTGCAGCCTGCGGTGTGAGCTTTACAAAATGTAAAATCACCGGTGCTGAAACCGCCATAAGCACTGTCATAACAGCTCCACACAAAAATGACAGCTTTGCCATTCTGATGCCATATGCTTTTCCACGCTTTAAATTTCCTGCGCCAAGCTCATTTCCTATCATAATGCCTGCTGCACTTGATATACCTGCACTGAGACAACAAATGATATCACGCACAACCGCTGCTACGGAGTTGGCCGCTGCTGCGTCTGTTCCCATGTGTCCCATAAATGTAGAGTACGATGTAAAACCTATACCCCATACAAGGCTTGCTCCGAGAATCGGTCCGGAGCACTTCATAAAATCTGCTGACAGCTCCTTGTTCCTCACCAAAAGCTCTCTAATTTTAAGCCTGATATATCCCGGTCTGTACGAAAATGTGATTGAAAGCATAAGCTCCACTACTCTTGATATGAGTGTGGCAAGTGCCGCTCCCCTCACATTCATGCTCTCAATTCCAAATGCACCATAGATAAATATGGTATTGAGCATTATGTTTATAAGCACTGTAATTGAGCTGACTGCCGCCGCAGTACCCGCGTGCTCTGATATCTTCATCATGACTATATAACACTGCGAAAAACCTGTCAACAGATACGAAAAAGAAGCTATTTTAAGATAGCTTACACCATAATCTATAAGCACCGGCTCGTTTGTGAAAATAAGCATCAGATATCGTGGAAAAAATGCACATGCCACGAAAAACAGCACCGATACTATGCCACATATCCTGATTGCAAGAGCGAATATGTCATCGAGCGCCTTTATATCCTGCTTGCCCCAATACTGCGCTCCGAGTATTGCAAGGCCCGCTGTCGCCGCTGATAGAAACATGTTCTGGATGAACTGTATCTGTGTGGCAAGCGAGACTGCCGACATATAGTTCTGGTCCAGTCCTCCAAGCATGAAAGCATCCGCCACAGCCACCAGCGCCAGCATCAGATTCTGCACCATTATCGGGACCATGAGTGTCCACAGCTTTTTGTAAAAATTTGTATCAAATTCTATTGTTTTCATGTATCTTTTATACCCCTTGATTACTGATTATTATCCCAAATACAAACAATTATATATGATTGCATTGGCATATGTCAAATATATACATAATATCTGCAGATATTTCATCCAAAAAAGTGTGCCGCTATCCCCATCATCGGTATAGTGTGCAAGGTTCGTAAACCCCTGTTCTTTTCTATAAATGACCATAAAAATGACAGGGAATGTAACCCTGTCATAAAGTCAGAAATTGTTCCTTCACTTATAGGAGAAATTCGAGGGGATAAACGGAACTGTTTTTTCTAAACAATAGTATGTAAATGTTTACGACAAACTTGAAGTTGTCTATTTAATACAAAATATTAGTAATTTCATTATATTCCTCATCGGTTAATACTTTGACCCATAAGCAGGGCTGAACATCTACAAATCCTGCTTTAAGCATTGTTTCTTGTATCTGGACTATCAATATAATATAATGCAGGTTTATCTTCTCCCATAACAC
>ENA-OQJR01000617-OQJR01000617.1-human-gut-metagenome-genome-assembly--contig:-NODE-617-length-11132-cov-3.034439_pt1 | contig 11132 bp, 11 predicted proteins | sample MGYA00242614_ERZ504781 | MGnify/ENA primary metagenome ERZ504781 (study PRJEB26092, sample SAMD00036365) | human gut metagenome | host: Homo sapiens | study: EMG produced TPA metagenomics assembly of...
CGCTGTACTGGCTGTTGAGGTCGTTGTCGGGATTCCCCTGCGGACTGATGCCAAAGCGCAGCGTTGGGTCTGCAATCTTCACCGTGTCGTGCACCTTCTTGACCAGAGCGGTCACGTTCTGCCGCCGCCATGCTGCAAGGTCTGCCGCACCGCTGGCCGCAAACTGCGCCGCATCGATGCTTTCTTCGGTCGTAGGGTAAAAATAATCGTCAAAGTGGATGCCGTCCACCGCGTAGTTCTGCAAAAGCTCGGCCACGCCCTGTACCACATAGTCCGCCGCTGCAGGCTCGGCCGGGTTCAGATACAGCCCGTCGCCCACTGCACACACCCATTCCGGGTGGGTGTTGGCAAGGTTGTTCTCTGCCAGATTCGGCGGCATGGCTGCAGAGGACCGCAGCCGGTATGGATTCAGCCACGCCTCCACCGAAAGGCCTCGCCCGTGGGCCTCCTGCAAAAGGATGTCCAGCGGGTCAAAACCGGGGTCCTGCCCCTGCACGCCGGTGCACAGGTGGCTCCACGGGAACAGCTGGCTTTTGTAAAGTGCATCCCCGAAGGGCCGCACCTGCGCAAGCACCGTGTTCAGCCCAAGGCCCGCGCAGTTTTCCAGCATTTGCACGCACCCGGCGCGGAAGGCATCCGCCGAGGAAAAATCCATTGCTGTCCATTCCAGGTAGCTCACCCATACGGCCCGCCACTCGCCTGCAGGCAGGGCAGGGTTCTCAACAGGCTGTTTTTCTACTTTCGTTTTGTCCCGTTTGGAAAACTTTTTTCTGCGCAGCCACAGCCCCGCACCCACACAGGCAGCAGCACCGGCCCCCGCCAGAAAGGTGCGCCGGTTCACACGGCGCGGTTCCGCTTCCGTTTTTTTGGACTTGCGCCGCTGAGTCACAGGGTCTCCTCCTGGGTCTTATACAGCACAAGCGCTGCCCAGCCCCGGGCGCAGGCCAGCAGCACGAACATGATGTTCGTCCAGAAGGCAAGGGCGCTCATGCCCGCATACTTCGTCAGCAGCCAGAACAAAAGGCGCAGCGCTTCCGAGATGCACACCAGCTGCAGCGGGCGCTGAACGGGCCTGCCGTGGCCGTACTCGATGGCAAGCAGGCCCGGCCACACCAGTGCCGAGCACAGGTCGCCCGCCCCAGCCGCCTGCAGCCAGCTTGCTGAGCATCAGCAGCACGAACACCAGCGTGTAGCTGCGCTTATCCTTGGCGGGAGCACCCTTCTGTGCGGCCAAAAACAGCACTGCAATGCCGGTGATGCAGAACACGATCAGTTCCAGCCCCGAAAAATCCATGCCGCCCAGCACGGCAAAGCCGCCCAGCATGGACATTGCCGCTGCCGCCAGCAGGAAAAAGTACCAGGTCTTGCGTGTAAATTTGAGCTTCATTGTGTTCCTCCCGCCTGCAGCAGTGCGCAGGCTCCTGACAAAATTTTCAAAGAATTAAAAATATTATAGCACAAAAGTATGCGGGTTGTGTTACAATAAGAAAAACTCTTCAGGAGGATCTTCATGAACGCCGCAGTTTCCATTGTCCTGCTTGCCGCTGTACTTGGCGTGATCGTTTTTCTTTTGTCCCGGCGCGAGAATACCCGCCGCAGCCAGTACGGCCCCGCCGGCCTTTCGGAGTTCCGCACCGACCTGCCGCTGGACGAGTGCTTCGACCGGCTGGATGAGCACAGGGACGCCGACGAGTTCGTGTACGAGTGCCGCCGGGAAAAGGACGGCGGCTTTCTGCTGCATCTCACCCTGCACCAGCCCACCCAGCAGCCGCTGGACACCCTGTATACCCTCCGGCTGGACCCCGGTCGTCAGACCGTAGTGACCCTGATCTTCATCCGCGAGGCCTTTGGCTACAAGGAGCCGCTGTTCCCGCAGGAAATGCTTGATCGTTTTATGCAGCAGAAGCTGGATGCCCACCGCACCAAATAAAGTTTTGTGTAAATGCTTTTCATTTTGCGCTGTTTTTGGTATACTTGTAAGTGCCGCAGCGCAGAATATGCGGGCTAGTAGCTCAGTTGGTCAGAGCTGGCGGCTCATAACCGCTTGGTCCCGGGTTCAAGTCCTGGCTGGCCCATACAAAAAGGCACGAGATTTTGCTCTCGTGCTTTTCTTTTTGCATGAATAGGCGCTTTACTTGTACAATTCTTTGCTCATCTGTTTCCGAATCTCATCACGTCGTCTGTCGTAGACCTGCGTGTAGATTGCAAGGGTCGTGCTGGGCTGAGCGCGTCCGGCTTCTGCGGCCACCGTTGCCACACCGATATTGGGATTAGACAACAGAATGCTGACGAAGGCGTGCCGGAACATATGCGGATGGATTTTTTCGATTAGGGGTACATATCACAGAGCACATGATACGCTGGCCGTTTTTGTTTGCCCCCATTGCGGCAGATCCTGCTTTCTGCCGCAAATTGCATCAGATCCCGCCGTTTGCTCAATGAGTATTTCCCGCCGTCCCGTTATACTGGGAGGGAAATGGAATTAAACGATGGAGGAACAGACCATGAAATACGGTGTCATCGATGTGGGTGGCGGCCTGCGGGGCATTTACGGCGCTGGCGTGCTGGACCGCTGCCTGGAGGAGGACCTCCGCTTCGATCTCTGCATCGGCGTTTCGGCGGGCAGCGCCAATATGACGTCCTATCTGGCAGGCCAGCATGGGCGGAACAAGCCCTTTTACGATGAATACTCCTTCCGCAGGGAGTACATGAGCGTGCACAACCTCATCCGCAAGCACTCCTATCTCGATCTGGGCTATGTCTACGGCACCCTCAGCAATGCAGGCGGCGAGAATCCGCTGGATTACGCGGCGCTTGCCCGCAGCCCGGCAGAGCTCTGCGTGGTGGCCGCTAATGCACAGAACGGCGAGGCGCAGTATTTCACCAAGGCAGACCTCCACCCGGACGACTACCGCGTCCTCATGGCGTCCTGCTGCATCCCGGTCATCGACCAGCCCTGCGTCATCGACGGCGTGCCTTATTTTGATGGTGGCCTGGCCGACCCCGTCCCGCTGGAATGGGCCTTTGCCCACGGCTGCGACCGGGTGGCTCTCATCCTGACCAAGCCCATCGGGCTGGTGAGTAGTAATGCCCGGGACGAGCATCTGGCACACCTGCTGCAGTCGCATTACCCCGCTGCAGCCGAGGGGCTGCGCCGCCGGGCATGGCGGTACAACACGGCTGTCCAGCGGGCGCGGGAGCTGGAGCGACAGGGCCTTGTCTGCATCATCGCCCCGGACAGCACCGAGGGAATGTCCACCCTGACCAAGAACCGCGCCTGCCTTGAAAAAATGTACGCCAAAGGCAAACAGGACGCCGAAGCGCTGGTGCGGTGGATGCAAAACACCAAACAAGATGAATCGGTGAGCACCTAGAGATGAAACCCGTTCACTTCCCTTGACAATATCCGCCCCGGACATTATACATATGATATGTACATACAGACAAAGGAGCCTGGAGCGGTATCGCTCTGGGCTTTTTGCATTTTGTTGTTCTGCTGCGGACAGATAGAGGGGGTCCGCAGCAGAGGAGTAGAAAACCTCCTTCCCGATTTCTGCAAAAGAAAAAGCTCACCTTCAATTTTAGAAAGTGAGCCATGTAAAGCCAAAATGGTAACAGTAAGTGTCGAGTTTCGTACCCAAAAATTCTTGGGTACGGTTCTGGGTACAAAGAGCCGTTTTAGAGACAAAAAGCCACCAAAAGTTACATCAAAGTACACAAAGGCACTTTCATGGAATTATCAGACAGTCACAAGATTTCACAAGAAAAACGGGATTTCAAAATTAGCGACGTTCTCATAACCGCTTGAACCCAAAACTTATAAAGTTCTCATTGCGGAATCCCTGCTCCCATGATATGATTAAACCAGCTTGGAGGAGGATATCATGCAGAATACAAATAACGAACTCGTGTCCGTCATTGTTCCGGTATATAAAGTAGAACCCTATCTGGACCGGTGTGTCGCCAGCATTCTGGCCCAGACATATCCGAACCTTGAGGTGATCCTGGTCGATGATGGTTCTCCCGATAACTGCCCTGCACTCTGTGATGCATGGGCACAGCGGGACGCACGCATCAGGGTCATCCATAAGAAAAACGGTGGCCTATCCGATGCCCGGAATGTGGGACTGGATGCGGCATCCGGTGCGTACATCTCCTTTGTTGACAGCGATGATTACATTGCAGAAAATTTCATCGAGACCCTTTATGATCTGCTCCATGAGTACCACACTGATATTTCTGCCGTCCATTGGAAACTCGTCTATGCTGACGCGCCGGAGGTCCCTGCTCCGCTTTCTTCCCGAAACGTTACGCTCTTTCAAGGTGCTGATGCCATCCGGGAGCTTTTTACGGAGGATACCTACGCATGTTATGCATGGAATAAATTATGCAAACGGGAACTGTTTGACACCATCCGGTTTCCGGTCGGTCGTGTTATGGAAGATCTTGGCATTGCACACAAGATCCTGTTCGACGCAGGGCAGATCGTGTACTCGGACGAACCCCTGTATTACTATTATCAGCGCGATGGCAGCACTCTCCATACAGACTGTATAAAGTTCTTTCAGGACAGGCTTGCGATGGTCACAGAGCGTTATCTGTTTCTTGAAAAGCTGTACCCTGACATGCTGGAAAACGATGCCTATTTTGTGGATATGGCCCTGAATGATTACCCGATCCTCTATCGTTCTGCCTTAGACCCTGAATCGGATCAGCTCATCCGTCATGCCTACCAAAAGAGCCGTTCTATTTTGTCCTTCTACAATAAAATGCGCTTTGCCTTTTTCAGCCGGAGCAAAGCCCTGTACTACTTTATCGAACGCCGCAACTGCAACCTTGCCCGCTACGATAACTGCTGAATCTCCTGCATTCCATTCCTTTCTGCGTCATTATAATAAAACAAAGAAGGAGCGTTTCCACGCGGGAACGCTCCTTCTTTGTTTACTATCATTTACACCATTTTGCAAACTCTTCGTCGGTGCACTTGACATAGTGGCTGCCGCTCACATGGTGATCGGTGCCCTTGTTGTAATCGATGCCGGAAGTGGCGTAGTCGTAGGTCTCGGCTACGCGGCGCTTCTCCACAACGGGGTTCGGCAGCGGGATGGCCGACAGCAGGCTGCGGGTGTAGGGGTGGATGGGATTCTCGAAGATCTCTTCGGTCGTACCCGTCTCCAGCAGGTGGCCCAGATGCAGCACGCCGATGCGGTCCGAGATGTACTTGACCATGGAAAGGTCATGCGCAATGAACAGGTAGGCCGTGCCGGTCTCCTGCTGGATATCCTTCATCAGGTTGACCACCTGCGCCTGAATGGACACGTCCAGCGCCGAGATGCACTCATCTGCGATGATGAGCTTGGGGTTCATGATGAGGGCGCGGGCAATGCCCACGCGCTGGCGCTGGCCGCCAGAGAACTGGTGGGGATAGCGCTCGGCATGTTCGGGCGCAAGGCCCACCTTGGCCAGAATTTTCTCCACCTTTTCGCGGCGCTCTTCGCGGGTCTTGTACATGTGGTGGATGTCCAGACCCTCGCCGATGATATCCTCCACCTTTTTGCGGGGGTTCAGGGACGCCATGGGGTCCTGAAAGATCATCTGCATCTGGGTGCGCAGCGTATCGTTCTGCACGCGGCTCAGCCTGCCGCTGATATCATGCCCATCAAAGGTGATCTTGCCGGCAGTGGGGTCATACAGGCGGATGACGCTGCGGCCGATGGTGGACTTGCCGGAACCGGACTCGCCCACCAGACCATAGGTCTCGCCGGGATAGATCTCAAAGCTGACATTGTCCACAGCCTTGACGGTATAGCTCTTGCTCACGCGGAAATACTGCTTCAGGCCCTCGACCTTCAGCAGCGGAGCAGCATTCTGTCCTGCCATTTATTCCGCCTCCTTGATCTTTTCTGCCTCGGCACGCATGCGGGCGATGCGCTGAGCAAGCTCAGGCGGCATGTCCACCTTGGGTGCGCGGGGGTCCAGCAGCCATGTAGCTGCATAGTGGGTGTCGCTGATCTTGAACATGGGCGGGTCCACTTCGTCGTCGATGTTCAGGGCATAATGGTTGCGCGGCGCAAAGGCATCGCCCTGCTTCTCATGCAGCAGGTTCGGCGGCGAACCCGGAATGGTGTACAGACGGTCGTCTGCGGTGTTCAGATCGGGCATGGCGGAAAGCAGGCCCCATGTGTAGGGGTGGCGCGGCTCGTAGAAGATCTCGTCGATGGTGCCGGTCTCCACGATCTTGCCTGCGTACATCACGTCCACATAATCGGCCACCTTTGCCACAACGCCCAGATCGTGGGTGATGTAAATGACCGAGATGCCGCGCTCACGCTGGATGCTGCGGATCAGCTCCAGAATTTTGGCCTGAATGGTCACATCCAGTGCCGTGGTGGGCTCGTCACAGATCAGCAGGTCGGGGTCGCAGGCCAGTGCAATAGCAATGACCACACGCTGGCGCATACCGCCGGACAGCTGGTGCGGGTAGCTCTTCATGCGCTTTTCGGCATCGGTGATGCCCACCTCTTCCAGCAGCTGCACAGCCTTTTTGTAGGCGGCATCCTTGGGGCATCTTGTAGTGCCACAGCATGCCCTCCATGATCTGCTTGCCGATGGGGCATGGTGGGGTCAAGGCTGGTCATGGGGTCCTGAAACACCATGGCGATGCGCTTGCCGTTGATGTGGCGGCGAATCCACTTTTTGTCCTTCTGCAGCAGATCCACCGTCTCGGGGCTGCCGTCGGCGTGATGGTAGCTGAACTGGATGGAACCGCTGTTCACGGTAGCGTTCTGGGCCAGAATGCCCATGGCGGCCTTCATGGTAACGGACTTGCCGGAGCCGGATTCGCCCACCAGCGCCACCGTTTCGCCCTTGTACAGGTCGATGTTCACGCCGCGGATGGCGTGCACCGGGCCTGCGGTGGTCTTAAAGGTGATATCAAGGTCTCGCACCGACAAGACCTGTTCTTTTTTGTTTTCAGGCATGGGGTGTTCCTCCTTACATACTCTTCATCTTGGGGTCCAGAGCCTCACGCAGGCCGTCGGCCACGAGGTTGAAGCTCATCATCAGCAGGCTCATGACCACCATCGGCGGGATGATCTGATAAGGATGGGTGGTGAAGCTGTTGTACAGCTCGCTGATCAGAGAACCCAGCGAGCACTGCGGCACCGGGATGCCAAGACCCACAAAGGACAGGAATGCTCGGTGAAATTGCGTGGGGATGCTGAACATGACCTGCGTGATGATGGGTCCGATGATGTTGGGCAGCACTTCCTTGAAGATGATGAAGAAGCTGCCTGCGCCCAGCGTGCGGGAGGCCAGCACGAACTCCTGATCCTTCAGCTTGAGCATCTCAGCGCGGGCAATGCGGCTCATGCCCACCCACTCGGTGAGCATCAGAGCAAAGATAATGGTGATCATGCCGGGCTTGAGCACCAGCAGAAGCAGCGTGACGATCACCAGACGGGGGATGCCGTTGGCAACTTCCAGAAAACGCTGCATCATCATATCCACCTTGCCGCCAAAGTAGCCGGAGATCAGGCCGTAGCTCATGCCGATGACCATATCGATGATGGCGGCGGCAACCGCGATGATCAGGGACACGCGGGCACCCTCCCAGGTACGGGTCCAGATATCGCGGCCATAGGTGTCACTGCCGAACCAGTAGTAGACATCCTCCTTGCCCTTTTCCACATAGGCATTCACTGTCTTGGAACCGGTGGTGGTGCTCATTTTCTCGTCACCGTTGAAGATGCCGAAGTTCTCCAGCACCTGCACGCGGGGCGCAAAGTTTTTCTGGCTCAGCTCCTGACCGGAGTAGGTATACTCGTTCATGCCGGGGCCAAATGCCGCCAGCAGCACGATAAAGACAACGAGGATCAGGCCGAGCACCGCGCTCTTTTTGCGGAAGAAGCGCACCCGCACATCTTTCCAGAAGCTCTGTGCGGCAAAGTTCGAGTCCATTGCGATCTCTGCGTCGTTATGCTTGAGCGCAAAGTCCTTCTCGTTGAAGGTGTGCTCGGAATACATGGTATCCACTGCGCTGACGATGGCATCAGCCGTGGCTTCGCCGCCCAGGCGAATCGCTTTTTCTGCCATATCAGTCGTCCCCCTTTGCCAAGCGGATGCGCGGGTCGATGATGCCGTACAGCAGGTCAACGACCAGCATGATGCCAATGTACATGGCACTGTAGATGAAGCTCAGGCTGATGACCACATTGTAGTCGTTGGACTGGATGGCCGTCACCAGCAGGCTGCCCACGCCGGGAATGGCGAAGATCTTCTCCACCACCAGCGAGCCGGTCATCAGGTCCACGATCAGCGGGGCCAGCACGGTGATAATGGGGATCAGCGCGTTGCGCAGCGCGTGGCGGAAGATCAGCGCCGGGCCGGAAATGCCCTTGCTCTCGGCCAGCAGCATATAATCGGAGTCCAGAACCTCGATCATTTCACTGCGGGTAAAGCGGGCAATGGAAGCCATGGTGAACATGGACAGCGAGATGCTGGGCAGCACACTGGAGCCGAACACGTCCTTTGCGGAGAACAGCATGGGGAACCACTTGAGCTTGAAGCCAAAGGTATAGCTCAGGGCCAGTGCGATCACGTAAGACGGCACCGACACGCCGATGACCGAGATGATGGTGGCCAGAGTGTCGAAGATGGTGTCCCGCTTGAGGGCTGCAATGATGCCGAGCACAAGGCCCACGATGGCACCCAGTGTAACAGCCATGCCGCCCACACGGATGGAAATGGGCAGACGGGACTGGATCAGCTGGGAGATGGGCGTGTTCTTGGAGATATTGTAGCTTACGCCGAAGTCACCGCGCAGCATGTTGGTCACATAGCGGAAGAACTGCACATAGATAGGCTGATCCAGACCGTACTTTGCGTACAGGGATGCGCGCATTTCCGGCGTCAGCTTTTCATCGTTGAAGGGCGAACCGGGCATCAGCTGCATGAGGATGAACAACACCAGCAGGATGGCCAGCAGCGTAAACAACGAAGTGATGATACGCTTGAGCGTGTATTTTTTCACGTTGGGTAGACCCCCTTAAAGTTTCTTCTTCTCCCTGCTCAAGACAGGGCGGCTTTTTCTGCCGCGGTCATCCGTGCGCCGGACGCGGACAGTGCAAAAGCCAAAAAGTCGCACAGCGGCAATCACGCTGCCACTGTGCGGCATTTCAGTTCTCGATCAGGATCAGACGCTCTTCTTTGCGTCCTTGAAGACGCGGTTCAGAGCAACCGGGTGGAAGTCCACGCCGGTCACGGCAGAAGAGATCATCTCGGCGTTGCACTGACCATACAGCGGGAAGATGGCGGCCTGCTCCAGCACGATGGACTCAGCGTCATACATGGCTTCCCAGCGACCCTCGGGATCGGTGCACAGATCGCCGGTGGTGCACTCTGCGATGACGGCATCGTAGTCAGCATCGCTCCACAGACCGTAGTTGTTGGAGTTGCCGGTGACCCACATGCCCAGATAGGTCATGGGATCGGCGTAGTCGGGGCCCCAGCGGGTCAGGCCGATCTCAAAGTTGCCGTCCTGCATATCCTGCACGCGCTGCTTCTTGGGCTCCACCTTCAGCTCCAGAGTAAAGCCGGGCAGAGTGGTCTGCAGCTGCTCCTGAACGACCTGAGCGACCTTCTGGGGAGCATCGTCGGCATCGACGACCATGGTGAAGGAGAAGGAGTCCTTGCCCAGCTCAGCCTTGGCCTGCTCGTAGTACTCTGCAGCCTTGTCGGGATCGTATGCGCAGAACTCTGCAAACTTGGTCTGGTCGGCGCTGAAATCGCTGCCATCCGGGCCGGTGGCGAACTGTGCGGGCACTGCGGTGTAGGCGGGAGAAGAGCCGTCCTTCAGCACGTCATTGGTGATGGAATCACGATCCAGTGCAAAGGTGATGGCACGGCGCAGGTTCAGGTTTGCCAGCTCCGGCACAGCGTCCATGTTGGGGCTGATGTACCACAGGTAGCCGGCACCCACGCTGGTGAACTCGGGGTCGTCCTTGACCTGCTCCACCTGCTCGCCGTTCAGCAGGGTGATGTCCAGATCGCCGTTCTGATAGCTCATCAGAGCCTGCTGGCTGTCCTTGATGACCTGATAGTTCAGACCGTCCAGCGCAATGCGGTCGGCATCGTAGTAGTCGGCGTTCTTCACCAGCTCAAAAGCGGTAGCAGCCGGCTCATAGCTGGTCAGCACGAATGCACCGTTGGACAGCACGGTGTCTGCGCTGGTGCCGTAGGTATCGCCGCAGCTCTCAAAGAACTTCTGGTTCATGGGGTAGAAGGTGGGGAAGTACATCAGGCTCAGGAAGTAGCTGACCGGAACGTTCAGCTCCACCTTCAGGGTCTTGTCGTCCACTGCGGTGATGCCCAGATCGGTGACGGGCTTGTTGCCTGCAATGATGTCGGCGGCGTTGACCACCTGACCGATATCGCTCAGCATGTAGGCATACTCGGATGCGTTTGCGGGGTCAACAGCACGCTGCCAGCCAAACACGAAGTCTGCTGCGGTAACGGCATCGCCATTAGACCACTTTGCATCCTTCAGGTGGAAGGTGTAGGTCTTGCCGTCCTCGCTCAGCTCATAGCTCTCTGCCAGAGCCTCCACGGCTGCACCGTTCGCATCCATCTGCATCAGGCCGTCGGTGTAGTTGGCGATGACCTCAAAGGAGGTGCCGTCGGTAGCCAGCTGGGGGTCCAGAGACTGGACTTCGGTCTCCAGCATGACGTTCAGCACACCGCCCTCAGCAGAGGCGGCTGCACCAGAAGCAGCGGTGGAGCCGGAAGCAGCGGTGCTGGAAGAGCCGCCGCAGGCAGTCAGAGCCAGTGCAGCAGCCGATACGCCTGCAGCAGCCAGGAAGCTGCGGCGAGAAATACGACGATCGAATTTCATATTTTTTCCCTCTCTCTTACCTCAATGCTTTATTGAAGTAAAGCATTGAATGGTGAAAAATGCACAAAGGTTTTTTGCTCCTCCTCCGGAGCGCTGCACACCTTTGTGCGATATCCGCATTATACGCTGTTCCGCCTGAAAAACGAAGGCTTCCGGCCGTTTTTCTGTGCTTTGACCAATGGTCAGCAAAAATTTTGTTTTAGTTTTGTTGCAGTTTTTGAAGTATATACTGTAGTCGCTC
>ENA-OQJR01000620-OQJR01000620.1-human-gut-metagenome-genome-assembly--contig:-NODE-620-length-11115-cov-2.903440_pt1 | contig 11115 bp, 8 predicted proteins | sample MGYA00242614_ERZ504781 | MGnify/ENA primary metagenome ERZ504781 (study PRJEB26092, sample SAMD00036365) | human gut metagenome | host: Homo sapiens | study: EMG produced TPA metagenomics assembly of...
CGGCGCACACGCCACGATCCATGTGTTCAAAAACAACGTCGACTCCGCCGGCCACGCCTTCGGCTGCCACGAAAACTACCTGGTCCGCCGCTTCGTGCCGTTGGAGACCATCGAACACCAGCTGCTGCCGTTCCTCATCACCCGCCAGCTGTACACCGGTGCCGGCCGCATGACACCGGATGGCTTCCAGATCACCCAGCGCGCGGACTTCCTGGACGAGGCCGTCTCCTCGGCCACCACCCGCTCCCGCCCGATGGTCAACACGCGCGACGAACCGCACGCCGACCCCGACTCCTTCCGCCGGCTGCATGTGATCATCGGCGACTCGAACCGTTCGCAATGGTCCACATGGATGAAGCTTGCCGTCACGCACCTTGTGCTGTGCGCGATCGAAGACGCCTTCCGCCATGGCGTTCCGTCCGGATTCGAGCAGTATGCCTTTGCTGATCCGGCTGCCGCCAATCGCACGGTCAGTCGATTCCTTGATAATCCGCGCGCCGAACTGACGCTCGAATCAGGCGAATCCGTGTCCGCACCGGGTCTGCAGCGCCGGTATTATGCGGCGGTCAAGGCCTTCATCGAAACCCATGGCGATGCGCTGGCAGGTTCGCTGCCGGCCACCACGATCGACACGATTATGGGGGATGGAGCCGCGTTCTGGACGCGCTGGAGCGTGGTGCATACGATGCGCTCGCCGACCGCGTGGACTGGGCCGCCAAGAAGCGTCTGTTCGACGCGCTCAAACGCCGTCGCCCGGACGTCACCTTCGCCCAGATGGAACAGCTTGAGCTCGACTACCACGACATCGCCAACGGTCGCCTGTACGGTTCGCTCGTAGCCCGCAACCAGATGCGTGAGCTGCTGACAGGAGACAACGTGGAATACGCCGTGCACAATCCGCCGACCGACACCCGTGCCGCCCTGCGTGGCCGGTTCGTGGACGCGGCCCTGAACGTCGGAGCCCAGTTCTCCGCCGACTGGACCCACCTGACCCTGACCGCCCCCGAACGCCGGGAAGCCATACTCCTCGATCCCTTCGAGGCCGAGCCCACCCTGGGATTCGAGCAGCTTATGGAAGCGCTGAACTAGTCCGGAATAATACGGTTGGACAACACGTCACAGCACCACAACAAAAAGACCCCGACCATCTCGGTCGGGGTCTTTGTCGTCAGTAATGCTCGAAGTAATCGCTACGAGCAGAAGGTCACTCGGTGACGGCCTTCTTCAGCAGGGAGCCAGCGGAGATACGAACGCCGTAGGAAGCCGGAATGTCAATCTGCTCGCCAGTGCGCGGGTTGCGGCCGGTGCGAGCGGCGCGCTTGACGCGCTCAGCGGAGAACAGGCCGGTCAGCTTCAGGCCTTCGCCGGACTTCATGGCCTCGACGAACACATCCTGGAAGGCGTTAACAGCAGCCTCGGCCTGAGCCTTGGTCAGGTTGGACTTCTGGGCGATCTTCGAAACGAGGTCAGACTTGTTGTATGCCATAAAGCATCCTTCTTGGGTCAGGGGACAAGCACTTTTGCTTAGTCCATGTTGTCATCAATGATACTAGCGCATGTTTCTGCGAAAACCCGCGTTTTATAAGGGTTTTCACATCTATTTCCCCGAAGGGGGTATGAAAATAGACGAATCAGACAAGATTATGCTTGTCAAGCCACTTCATGGCCGCCGCGCCCAGCGGAATGCGCAGCCAGTAGAACACCACGCGGTGCAGCAAAGTGGCGGAAAGCGCCACGCCCTGCGGCACTCCGACCGCCACGAATGCGAAGGTCAGCGCGGCTTCCACGCCGCCCAAACCACCGGGGGTGGGCACTGCGGAACCCAACGCATAGGCCAGCATGAACACGAACGTCGTTTCAATCGGATTCGATGAATAGCCGAACGCTTGCAGGGCCGCCCAGAAAGCGAGCCCAGTGGTCGCGTTCTGGAACAGCGCGCCTAGGCAGCTGACTGTGAGCTGTCGGGGCTGGGAAAGCACGTCCAGCAGCTGGTTGATATACGTCTTGGCCAGCGGCATAAGACGACGGGTCACCCAGTGGCGCAACGGCGGAATCATCATCGCAATGGACAGCACCACAACCACCACGCCCAGCACAAGGACCAACGTATTCGTCGGTATCGCGCCGGAGAACATATTGCGGCCGGTGAACAGGCCAATCAACACCAGCATGGAGAAGTACACGGCGTAATACACCACGAGCGTGGCGCTCATGATTGCGGTGGCCGGGGTGTTGCGATAGCCGGATTTGCGCAGGAACTGCAGGTTGACGAACGAGGGGCCCACGCCGGCTGGCATGGACACTGTGGCAAAGCCGCCGGCAACCTGACTCATGAACACGCCCGTGTTATCTCGTCTGTTGCGATCCATGAGAGCGCCGAGCGAAATCGACGAGCCGATCCAGCCGCAGGCACCGAACGCGAGCGTCACCACCGCCATCAACGGGTTGGCGTTGGTCAGCGCGGTGATGATTTCCTCGGGCTTCAGCTGGGTGAAGACCACGACCACAGCCACGATGACCAGCAGCATGGTGATCATCGAACGCCAGGAGAAGCGGGCCAGCGTCACCGGCTCGGCGGATTCCACCGTCTCCTCGTCAGCCAGCGCGGTGATACGACTCCTCAGGCCCTTGAGCAGCTGCTTGTCCCAGGATTCCAGCGCGCGCGTGGGGGAGGGGACCGCGACCTTCTGAATGAACGGGGCCAAGGCCGTCAGAGTCGTGTCTCCCCACGCCTCGCGGGCGGCCTCCACCGCCGGTTCCACGCCGATCAGCGCGGCGAACAGCACTAGCAGCTGAACTTTGTCGAGCGCGGTGTTGGCCGGACCGGAAGCGTTGTCGCCGTTGAGCCAGCCGGCAATCACGGCGGTGCCGTCTTCAAGCCGGGCGAGCGTGTCCGGCGTGATGCGCCGGTGCGTATAGCCGCGCCGGCTCGCCACGGACAGGTAGCGCATGTAGGCCACGGCATCCGCCTTGGTAAGCGTGTTCAGGTTGGCGGGCAGTTCGATGGTGTGTGCATCCAGCACCAGAATCGCGGATTCGTCGGTATCGGCGATGCCGTAGGGTGCGGGCGCGGGCAGTTTGATATTGTGCAGACCCAGCAGCATGGCGAAATGATGCTGGACGGCGTCACGCACGGAACGGTCACGTCGGATGGACACACTGGTGAAACGCACCCAGTCCCACAACTGCTTCAGATAGCCGACGGTATGGGTCTGCGCGTCGATGACGGAAACGATGAAACGACGGTTATTCGCGGTCTCCACATCGTAGATGCGCGAGCCTTCCGTCAAATCGTCATCCAACGTGGCAGACAATGAGCCATGGCTGATTCCGGGCTCCTGATGCCGGATGAGTGAGGTGGTCTCTAATCCGATGCTTGAGAGCACCGCGACGAGATCTTTGCCCCACACGCCTTTATTCTGCGTGCCGACCACGAATCGGATCAGCATGCCCACCGTGCGACCGGCGGCTATCGAAACCAGCATGCCGGTAACCGAATGCCACGAAAGCACCACCATCACCGCGGCGATGGCATACAGGATATTCCAACTCCATTTGACCGTGGAGCGGGTACGGCGTGGCCCGGCGGCGGTCAGGAAGGACGCCATGCCGGCGTAGATGTCGGGCAACAGCCCGGAGCCGTATGAGGTGGCGGCTGAGACCAGTGCCATTGGCAGGGTGAAATCGTTCAGACTGCTGATTGCCGTCGATATGACCCACACAATGCCGTATCCGGCAAACATGGCCAGCGCGGACACCGCAGCTTGCAGCCATTCGCGGGCCAAGAGCAACTGAGCGAGCACGATAACTACGATGACCGTGGTGGCCAGCTGCGTCAGTACGGTGGAGGGGAAAGCAGCCAGCCAGTTGATGGCTTGGGCGGCGGTATGCGCGTCGGATTCGACGCCGCGCGTCATGCCGCCCAGATACACGGCGAACACCATGACCACGGCGGCCATCAATAGCGACAGACCGGCTCGGGTCAGGTCGCCGAAGTCGCGCGTGCGGCGCGGAGCGATGTCGTCGATGTATGGTCCGGAATCGTTGCTGTCGTCGGTTGCCGGGCTGTCCGGTCCGCTGACAGCAAAACTGGCCGACCGGCCGTCACCAGAGGCGATCGGCCGGTCGGTAGTGGAGGAGGTCGCCTTGTCCGGGCGATCTTCCGTAGTGGACTGATCCTGTTCAGTAGTCATGAAATGGTTACCTGACGCCTGTCCTTGTTCGGTTCAGTTTGCGGTTCGGTTTGTGACTCAGCGCAGTAGTGTGGTGGATGCGAGGGATTCGAGGGGCTCGAGGGACTCAAGAGACTCGAGAGACTCGCATCGCGCCTATCTCAGCGGCCGAAAGCGACGAGCTGGCTGGCCACACCGGTGTAGGTGGCGGGGGTCAGAGCCTTCAAGCGAGCGGCGGTTTCCGGGTCGAAGGACTGCTGGTCGATGAACTGCTCGACCTGTTCCTTGTTGATGGTGTGGCCGCGCATAAGCTCCTTGACCTTCTCGTACGGCTTATCCATGCCCGGCAGGCCCTTGAGCTCGCAGGCGCGCATGGCGGTCTGGATCGGCTCGCCAAGCACCTCCCAGTTCTCATCCAGCTCACGCTCGATGACGTGGGTGTTCGGGTGGATGGACTCAAGGCCACCCATGAGGTTGGTCAGGGCGAGCAAGGAGTAGCCGAGCGCGGAACCGATGTTGCGCTGGGTGGTCGAATCGGTCAGATCGCGCTGCCAACGGGATTCCACCAGCGTGGCGGAGAGGGTGTCGAGCAGCGAGCAGCTGATCTCGAAGTTGGCTTCGGCGTTCTCGAAACGAATCGGGTTGACCTTGTGCGGCATGGTGGAGGAACCAGTGGCACCCTTGACCGGCACCTGGGCGAACACGCCGCGGGAGATGTACATCCACACGTCCACGCACAGGTTGTGCATGATGCGGTTGGCGTGGGAGACGGTGGAGTACAGCTCGGCCTGCCAGTCGTGGCTTTCGATCTGCGTGGTCAGCGGGTTCCAGGTCAGGCCCATGCGGTTCGTGACGAACTCGCGGGAGACAGCGATCCAGTCGACATCCGGGCATGCGGCCAAGTGGGCACCGAACGTGCCGGTCGCGCCGTTGATCTTGCCCAGGTACTCCTGGTTTTCGATGTGCTTGAGCTGACGGTTCAGACGGTAGACGTAGACGGCGAGCTCCTTGCCGAGTGTGGTCGGCGTGGCCGGCTGGCCGTGGGTGAGAGAGAGCAGCGGCATATCCTTGAATTCCTCGGCCTTGCCGGCGAGGTGGTCGATGATCTCCTTGAACGCCGGCGTCCATACCTGCTCCATCGCGTTCTTCACGCAACGGGCGGTGGACAGGTTGTTGATGTCCTCGGAGGTGCAGGCGAAGTGCACAAGGGTCTTGAGCGCGTCGTTGATGTGGGTGAGCTCGGCCGGCGCTTTGTCGAGCTGGTCGTCGATGTAGTATTCCACGGCCTTCACGTCATGGTGGGTGACGGCCTCGTGCGCGGCATGCTGCTTGATGCCTTCGGCGCCGAAGTCCTCGGGGATGGCCCGCAGGAAGGCGATCTCGGCGTCGGTGAACGGCTCCACGCCTTCGACGATCGGCTGGTTGCCGTTGCCGTCGAAGCCGTTGGCCAGCAGGATCATCCATTCGACTTCGACGCGCATGCGCTCGCGGTTCAGCGCCGGCTCGCTCAGATATTCGACGAGAGGTGCGGTCTGCTTGTGGTAGCGTCCGTCGAGCGGGGTCAATGCAATTGCGGGGGTGATGTCAGTAAGCTTCATAGCATCCCAGATTACTTCCAGCCGTAAACCTGATGCGAAACCGATGCGTGTTCGTTTCGCCCCCGTTCCTGATGCCTTCTTCATCCCGGCATGTCGTTCTCCTCTCGTTTTCGTCTGCTGACTGCTGTTTCCCCCGTGTTTCCGGTGCGTGCACGCCCGTCATTCATGCGACATGCGCCCCTCGTAGTATCGGGTGTCGATGAGTTCGCCGTCGATGATCTGCTGGAAATGCCGTTCGTGCGCGTCCACGGCGGGCGAGCCGAGATCGGTGGCGTTGCGGTACGCGGCCTGATGGTATTTGAGCCAATGGGATATCTCCTTGGTCTTCGGCGCGTCGGCCACCAGTGCTCCGGCGTAGTTCGACTCGGCCGAACCGGTGTTCTGGCCGGGCGTGCACGACCCGTCGGCGTTCACCGTCGGCGGCGTGACGCCGGTGGTCTGCGTGACTTTGCCCCTTACGGTGAGCCATTGTTCGGTCGAAGGGTTGCGGCCGCCATCGAGCGAGGCGACGAGCTCGTCCTCGATCTCTATGCTGGTCACCCAGGTCTTGGGTGGTATCGGATGGTTGGCGACAGGAGAGCCGGCGGTCACCACGTGATCGATGGCGTAGGAGTCCTTCAGGTCGGAGGCCAGGGCCGCGGCCACGATGCCGCCCTGGGAATGCCCCACCAATGCCACCGGCTCGTCCTTGCCGATGCCGGCTTGTCTCATGGCTTCCTCGACCATGCGGAAGCTGTCCGCGTTCCTGCGTCGGTTGGCGTTGGAGCTCATGAGTTCGAGGTTCTGCTCCCATCCGAACGGCGAATCGTCCTGCCCGTCCGTGCCCGGTATCAGGATTAGCCAGCCTGTCGTCCCATCGGAGCGGCGGTATCGCTGGACCGCTATCGTCGCATAACTGAGTCCGCTGTTAAGGGTGATCTTGCCCAGGCGTTCCTCGGCGAGCCGTCGGAGGTTCTCCATGGACGAGGCCACGGAATGCGAGGCCCCGGCCACCTGAGACGTGGATTGCACCTCACGCACGGTGAGTTTGTTGCCCTGCATGGCGTTCTTGAACTTCGACGTGTACTTTGCGATGCGTTCCGCGGCGCCGGCGACCTGGGTACCGCCGAGGATGTGCGCGATGCGGTTGTTCGTGATGCGTCCCGCCAGCGATGCCAGCAGCTCCTCATCCATTTTCGACGTGGCATCGAGCGCCCGCACGGGGTTGAGCTTGCCGTCCTTGATGGAGCCCGAGACGAATCCGTAGAGCGACAGCATCCCCAGCGTGTTCCATCCGACGCTGGGCAGCACGGTCGTCATGATCTGCGCGGCCTTGCGAAGTTTCGTCTCCGCCTTGGTCTCCGCTTCGTCATACAGGCTGTGGGCGCGGGCGATCAGATCGGCGACCTGTTCCAGGTCCCCGGCGAGCGTGGCGCACTCCCGCGCGTGGGTGACGCATTGCTCCAGCAGACGCGCATATGGCATGGAGACGTGACCGGGTTCTCCATCGCCGCCGCTGCCGGCCAGCGCAGGGCAGAACGCCGCGCCCGCACGGTCCTTTCGGAGCTGGTCGTGGGCCACCGACCAGAAGAACCCCGCGCCCTTCATCTCCTTCGCCTGATTGCGCAGCGATGCCACGGCGGCCGTATATCGTTCACGGGTTGCCGGGGCGTATTGCGTGCCTCCGTGTATCGACGAAGTGACCATCCAGTTCATGATGAGCCTCCGCTCCAGGCGAGTTGCCCGGTCTGCCGCACGCGGTCGTCGATGGATGCCGCCAACCTCGTATCGCGGTCCAATGCTCGTGCGCACAGTGTCGCCGCATTGCCGGTCCAATCCAGGTTCTTGGCGGCGGCCATCGCGGTTCTGGACTGTTCCAGCGCGTTGGAGGTCAGCCGTTGCAGGGAGCCGATGCGCTCCCGGCTGGACCCGACAGCGGTGCGGCAAGGGCAGTCGGCGCCGGCGATCGACGCCATCGCGTTCCCCCATATCGGGAACGCGCCGTTGAAGATAGTGCAAGTGTTCATGGTTCCATGAACGCATGCACGGCCATCCGCGCGCAAGCGGAGCGGAACATGTGGTCGAAGGCTCCCGACTTATCCACACACTCGGCGTGTCATCCACAGCAAATGTGGACGACGAGACCGGCGTCGTCGCGGAGCACTGAATGGAGTGATGCGCAATGGCGCCCTCGCTGGCGGACTGAGCCGTGAAGCGAGTAGAGGGGCTGTCTGCATGCGAAGCCGCCTGGGGCGGTCCCGGGTGCCTCTCATCCGCAGCGCCACTTGTGCCGTGGCCCGTCTTTCCATCAGGGGAGAATCGGCCTGACTTCGCCGCCGATTGCCGTGCTAAGGATGCCGTGCCGGGATGGCACACCAGGGGAAAAACATGGGAAAAATGCATTGTGTGGCTTTTGTTGTGCCACACAATGGAATGTGAGCCTTCTCATTACGTGGTATGGCAGAAAGCGAATCACAGAAACCGCCATTTTCCAATGACCGGTGAATGGGCCCGGAATCACCCTTGGCCACACCAGCCCCAAAACCCTCAAAAAACGCATGGTGTGGTACAGGCGATAGCCGGATGGCGGTCGGCGGGGAATCATCCCCACGCCTTTCCCGCGAAAGTCCCATCCGGCGACGCGCAAACGGGACTTTCGCCGGATGAACACATATGAACACAGGTAAACACAAGCGCAAGAACACCAATAAACGCGAACGCGGGTTCAGGTCACAACTATAGCCATGAAACCCGCGGTGAAGTAGACTAGGCCACATGAGAGAGCAAGAACAGAAGGGGCTGCCTGACAGCCAGCGGCAAATCCGTTTCGACGGCATCGACGGCCTGCGTGCCGTGGCGATACTCGGCGTGGTCGCATTCCACACCCGCCCATCGCTGCTTGAGGGTGGTTTCATCGGTGTCACCATGTTCTTCGTGATCACCGGCTTCCTAGCGACTCGTTCGGTGATTCGCGCAGTGGACAGCCATGGCACGTTCCAGTATGGAAGGTATCTGGGGCGCCGGATCAAGAGGCTGTGGCCGGCAACACTGGCCACAATCGCCCTGACCGCTCCGTTCGCATGGCTGTTCGCCCCGAGCCTTCTCAACAAGGTGCGCGCCGACGCGCTTCCAGGCGCGCTGTTCGCCAGCAACTGGGTGAACATCTTCCGCAAACATCCCTATTTCGCGGCGGCCGGACTCCCCTCCCCTCTGACGCACCTGTGGTTCCTTGCGCTGGTCATGCAGTTCTATCTCGTATGGCCGCTGCTGATCATGGCGATCGGCCGTCTCGTTCGCGCCAAATGGGCTCGGACCGTCGTGATGGTGATAATCGTGCTTGCGTCGAGCGCGGCGATGTGGCTGCTGTTCGATCCCGACGACACGTCGCGCGTGTATTACGGTACGGATACGAGGCTCGCGGAGCTGGCGATGGGGGCGATGCTGGAGAAGCGCAGCCAATGGTGACGGCGGAAAGCATCAGTCATCAGAGTTACCGTCGATTGCTTTCCCGCGCCCCGTGAATATGTGCTGGAAAACATGTCCGAACCGGTGACGGTGCTGGACTTGTGAATCAACTGCATGTCAGCCGCCGCACGCTACAAAACGCGTTTCACGCCATTTTGGGCATTGGTCCGAACGCGTGGCTGAAACGTATTCGCCTGAACGCCGTGCGCCGCGAACTCATAAGTCCGTGGTCACAAAGCACACGGTAAAAGACGCCGCCATGCAGTGGGGATTCTGGCATCTTGGGCAATTTGCCACGGATTATCAGCAACTGTTTGCCGAGAAGCCGTCACTGACGCTGCATCAGCGGATGCGAGAGTGGGGGTGAGGGAGTTACACCCAATCCCTGACCTTAATAAACTCACTTAAAGCCGCTTCCGGGCTGCCATCTTTTGGCTGATAATCATACTCCCAGCGTACCAGTGGCGGCATTGACATCAGGATCGACTCGGTGCGCCCGCCAGTTTGCAGGCCAAACAGCGTGCCGCGATCCCAGACCAGATTGAACTCGACATAACGACCGCGACGGTAGAGCTGAAAATTGCGCTCGCGCTCGCCGTAGGCCATCGCTTTTCGTCGCTCTACAATTGGAAATAAGCGTCGGTGTAGCCTTTGCCTACCGCCTGCATAAAGGCAAAACAGTGGTCCGAAATCTGGCGTGTTCAGATCATCAAAGAACAGCCCGCCAATGCCGCGCTGTTCGTTTACGATGTTTGAGGTAGAAGTATTCGTCGCACCACTTTTTGTAACGCGGATAAACGTCTTCGCCAAATGGCAGGCACAGGTCACGGGCGGTGCGGTGCCAGTGAATGGCGTCTTCTTCAAAACCATAGAAAGGGGTTAAATCGAAGCCGCCGCCAAACCACCAGACGGGCTCTGCACCCGGCTTTTCGGCAATAAAAAAGCGCACATTCGCGTGGCTGGTGGGGACATACGGATTATGCGGATGCACTACCAGTGAAACGCCCATCGCCTCGAAACTGCGCCCGGCAAGTTCCGGACGATGAGCGGTGGCGGAAGCAGGCATCGCCTCACCGTGGACATGTGAAAAGTTGACGCCTGCCTGTTCGAAAACACCACCATTACGCAAAACCCGACTACGCCCGCCGCCGCCAGCTTCGCGCTGCCAGCTATCTTCGACAAATTCTGCGCCATCGACGGCGCTCAACTGCTGACAAATCGTATCCTGAAGGTTGAGCAGAAACTGTTTAACCTGGTGTGCGTCGGGTTTCATCACTTACCGCTTTCTCGAGTGTGCTTTCTGGTTGTCAAACCAGTGGAAATAACTGATCACGCCTTCGGCAATCGCTGTGGCGATTTTCTGGCGAAACGCTGCAGTGCCTAACAGCCGCTCTTCTTCCGGGTTGGTGATAAACGAGGTTTCCACCAGCACCGACGGAACCGACGGCGATTTCAACACCACAAACGCGGCTTGTTCGGTATTGCGGCTGTGCAGTTTATGCACCGGCTTAATCTTTTTCAGAATATGCGAGCCGAGCGTCAGGCTGTTTTTAATAGTATCGGTTTGCACCAGATCAAACAGCACTTGCTGCAATAGGTGATCCTTGTCAGTCGCTTTTTTACCGGCAACTTCATCGGCGCGGTTTTCGCGTTCAGACAGGTATTTCGCCATTGCGCTACTTGCCCCACGGTTAGAGAGGGCAAATACCGAAGCACCGGCAGCTTTCGGGTTGGTAAAACCGTCGGCGTGAATTGACATAAACAGGTCTGCGCCGTGTTTATGGGCGATTTCAACGCGATCGTACAGTGGGATAAACGTATCGCCAGAACGCGTTAAACGCGCATCAATGCCATGATTACGCAATATGGAACGGACATTCTTGGCAATTGCCAGCACCACA
>ENA-OQJR01000621-OQJR01000621.1-human-gut-metagenome-genome-assembly--contig:-NODE-621-length-11112-cov-3.201548_pt1 | contig 11112 bp, 13 predicted proteins | sample MGYA00242614_ERZ504781 | MGnify/ENA primary metagenome ERZ504781 (study PRJEB26092, sample SAMD00036365) | human gut metagenome | host: Homo sapiens | study: EMG produced TPA metagenomics assembly of...
CTCATGGCTTTGTATTTTAAGCATCCAGACTTGCGATGTAAACAGAGTAGGTGCCGATTGATAAATCAAGCACAATACTGACCATTATACTTGCATTTATCGTTTTTTAAAGAGGTAGATAAATGTACTCAGGCTGGTATGTGTGATGCTTATAGCAATTGGAACGTATATGATGATCACCAAAAAGGAGATATCACAGGAAGAGCAGAATAAGGCCAGGGGTTCTCATGGATGGCTGTTTTATGCAGTGCTGTCTGCTGTTTTTGCCAGCTTCACCTCAATACTGGGAAAGGTCGGCATAGAGGGAATCAATTCTAATCTGGGAACTGCAATAAGGACGATAGTGGTGCTTATTATGGCTTGGATAGTGGTATTTGCCACAGGAAAACAGCACACCATAAAGCATATAGAGAAAAAAGAGCTTGGCTTTATCTGCCTTTCGGGACTTGCAACAGGCGGCTCATGGCTTTGTTATTACAAGGCACTGCAGGACGGACTTGCGAGTGTCGTAGTGCCTATAGATAAGCTGAGCATAGTTGTGTCAATCGTGTTTTCATATTTCGTATTTAAGGAAAAGCTGACGATTAAATCCTTTACAGGACTGGTGCTCATCATAGCAGGAACATTGATTATGCTGGTTTAAATATATAAAAACATCTTGACGTTTTTCTGTTTTTTTATTATCATTGTTAACCGAGGGGAAATTTATAGTTGACAATTATAACGGATGATATGTATTATAATGATACTTATTAAATGAGAGAAGAAATACAGGACACGAAGGAGATTAAAATGGATCCAATAACACTGGCACAGGAGATAATAGACGGAAGAAGAATCACAAGGGATGATGACCTATCATTTTTCCTTACATGTGATTTAGACGAGCTGTGTAAGGGCGCAGATATGATCAGGGAGAAGTTTATCGGCGACAAGGTAGATTTGTGCTCGATAATAAACGGAAGAAGCGGAAAATGCCCTGAGGACTGCAAATACTGTGCGCAGTCAGCACATAATCATACAAACTGTGAGGTCTATGATTTTTTACCTGAGGAAAAGATACTTGAGGCTTGCAGGATGAATGAGAGAGAGGGTGTAGACCGTTTCTCGATAGTTACAGCGGGAAAAGCGCTGACAGGTGAGGAATTTGACAAGGCAATACATGCATATGAGACAATGAACAGAGAGTGTAAGATTGATTTATGTGCATCAATGGGCTTTCTTTCAGCAGAGCAGCTTCACAGACTGCACGAGGCAGGTGTCAGCAGCTATCACCACAATATAGAGACTTCAAAGCGTAATTTCCCCAATATATGCACCACACACACCTATGATATGAAGATTGAGACGCTTAAAAAGGTGAAGGCAGAGGGCATGTATGCGTGCTCAGGCGGCATCATCGGAATGGGTGAGACCTGGGAGGACAGGCTGGATATGGCAGTAAGCCTTGCAGAGGTAGGAGTGGATTCCATTCCGCTTAATGCGCTTATGCCGATTGCAGGCACTCCGCTTGAGGGTCTTGAGCATATCAGTGAGCCTGATATACTGCGGACAGTATCATTTTTCAGATATATAAATCCAGAGGCTGACATACGTCTTGGAGCCGGTAGGGCGCTGCTTACAAATGACGGAGAGCTTGCATTCAAGTCTGGAGCATCAGCCACAATTACAGGAAACATGCTTACGACAGTAGCGTGTGCCACAATCAGAAGTGACAAGGAAATGCTTGAGGGCATGGGCAGGAATGTGACACCTGAGTACATGAAATAAAGGTAATTATTCAGAATATAAAATATGTCAAAGATGCGTAAAATAGTATTAGTTTTGCGCATCTTTTTTAGTACAAACGACAGGGTTGGTTGCGAGGTGAAAAAAATTATTATATAATGAAAAAAATGTAATTTAAGGGATTTATCCGGTATAGCATGGAACATGAATAGGAGCGAATTAGTATATTTCATTGAAAAATAAGAGGTTACGGGGTAAATATGTACAACGATAAAGGTAATACAAAATATCTGAAGCTGTTAAAACAAAATTATTCATCAAGTCAGGATGTAATCAGGGAGATAGTCAATCTTTCTGCGATTATAAACCTGCCAAAGGGCACGGAGTTTTTCCTGAGTGATATACATGGCGAGTATGAGGCTTTTTTACATATCATGAACAACTGCTCAGGTGTGATAAAGGAAAAGGTGGATTTGATTTTCAAGGATACGATTTCTGATTATGACAGACAGGAGCTTTGCACGCTCATATACTATCCAAGAGAGAAAATGGCCCTGCTTGATGAACAGGGCAAGATAGACAGTGACTGGTATGCTATGACGTTAAATCAGCTTATACTTGTCGCAAAGCTGCTCTCATCAAAGTACACCAGGTCGAAGGTCAGAAAGGCTCTGCCTGAGGAATATGCGTACATTATCGATGAGCTTTTGCATGCGCAGGAGGATGAGGATGCAAACCAGGTCAGATATCACAAGCAGATATTAAAGACTATAATTGATTTAGAGGATGCGGATGAGTTTATAATCGCTTTGTCTGCACTGATTAAGAGGCTTGCTGTTGACCATCTGCACATTGTGGGAGATGTATTTGACAGAGGAGGAAGCGCGGATAAGATTCTCGATCTGCTTTATGATTATCACTCGCTTGATATTGAGTGGGGAAATCACGACATTCTCTGGATGGGTGCGGCATGTGGAAATGATGCATGTATATGTAATGTCATCCGCAACAATCTGAAATATAACAATGTGGAAATTCTTGAGAATGCCTACGGAATAAGCTTACGACAGCTAATGCTGTTTGGCATGAAAACATATGGTATAGAGGATGGAATTGAGGCTGCAAGGGCGGCCATCACAGTAATGCTTTTTAAGCTTGAGGGGCAGCTTATACTTGCACATCCCGAGTATGAGATGGGAAACAGGCTGATGCTTGACAGGCTGGACGAGCTGCAGGATGTAGGAGTGGACAGAAAGCGCTTTCCAACCGTTGATGATGAGAGACCCTACGCACTAAGTGACGAGGAGACTGTCATCATGAGAAAGCTGCACAGACAGTTTGTGACAGGACAGCGCCTGCACAAGCATGTCAGATTTTTGTATGATAAGGGCGGCATGTACAATGTATACAATGGCAACCTGCTCTATCATGGCTGTGTTCCGGTTGATAGCAACGGAGCCTTTGACAAGCTGTATATTGATGGTGAATTTTTAGTCACGGAAGGGCTCTAGCTTAGACAAATGTGATGAGAAGGCAAGGGCTGCGTATGTGGGACTAATCCTTATAAGGATGATGTGGACTTTATGTGGTTTTTGTGGGGAGGAGAAAAATCAACCGCTGTTGCGGCAGAAGGCTTAAGACCTTTGAGATGGAATATGTTACAGACAAGAGCATGTGGGAAGAGCCTTCTAACCCATACTACAGCAGGTATTACGATAAGAGCTTCTGCTGTCAGATACTGCACGAGTTCGGGCTGTATGATGATGATGCGCATATCATAAATGGACATACACCGGTTCACGCAATAGAGGGAGAGAACCCTGTCAGGGCCAATGGCAAGCTGTTTGTGATAGATGGAGGCTTCTGCCGTGCGATGAACAAGAAAACCGGTATCGCCGGCTATACACTGATTTACAATTCACATGGTCTAAGGCTCAAGGCACATACGCCTTTTTACGATACGGTGGAGGATGCCTTGATAAATAATACTGACATAGAGACGTCATCAGAGGTCGAGGAAAATGATAGAGGCGTATGCTTGTGAAGGATACCGATATAGGAAAGAGGCTTATTGGAGAGATTGATGATCTGCACAAGCTTCTTGAGAACTACAGGAGGCTGTAGGGGAACATATTGGACTGTAGGGTGCGTATGGGACAAGACCTTGACAAATAAGTTATAAAGAGTTATAAAAAGATTACAAAGTTATAAAGAGTTATAAAAATTATTAAAAGTTATAAAGAGTTATAAAACAGGAGTGCAGAGATGAAAAAAATCCCTTTTCATTATCATTTGGCAAGGAACCGGTCAGTTTAATTAACCGTAATGTTCAGTCTTATGAAATAATTGATACATTTGAGGATGAAAACCCTGCTTACCAGGTTTGTGTAGATAATTGTGATTTTTAAGGTGGAAGATAGGTTAAAGGAGCAGCATATAATTAAAGAGTAATCCGTCATGCAGTGTATGCATGGCGGATTTTTCGTATGTAAATGCTTGCGACTGATACATTTTAGATACAAGTATCTGCTAATATATAAACAGCCATGCATAATACAGGCTGAATATATAATCATCGGGATTGACAGCAAAAGAAGAATATGCAAAGATTTATAAAAGATTATAAAATGTTAGAAGGAATAGCATGATAGAAATATTAATAGTGGAAGACGAAAAACCGATATCAGACCTCATCAGATTAAATCTCATGAAAGCAGGCTATAGCTGCACCTGTGCCTTTGATGGTATGGAGGCAGCAGATATTCTGGAGGAGAGAAATTTTGACCTGATAATACTTGATGTAATGCTGCCAAAGTTAAACGGCTTTGAGCTTATGGAATACATAAAGCCGCTTGGCATACCTGTGATATTTCTCACAGCAAAAGCCACTTTAGATGACAGGCTAAGAGGTCTCACGTCCGGTGCCGAGGACTATATGGTAAAGCCTTTTGAGATTGTTGAGCTTTTAGCCCGGGTAAATATAGTGCTAAGACGTTATAATAAGATGGAGCAGCAGCTCACCTTTAAGGATATAGATATCGATACGAAAAACCAGAATGTATCAAAGGCAGGGAAGCATATAGAGCTTACACCAAAGGAATTTGAGCTGCTTGAGCTTTTGATGCGCAATAAAAATATCACACTTTTCAGAGAAAAAATATATGAAGAAATATGGGGAAGTGAGTACTCTGTCGAGTCGAGGACTCTCGATCTTCACATACAGAGACTGTGCAAAAAGCTTGATATAGGAGACAGCCTTAAAACCGTATTTAAGGCAGGATACAGGCTGGAAGAATAGAAAACTAAAGACCATTAAATATGGGTAAGCGTAATATACAAAAAGAGGGATAAATGAAATTCAGGTACAAGGTATTGTTCACAAATTTAATACTGCTTTCACTTGGACTGGGGCTGGTGGGTTACCTCATGATACACAAGAATTTTGAGCTTGCGAAGCAGACACAGCTTAAAAATGCTATTGTGCAGAATAATCTGGTACAGTCCTCTGTGGAGTATGAGCTTTTGCAGCTTTTAAATTCAGTTTCCGATAATTCTGAAACTTCGAACAATAATACAGATAACAATAATGCAGAAAAGAGCAGCATTTCCGCATCATCAATAGCCGCGCAACTTCCGCAGATCGGAAGCCGTGTAAGCAGCAGTGTGCGCTCAAGGGATTTCATTTTTCTACATATATTTTGATGGTGAAAAAGTATATACAGATGACAAAAGTGATGCAAGGATAAGTGATACACTTTTTAAAAATCTCACAACAGGAAACAAAAACTATGTGATAAAAGAAGAATCCCAAAAGCACTATATCTATGTTACATCGCAGAGTGTGATAGATGAAAAAAATCTCTGGATAGTAAGTAAATGCGATGCATCAGAGGCATATACACTGCTTGATGAGCAGATAAACTATTTCAGGCTGATAATAATAGTCATATTGATTGCAGAGTCGGCAGCAATGTATTTTATCAGCAGGTACATGACAAAGCCGCTCGAGAAGCTTAACCATGTCAGCGAGGAAATAGCGCAGGGGGATTATGCCACAAGGGTAAACGTAAAAAGTCATGATGAGATAGGGCTTCTTGCGCAGAAATTTAATATCATGGCGCAGGCAGTATCGGATCATGTAGACGAGCTTAACGATATGGTGCACAGGCGTGAGCAGTTTGTAGCGGATTTTACCCATGAGATAAAAACACCTATGACGTCAATCATTGGATATGCAGACACGATGCGTTCACTGGAGCTTCCGAGAGAGGAGCAGATGATGGCGCTTGGATATATTTTTTTCGGAGGGAAAACGTCTGGAGAGCATGTCGCAGAAGCTTTTTGAGCTGATATATCTGCGCCGGCATGATATTAAAAAAGAGCGGGTTCATATGGCAGATCTTTGTGCAGAGGTGGTAAAGGTTGTTGAGCCTGCATACGAAAACAGGCATCTTACTATAGAAACAGAGATAGAGGATACTGTGCTGACCGTGAATAGAGAGCTTTTGGTTACAGCACTTGTCAATCTGATGGATAATGCAAGGAAAGCGTCAGAAGAAGGTCAGCAGGTTGAGGTTACAGGAAAAATTGTGGACAATATGGCTTGTAATATACCTAAAGATAAAACGGATATAGGCGAAGCCGAATCAGCAGATGACAGGAAATGCACGAGGGCATATGAAATATGCATAATCGATCACGGAATCGGAATGACTAAGGAACAGGCAGAAAGAATTTGTGATGAGTTTTATATGGCAGACAAATCCAGAGCCAGAAAAGAGGGCGGTGCCGGAATCGGAATGTCGCTTGTGGCAATCATTTTAGAGCACCATAATGCAGTACTTTCAGTGGAAAGTGAACCCGGATGCGGAACAACGATGAGGATTTTGCTTCCGTGGTAATCTGAACGCAGTATAGATATAAAAAATGGTAAATTCGTAAGATTTAAAGGAAGATATGAAAAAAGACAGCTTCAAATTAATAATAATGTCTGTTGCAGTAATCTGTATAGTAATAGCAGGCATCATGGTGCCTGGCATAGTGCTTGAGGCAAACCAGAAAAGTGAACATGATCATGTGGCGAAGGTTCCTAAAAGCTATCTGCCTTCAGGTTCTGTAATGGCAAAGGAAGCATCTGCCAATCTGAAATTGTCGGAGAAGCTCTCGCTCATAGATGGGCAGTGGGACAGCACGACAGATGATGCTGCCTCTTATGAGATGGATGAGCAGGATTATCAGGCAGTTGCCACATGCAGAAAAAGCATGGAAAAGCTTTATGACGAAAAGCTCTATCCTGTAAATCTTTCACCTGACTACTCTAACTGGTATACGTGGGAGGCAGCAGCGAAAAAGGCATCGGATAATACCTTTAACACATATACGGCATATTACTGGATAATCAGGTTTGAGAAGTATGATGGTACACAAAATCATACAATCTGGATGCTTGAGGATGGGACAATCATTATGGCAAAAGCACATATGAAGGATATTAGTGATATGAGTGAATATAAAGAGGTTTTGCAGGCAGATGATGAATCACAGGCAGAAAATGATTTGTCTGCTTACAAAGGATATTTTGACTACAGCGGGATAGATTTTTCAAAGCTTAACCTGATATCCGAGACAACAGCAGTGGAGCAAAAAAATAATGAAAGCCATGATGTGCTGCAGTTTTTACAGGAAAATGAATATGTATATGCGGTCCATGAGAAGTGAAAAATTGTAATGACAAATGCGGTTCACATATCATCTATGTAAATGGAAGGTATGAAGGTAATGATGATATAGGTCGGATGATGAGAGATTTTCATCAGTGCAGGCCGGAGCTGATAAAAAGTGAGACATTGTCAAAAGCGGTGGCTTATTACAAAGAAAAGGAAGGACGTGGTGCTATGAGTGAAGCTGTAAGAAAGTACGCAATGGAATATGCAAAAGAATATGCAAAAGAGTATGCAAAAGAGTATGGTGAGGAACAAAGAAGAGAAGGTATGAAGGCTGGAATTAAGACTGGCATTGAGACTGGAATTGAGACTGGCATTCAGACCGGACGTCGTACAGAAATATTCTTATCGGTTCAGGATGGGGACTATTCGGTGAACAGGGGAGCTGAGAAGCTTGGAATGTCAGTGGATGAGTTTGAGAAATCAATGAGTGAGGCAGGCTACAGAGTGCCGGAGTTAGTGTAACACGTATATATACAATTAAAATCGAGGCATGTTTAATTATGGAAAATTCAAACGAAAAAGAAGACATGAGAGCACTTATTATGGTATTTGTAATATGGCTTTTGTTATGGTGTGTTGATAATAGACAGTATTTTTTTGAGTATCTGCCGCATCACTCAGATTATGAGATAGTGGCAGCATATAAAGCTTTTAATGGTGATATGCGTGATAATATAATCAGGGTATATGTACCGGATAGGGATAATGCTATCGGATATATAAAGGCAGACTACACAGACAAAGAGAAAAGCCTATATATGTAGGATACAGTAAGGAAAGGTCACCTCACGTTGTACGTAAAACACCGGCGCTTTCAAAAGGAATGATTTTAGCGGGAGGAATCATTCCGGCAGCAATAGTCCAATATTTTTTTAGAAAAAAGCATAAATAGTGTCCTTAGACACGCAGGAAATTTAGAGACCCTTCAGGATTGTCAGTGCCCTTCTCAAGCAGCGAGATGAGCTCTGAGATAGTCTGTTCGGTCTCTTCTTTTGTGGACGGAATCAGTGTATTGTCAAGCTTCACGACGAGCACGAGAAGCACAATCTCTGCAAGCGCATCAGGCTGTTGGCACACGATAAGTCCCTCAGCTGCTCCCTGCCTTATGATTTCACCGGTCACCGGCTTTAGCTCGGTAATCAGGTAATTGATGTATTTGTTGTGCAAAAATGCATTCTCCTGTACACCATTTCCGGCATCGGACTGGATTTTTAAAAAGGCGGCAGAGGAGTTGCGGCATGCCTGAAATATCATCGCCATGCGCACAAACGGAGATATATCGGTGCGCTTTGCAAGCTCCTTTGCGGTGGCAAGCGGCTCTTCGTAGCTTTTTGCCATAAGTGCATCAAAGATAGCCTCCTTTGATGAAAAATAATAATATATGCTACCCTTGCCTATCCCGGCTGTCTGGGCGATTTCGCTGACAGATATCTGGGATATTTTTTTTGTTTCTAAAAGGGTTCTTAGCGCTTCAAGTATCTTCTCGTATTTTTCCGAATTTGGTCTTGTGGAATGTGGCATAGTGGATCCTCTTATATTAGTTACGTTTATTTTAATATATATTATCACAATCCATATGATTCTTCCATGAGATTTTACCGGGGGAATAGGTTTTGGTAAAAATGATATGATACGTTTGGATAGTTTATGAAAAAATAACAGAATAGTTTGAAAATGAAAATATTTATATTGACCGACGGTCGAAAAAGTGATACTGTAATGAAGTAACAAGTTGACCGGTGGTCGAAAAGGAGAATTGATATGACTTATGCAGATATGTTTTCAAAGGTAAAGGGACTGTTTATGGAGTCTGATGTGAGCGATATAAGCGAGCACCTTGCTTTTCAGTTCAATATAACAGGAGAGGCAGAGGGAATTTTCTATGCCGAGGTAAAGGATGGTGTGCTGGCAGTGGAGCCGTATGAGTATTTTGACAGGGATGCGATTTTTATATGCAGCGCTGAGACTCTTTTTAAGCTGGCAGAAGGAAGGCTTGATCCGAGTCTTGCATTTACAACAGGCAAGCTCAAGGTGGAGGGAAATATTGATAAGGCACTTCGCCTGAAGCAGATTATAGACAGTAAGAAGGCGTAGGTGATGAAGATGAAGTGGGGAATAATTGCAGGTGTTTTAGGTGGTATTGCTGCAGCAGAGGCAGGCGGCAGTGCTTATTTCTACAGGAGGACCATGATGCGCTACAATGCCAAGAAGGAGCGCACGATGAAGATGTCCGGGGTTGACTGGGAGAGCTATTACAGCTTTATGAAGCCACGCGGAGAGTGGATGAGAGCACAGGCTCATGAGGATGTGTGGATTAGGTCCGATGATGGATTAAGACTGCATGCCACATATTTTCCGGGGATAGATGGAGGTAATCCGGATAAAGCCGTCATATGCTTTCACGGCTACACAAGTGAAGCTATGTCTGATTACAGCAGCATATCCAATTACTATTTAAAGAAGGGCTATAGCATGCTGCTTGTAGATGCGAGGGCACATGGACAAAGCGAGGGTAAATTCATAGGCTTCGGCTGCAAGGACCGCTATGATGCGCTTAAGTGGATTGACTGGATGATTAAGAAGGCAGGCAATGGCATAAGGATTGTTTTGATGGGAAATTCCATGGGAGGTGCCACTGTGCTTATGGCAAGTGGACTTAATCTGCCGGAGCAGGTGAAGGGAATTGTGTCAGACTGTGCATTTACCTCGCCTAAGGCGGTATTTACACATGTGCTTCACAGCATGTACCATCTGCCGGCTTTTCCGATGATTCAGATTGCAGATTTTGTGAACAGAAAAATGGCAGGGTATGGGCTTGATGAATGCAATGCTGCAAAAGAGGTGCAAAAGGCGAAGCTGCCTATTTTGTTTATCCATGGTGATAAGGATACATTTGTGCCATGCAGCATGTGTGATGAGCTTTATGCAAGCTGCGCGTCACAAAAGACAAAGCTGATAGTAAAGGGTGCAGGACACTGCGAGAGCTATTACAAGAATACGAAAGCTTTCGAGGACGCACTTGATAAATTTTTGGAAGGAGTTATGAGATGATGAAGACGAGAAAGGGACACAATGTATATCCGATTACGGTTGCACAAAAATTTCATTTGTACTATGCAAAGTACTGTCCGAATATGGCTGTGCTCAATATAGGTACAAGTCTGACAATTGGCACGGAGCTCGACTGGAACGTGCTAAGGGATTCAATCAACTACGCGTATGCCAGAAACGAGGCCATGCGTATCCGTTTTACAAGGGATAAGGATGGAGAGTGCTATCAGTATATTGCGGATGTGGATGAGGATTTTAAAGAGAGAACTGTCGATTTCAGGGATTTTACTGATTTAACCATGGAGGAGGCAGAGAATGAGATGCAAGGCTGGACACAGGTGCCGTTTGAGTTTGAGGACTCTCCTATGACGAAAATCGTGATGATAAAGATGCCTGATGGCTTTAATGGAGTGTACTTCTTAGGTCATCACATGGTGGTTGATGCGCAGTCACTTATTGCATTTTTAAAGGATATTATTGTTTGTGTTTTAGAATCTTGCAATCGTTGTTTGAATGTTACGAATTTTTCTTCTACTTTTAATCCTGGAAGAACATCTTCCCATGTTTGTTTGATGTAGTCTACTGATGCTTTGGCAACTGGTGTGTC